>Ga0116231_10004561_pt1 | contig 27932 bp, 17 predicted proteins | sample S1TSphgellanicum_2_FD_89695 | JGI IMG/M metagenome (GOLD analysis project Ga0116231, IMG submission 89695) | Host-associated microbial communities from peat moss isolated from Minnesota, USA - S1T2_Fd - Sphagnum magellanicum MG | ecosystem: Host-associated > Plants > Peat moss > Unclassified... | reverse complement strand
TGTTCTGAGAGAACCCCATTGATAACAAGTTGCTGGTGTAGCTTTCGTAGTGTCTTCTTTGTAAAACTTTCAGACGTTACTCCCTTTCTACCAAGTCTAATTGGTCTGTACCTGACAGAGGTTTCCTGCCCTTCTCTATCTTTATTAGTGTGTCCCTGAATCAAAATACATCAATAATCCAACGCCTGGATAAAATTGGTAAGTGGTTGGGCGGAAGTTGTTGCTGGCCAGGTGGATTTGATGGCTTCTGCTTTGCAAGAGCATTGGCAACAACATCATGGCACATATCATGTTCTTGGAATTTTGAAACTCAAAGAGATAAAACTGCCCTCAACATCAGTGCATAGTTTCATGAATGCTTTCTTCATCTTGGGTGTTTCTTTGCTCATAATGTGTGATTTAGTTGCTGCAAAATCTACATCCATCCCCAAAGATATGCTCGGATCATTTGGAGTGAACTTCAATCCCCTCACAGTCACCACAAGAGCCCCAGGGATGCCTTGTTCCTTCTGATTGGCCAAATATGTTACCTCAACTGTTACAACTGCTGGATGGATGATGCAATAGCCTTTCAATCCAATCCTTCCCATTGTCCAAAAACATCTGGATTTATTGGTAGTGTAAATGGAGGTATATTACCTGACAATAATCATGCATCAGCCACGAGCGGTAATTTAGAAAGTCCCGCATTACTTTATTTTCTTGTTTTTACCATGATACCTGGCAGGTACCTCTATATAACGCTTTTAAAAAAGGTAAAACCCCCGTCAATTTTTATGCTGTGCAACACCCTCAGGCCAGGCGGCTCTCAAAATAACATTCCCTCGGCCTCCGGCCAGGTGCCCACAATTTTCAAAACTCTCCAGCCCTAGAGCGTTATCCTATACAAAACTTGGTATCCTTGAGCTCTCCTGTGGCAACAGTTCCATTATCTTTTCAGTGATGAAACTCTCTATCATAGACAGCTCAGGCACCTTTGGCTTCCATCCCTAGCTACTGATCTGTAACATCGGAAGCCAAGATTCAAGACTCCCATATGGGACAAAGTCCCAAACCCTTACCCCTAAAACCCTTAAAACCGAATTTCATTGCGGTGGTACTTACCCCCAGATTTCTGTAGAAGAAGAGCAGCAAGACAGACATGAAGACTGCCATGTCAAAAGAAAGGTAACATTGCAGGCAAATTTACAAGCTACAACAGACATCCAAATTTATGGACACCACTGGAGCTTGCTGTTTGGAAACCTCAAAGTATCTATCTGTAACTCATGCAAGCTATCACTGTACTCAAACTAATTCCCACAACTTACGTCAGAAAAACCAATATCACCACATTTCCCTGATAACAGTCTGCCAGTGCTTTATGTTGGGTGACACCCTCCATGCTTTTCTTTGGTATTGGACCATTTAAAGACAGTGTTTACTGATTAAGAGTTGAGTTGTATTGATTACAATAATATTTGGTGTAAGGTAACTTGTAAGCTGTTTCTTTTTTTCTTTTTTTAAAAAATTTTTGGGTTCATGAAAGTGGCAAAATTTTCCCCCAAAATCATACTTTACATTGGAAAAACATGTTCTTAAAATTTTAAAAAGCCTCAGAGACAAAACTCCCAAACTACCAAAATTTGCTGCAAAACAATTCACCCAGGGCAAAAGGCTTTGACAAGAGGCAGGTCAGGCTGAGGTCCATGGCATACAGTAAGGCCTTAGACAAGTTGAAGCATGAAGCAGCCCCATATGGAGGTGCCTTACACACATAAGGCACCTTCATATAAGGAAATATACCCTACAACAAGGGTGCTACTTAGCATTAAAAATTTATAAAATTTTCTTAGTCTAATATATTTGAGAACAAATATATCACATAATTTTGCATAATAGTTCGCAGATTCATAAAAAACCTGACCTAATTTTCTTTTGTATTTACAACCTCATAATTTTGCACAATAGTTTGCAGATTCATAAAAAGCCTGACCTATTTTTTCTTTTGTATTTACAACCACACTAAAAAGCATAATCTTCCTCCTAGCCTCCAAGGCACCTTGCAAATCTGCGAGGTGTCTCTGGGTGGCAGATCCTATGTAGGGGATCGGCAGGTCACATGTGGGTTAACTATTGTTCTGGGGGGTTGGGAACTCCAGCTAGCTAAAGGCCTCATTAACACCACTCAAACAACACACCTAACCCCTCCAGACCTGCCCCGCACTTACAAATAAGATCCACATCAAGCTCTCCACGAGGAAAACAGTAGGGTACGCTTAGGAGCAGGGTGTTCATGAAATAAGCGCCCGATTGAGGTGCAGAGTCCCTTCAAAAAATGAAGTGATTTTGGAGATTTTCAATTGCCAGATGCAAGGGAAAAATAGTAAAAATCATCAAGTTTTTATTTTTTTTGGTTCTGAGTATGCAACCAAGATATAGAAGGATGATTAAAGTTTTGTATTTCATATCTGGTTTATAGCCAGATTTGGCTAATTCTTCCTGAGGATGATTGCCACTTTGGCTACAAATCTTCTTCTTTTTTAAATACAGCCTCCAGGCGCTCCCAAGAGAAATTTAAGAGATTTTTATGGACGAAAAGGGGTCTAGTTTTGGGAATGAGAAAATAAAAATTAATTTCTGGACACGTGCATTATCCAAAATGGGAGTTGCTGATAGGCCAGAAAGTGAAAAAAGGACCAAAAAAACACATACTAGAGGCTAGAAGGCTCTAGAATGAGGACGCTTGTTCTGGATGCAGTAGACTGAAGCTTCTGGACGCATGGAGAACCATGCCGACGCTTCTCGATACAATCGCATCAGCTCCTCTTGTCGCTGCTGCTCAGCTTCCCCTCCTTATAAATCCATCCTCATTGCTGCCGATGGGAGCATCAATTTCAGCAAACTTTCTTCTCTTCCGAATACGTTCATTACCACAGCGAACTTTGCACTTCTTCTTCTGAGAGTTTGGCGATCGATCTGTAATTACTGCAGTTTTGGAGTTCTACAATTGATCACGCCGCTGCCCAGTGTGTCTTCTACGAGGTTGCCGTTCGTACTACTGGTGATCGGTTTGTTGAGGTAGAGGTGGTTGCTTTGGACGTGTGGGAGCGAGATTGCCGCAAATTCGACATTAAGGTGAAGAAATTAGACCTTGAAGTTGTATTACGAATGCTGTTGGCTAGTCGCTTTGATTAGATGCTGCTCTGCCTCTTCAGAACTTGAAAATAAAGATAGGAGTCCAGAATTTTTTGCCGTAGAATCCTGTGATCTGTATCGTTGGAGGCTCATCAGTTCAGGCCAACTCCTTGACGTTGTAAGTCTTCTTGATATTCTTCTCTCAACCCGCTTGCTTGTATCGCATCGTTTTATGCAGGGGACTATTTGAGAAAATTTGAGAAGTCAAGAGAGTAGCCTGTCAACGCTGTTACTGTACCTTGGAACATGGCTGTATGTGCGATGTCGACCACAATCAGCAAGTTGCCCTCTGCAGTGCGAGCAGTAGCCTCTTCGTCGAAGCTGCTGACCTCGAACGCCTCCCTAGGCTTTCCCAGCATGCAGATGTGTGCTGAAAATAAATTGTTTCAGCCGCAGAGATTGACTGGGACTTGTGTTCGGCCTATGGCCACCTCTGCAGCACGCGAGTCGCCGAGTGAAGATTCCGAGTCGAAATTGCAGAGACGGGAGGACGGTGTTCCTGTCGGTAGGGGAAGAACGAGAAGAAGTTTAGGCATTACACCATCCGTTGCAGATTTTTTTGGTAAGCTGATCAATACACTGTAAATTTACAGCAGTTCTTATTCTCTTTCAGCAGCTTTTAGAACCTGCAGGGAGAAATTTTCTTGACAATGAATATCCGTCTTGTTGTGGCTTTGCAGATCTGTGGGATCCTTTTTTCCCGGACAGAAACTTACGGGAGATGATGAACACGATGAAACGTGTATTCCGGGATCCGGTGGAGTATTCTGCACCAGTGGATCAACAGCGGACGCCATGGGATGTGATTGAAGATGAAGAAGGTTTCAAGCTTCGAGTCGACATGCCAGGCCTAAGCAAGGAGGAGGTAAGGAAGATTTCCTTCGGTGAATTTTTTTCGTTAAGTTGCTCCTGAATTTCACTCAGCGCCGCACAAGTGCGTTTTCCGCTTATTGCAATTAGACCATAGCCAAGACTCTGACAGCGTTGTATTCTGGTCGAATACAGGTAGCGGTAACCGTGGAGGAAGGAACTTTGATAATCAAAGGCGAGCACAAAGCCGATGAGAACAAAGAGGACAATAACTTCAAGTGGAGCAAACGGAGTTACGGCACCTACAATACCCGTCTAACGTTACCGAAAAATGTAAGCGTGGATCAAATCAAGGCAGAACTCAAGAACGGAGTACTCTACGTATCAGTGCCAAAAGCTGAAGCGAAAAAAGATGTTATAAACGTGGATGTAGCGTAAGCCGCTCTCCAACCTACCTGGAGTGAGCTTCTTATTCATCAAAGTTTTGATTTTACTGAAAGGCAATGATCTGCACTAGCTGTCCACGAGAAGGAGTCTTTTAAGGGTTTTGTAGAGATTTGGAGAATACCTCTGCACATAGCGAATCTGAGTGCCAATGTGGCATCAACATCTCTGTGTATCAATTTGACCTAATACCTACACAGACTGTCTCTGACTAATAAAGAAAGAGTTTGTGTAAATTACTGTGTTAAAAGTTTGCATTATCTGCATTGTACATGCTGTTGACATATGTTGCTGGGTAAACTGCATAAATCTCTGAGCGTTCATGACAAAATGTATGTTTGAACAACTACATTTCTATTATAATACATCTCTGTTATTTCAAGATCAGTTTCTTTCTTTCTCTTATCCTTCTATTAAACAACTTGAGTATCTTTGTTAGTGCAATGGTGCATTATCCATAAGGTAATTTAGCCAGACTTGGATATAAATGAGACATGAAAGTAAATGAAAATATGTACTCTTCCTTCTATTACTCTACTCACCTACAACAATTAAATGACCATCTGATAATTTTTGTTTGAGTGTTTTTTTTTTTTTTCATTTTGAAGAAATTGGCCAACTATGGATCATTATGCAGTCCATCGACAAAACTTCATTACCTCCACCTTGTTTATAAATAAATAAATAATTTAAAGACTAGGAATTTGGAAAAACATAAAGTGGAATTTGGCAAAACACAAAATGGATATGAATCTGTTAGGTTTTATAGAGAGAGTAACACAAAACTGCAATAAATATGAGGAAGAAACAAAGTAATAACACTCCAGCAAAAACCAAGAGTTGCTAGCTTCTAATAACATATCACAAATATCCCTGCTGAGCTGTTATTGGTATAATAAAACTGGTAGGATACTTGATAGAACTGGTGCTGATAGAACTGGTGCTATAAGTGTGGATACCATGGGCAGGCCTATAGACCAGACCAGCACTGATTAGGGCGAGACTTCACAAGTAACCAAACCTGTGCAGCCCATCTGGTAGGTGCCTTAAGCTACCTTGGAAGGGCTTGAACCTGGAGAGCCATAGTCCGATGGGTATCTTACCCTAAATCTCCATGACCAAAGGACTTGGAATTAGTAAAGCTTTCATGTGAAGCAATGTATGGTTAACAATTTCTCAGTTATGATTACAAAAGAAACTTCACATTGTGCTGTAATAAATGCATTGCATGCCCAAAATCCTTCTAAACATCAAAGCAGTCTTCCAGCAGACTAAACATGTCCAGCACCTCATTTGTGAATTGAACTGTTGGGGTTGCACAAATCAATGTGCACAACTTAGCGCAAATCATCATGGTGTCTTCAATTTCAGCCTAAATGGAATTGGAACTTCTGTAGCATTTAAAATTGGAGATCTGACCCACATGTGCATCAATTTCTCAAAACTATGTGGTAGATAAGTGCACCAGAAATGTCAATATTGATCAAGTCCTCTCTATCCACATCTTGAGAATAATTGCCCTCATCTCTTCCACCCATCTGCTGAAACTGTTTTGGCATCATCCTCGTGTTCTGTCCCCTCAATCTCACGGCTCCAAAGACCAATAAGCCCATGCCAAAGAGTGGAAGGGAAGAACATAACAAGCAGTGTTCGCAGAAACTCAAAGAAGGTGGCTAGCAACCATCCAAGAATAAAATGAATGGTGTCTGAGTCATAGATCGGACCAATAATAGGGATGAACTGCACTGAAGGTGTTCGCCTAAAGTAGTCCTTCTGCACCTTGATTTTCTTCACAATCTTCCCTCCCTGCACATGAGAAGCAAAACATGATCAATTATTCAGCGTCCTGCTCAGGTAGTAAAAGCAATTTCCACAGTACTGAATTTAGTATCTTGATCATCATCACTGATCAATCCCACATTCCCAGATCACTAAAAATTGATAACGCAAAGTAGGGTTTGCATTGAGAGCAATTGTCTGCAATTTGTCTGCAAGAGTTTTGAAGACAAGAGAGTGAGATCTAGCATGTCAAACTGGTCGTGGTTACTCAGTCAGAGCAACTCCACCAGTGCTAGTCTGTGGCCCTGCAAATTAAAATTGGATAAAGAAAAGTGAAAACATGCCGGTTTTGGCCCAGCAACTTTGCACACTTTGCTGAGGCTGGTAAAGTCACAGCAAAGCCTAACACCTGCCAAAGAAGAAAAGAGTGTAATAAATATGATCTGCCTGCTACTTCCTGTTTCTGATTCGCCAATCGTAATGTTTGGTCCAGGTGGTTTGCTATTAGTACCTAGTCTCCTACCTATTTGCAGTCTCAGTTTTAGTTTTATGGATGGGGTGAGAAAAAGGTAAATAGCCTAACTAAACTTGGATGTGAGAAAATTAAAATTTGCAGAGTCACGTACTGAGCATCGCGGGAGATGGTCTTATACTAATCACCCATGATTACCTCTATTTCTCTGTCTTCAAGTTCAAGGAGAGTGAAAAGCTTGAGAGGTACGATTGCACCCAGACGAAACCAGGGACGAGTATCGACAGTCATTTCGACAGACAAGCAATTCTCGCTTTCATCGTAGAGTATTCTGTGGAACACTACTCGCTGGTAATTGACCGCAAGCTCCGCAAACTGGTAGATGGCGATCAGATCCCTCAACCCACCGTTGGTGTTGATGTAAAGATGATAGAACTGAACATCAGGTGTGAAGTACTTCCGCAACACCGCCGCCTGTCTTCTCAGTGTTGGCTTTTCCACCAACCCCCGCACCACATCCTCGATTTCCCTCCGCGGGTCCTCCATTGCAATTTGAACAGACCTCCACCCTCCCCCCTCTTCTAACCAGAGCAAAACTGCGAAGAAAAACTGAAAAAGAAGAAGAAGACCAAACCACAAAAATCGAAAGAAAACGCCCCCCAAAAAATCGAAGCAAAATGCAGCAAATGCATAAAATTTGAGTACTACAGAATACTTTACGAAAACTCCCAAAACAACAACGAACCCAGAAAGCACAGAATTAGCAAGCAAGCAGCCGTGCGAGGTGTAAGCGAAAAGTTCGACACTCCTGCGGAACGGGGCAAGGGAAGCAGCTGGTAACCAAGCAACAGCGCACACCTCTATTGATGAAAAGTGTGAATGTAAGGAGCTTTTAGACACTTGTCAGTGGGGAGCTTTTAATGGCAATGCACAACATGCATCCGCCGTTTCGCGTACTATGTCATATACTTTCACACAGGCTACTTATTACACTCCTCACCATGTCCACCACTTGAGGGGGGCCCCAGCACCCACACCGGTACCATGGTAATAATGTCAAAACCATTGAAATTGCTTCTAAATATCACAAATATCCCATGCCGAGATTAATTCACGGTCCCCAAGTCCGAATCTAACATTTTTGGGCTTAATATGGTCACTAAGAGTCCTCACTCAGAAAGGCTTATTTTACATCAGGCTCTCAAAAGTCCAAATCTAACGTTTTTTGGTCTTACTATGGCCACTAAGAAACCTCACTCTAAAAGGTGAAAGTACCAGTATGGGTGCTGGTTCACCTTGGCCAGAAAGGGTGGGCCCAGCCTTTTTTTCTTGTGTGAATTTTCACCAAGAGGTTCACAGGAAATAAGGTGTGCATGCCAAATCCACTAGGGCTGTCAATGTTGAATCACAAGCACCCTCTCCATTGTCAAATAAGGTGGAGTCACCTCCACCATAGATGTTTGTGGATGGATTAATCAAATCGTTTAATCCAAATCCAAACACAGGGGTTTGCACTGGTGTTACTTAGGGCCACTTTAGATGAGGGTCTAAAGTTCAGTGTCCAATGAAATAGAACAATCCTGTTGGCTGAGAGCCATAAATTGGACCCATGGCCTTTTGATGAGGGTCCAAGACCAAAAAGTGGCAAATTGAGGCTAAACCTACATGGCACCATTTTGGAAGGAAAATCAATTAGTTCAGGCTGAAAAAGAGAGTTCAAAGGAGAGATTATGATTGGGAGAACCAAGATGCAAGCCAGGTCCAAGGCAGGATCCAACTTAAGGATTCAATTTGCTTCAAATAAGTCCAAATTGGTTCCTAGGAATTTTGACCTTGGACCCTACCTAAAGTGGGTGTTACTCCTGAACTTTCGTTTTCAAGAATCCAATCAACTAAATACCTACATTAATGTTGAGATTAACTATCTACTAGGTCATCACAAACTTGCTTCCTCATTGTATATGTGTTTTTATAATATTTTAACAATGTGTTCAAGATTAAGTATTAATGAAAAGTTGATCAATCATTGATATGATGTTGTAATAACATTGTAATACAATGATCAACCATCACAATGTATTATAATGTCATCACAACATCAAATCAATGATTGTATCAACACTTCGTTAACACTTAATTTTGAACACATCATTAAAATATTATAAAAACACATATACATGGAGGGGGCAAGTTTGTGATGGTATATGGGGACAAATAGTCTATAGTCAATGAATTTCTTAAAGAGAAATTGTGACTTTTCATCCTAAATAATATCTAATTAATTTTTTTTAAATTATAACAAACATTGAAAAATTTGAACATATGGAATATATTTTTGAAAAAAATAATATTCATCACATAATTTGAAATTTTACATATACATTTCAAAACTAAAGTTGTGAGTTGAATTTTCAAGCGAATTTTTTTACGGTCTATGATATACATCAATTAAATCTAGAACTATCTATAATTATTAAAAAAATACATGAAATTTCACTTATAAAATGTTTTTTTTCATTTTTTTAACAAGACATGCATAATAATTTCATATTTTTAAGAAAAAACCACTACCATATAAGGAAGATATTTTATAAATGGGCATTTTATTTTTATTTTTTATTATTATTTGATAATGTTTCATGAACCACAAAAATGAGGCCCTATGATCATTAAGAAATTATAAGTTATATATTTTATGTACATTAATTTTATCCAATCCTTTTCATCTAACCATTGTATCAAAATTAATTTTGATTCAAAATGAATTTTGAATTTCAAAATGTTGTCATGCAAATTCTAAAGTTTTTTGCTTATGTTTAAGATAATCAAAAGATATCATCAAGGTTTTAGTTTACTGTATATTATGACACTCACTATACATCACCTTTTTTGGTAAAAAATGGTTCACCCTTAGTGTGTTTTCACTCCTTTAATCATTATTCACAACAAATATTACAAGAATGAAATATGATTTTATTAAATAAATAAAATTATAAGCCATGGTCAAACCTTAAACAAGCCAATCCAATGGGACTCATTTATTTGTAACAATGGTTGCCACATGATAAATTTAACACATGTATTGTTTCATGAATTGTCTTGATCATTATTTTGTCGCATTAAAACCCCCATGTCCAAGTTTATAAATTCTAGTACAAGAAATTCTATGATACATTTGAAAATGGGTTGCACAATTCCTATTGAAAATGGTTGATCAATTTTCTTTGTCTTTTGTAAAACAAGAATTATTTCATTTCAACATAATGGAAGATACTCTTCAAGTTGTAGCAAGTTCTACTTGGGATTCTTCACTATTGTCCCACATTCTCCAACCTCTTTATCATTCTCTTTCAAGATAGCTTCTTTTGTAAACCGTTCCTTCGTGAAAATCCCTTTAAGGTGTACCACTAAACACAAAAAGGAGGTGGTCCTTATTAAAGTCATATATTTCAATCCCAATCAATATTAATGGATCAAAAATATAGGTCAATATTTTAAACCATCACATATCTAAAACCATTAATTTCATCCATTTTGTGTCCATGTGTATGATGAAACAAAACTAATAAATAGTACAAAAAATGGTGAAAACGTGACACATTTGTAATACACCTTAAAAAATTTGAACCCTCTTTGCACATTATGCCCTTAGTCAACTTTGTATAAGAACTTGGTAAACATGGTGATCTATAAGTAGTTGTCATGGGTGACATCCCCAACATTACTATTAACATCATCTCTAGCATCATCACTAACATAATCATGGATGGAATTCATCCATGAACATTCACCTTTCATCCTTTCATCTTTTCATCCATTGTACATTCATAATGGAATTAGAAAACTTGCCCATGAAGATTCCTTGAAATATTTTGAATTAATCCCATATATTTTGAAATATTTTGAAACATCTTCAATTAATGTAACATATTTTGAGATTTTTTGAAATATTCTTTTTGAACTAGGTCCCCGACAATGTATAAATGAAAATAATTTTCTTCGTGTTACTTTTAATTTATTCAACATCAATTTTAAGTATAATCATGTTTTATTATTTCATGTTTTCATAATAAAGTTTCGTTTGAATTTATGTTTTGCACACTTTGTGTTCTTGTCCTTGGTTTTTGTGCTTCATGTTTGGACTTAGAATTAAGCTTACCTTTTCATCATGTTTTGTTCATTTTTCAGAAATCCTTTGTATTTTGGTTGTTTTTGTGCCTATGACAATCTCAACAAATTTGAATCATACCTATTTTTATTGTTGTTATTGTTGTTTTTTTTGTTTGAAAACCATGTTTGCATCATGAAAAGAATTATAAGGCACAACCTTTTTGTTGGTTTTCACCAAGTTGTCAAAACACATGTCACTTTTACTTAATAACTTTGAAACATTCCTTCAAGAATTCAATGCAACTTTTAGGAATTTAGACAAATAATGCACATCCACGACAAATTACCATCTTTTTGCCAAGGATCACATCCAATCATGATGTATGCATTAGAATTCAAACAATTGGCTTGCGACATTTCATGGGATGAAATTACATTCATGAATCAATTTCAATTTGGGTTGTGTAATGACATGAAAGACTTACTATTCACCATGCTAAACCTTTCAATGTTAAATAAAACCATTACACAAGTTGTTCAATTTGATAACAAGCTCCTTGAATGTTAACAAGAAAACATTGGGAACCATCATCAACTCAAAGGAATTTTGCACCCATTGTGCCAGCCCAACCCTTGGCAACTTTACCAAAGGAATTACCTATACAAATTGATAAAACATGATTGAAGCCTTTCATGGAACAAGAAAAGCAATGATAATGTGTAAACAAACTATATTTGTTTTGTGAAAAATGAAGTCATGTTGTTCATTAAAATCCAAAAACAATGTGTAACATACAACACATGCCACTTCGAAAAAATAATGAATGGAAAATAATATTTTGAACATGTTATTGCCATTTTGAATATGTTGTGATGCATTTTAACCTTATAAATGCACCTGCTATCTTCTAATAACTAATGAATAATATTTTCCTTGAGTACTTGGATGATTTCATGGTATGTTACACTAATGAGATCTTTATTTTCTCAAAGAACATGGAGGACCATGAACATCATGTATGTTTTGTTTTGGACAAACTTTAGGGTGCAATCACAGTCAAACAAACTAAAATTATGTCAAATGAGTGAAAAACTATCAATTTTGTAACACATATTTATGAAATGCCACTTTAATGTTATGTTAATCAAAGAAATTTGTGCCAAAGATATATGATTTATATAAGTGTTGAAGAAGTCAAAAATTAATCATTTAATTTAATAAATTGAAATTTTGGTGTTTTAATAAAGGATTTTTGAACTTTAACACCAAAAAATCAATTTTATAAAACATTAACCTAAGGATTCTTTTAATATAAAAAATTTGATGGGAAAAAAATTGAAATGATGATAACCTTCCATTCACATTTGAAAAACACTCATAATTATAAAATTGTAGTACTTGAAATTCTTAGAAAATTCAAAATATAATTTTAGAATGTGCAAAAGTCACTTGCAAGATGTAAATGGGTCATGATGTGCAAATGACTTTTGAACTATTGGCTCATTTGATTATGATCGCAACCTTTATAACAAATTGGAAAAATCGTGGATTGGGCTACCCCAATTTCTATTCATGATGTTTAATGTTTTTTTAGATTCATTAATTTTTAGCGACATTGTATTGCACATTATTCCACAACAATGGCCCCTCTTACTCATTTGACTCAAAAAATGATGACATATCAAAATACTTGATGGGCATTATCAATGTCTCAATTTTGATTTGTCATTATGCCATCACTTGTACTTTGCACTTAATGATGGAGACGTAGCCTATGACCAATAATGTGACATCATTCTCAAGCATGAACAATTTTGAGTTTGAATAAATTATCATTGACTTTTGATGACAAAACCTTTATATTCAAATTTGTGGGGATTTGGGAAACAAATCTATTTTTTATTGGCATCAAAAGCCAATTAGTGATTCAAAATCAAGTACCTTGTTCAACTTCAAATTCTTTAAACCACACATGATGTTTTAAATATATGCCATTTTGCATTAAACAATATTATGGAACTAATGTCTTGAAATTATTGGTGGTCACATCTCTAAAAATCTGTGAAGAAGTTTATCAAATCATTTGATGTTTGTGCACTAACAAAAAAATTGGGTTACTTTTATGATTGTTAATATTTGCATCATCATGGTCTTCAATTTCTATGGACTTCATCGCAAATATTGTACCTTCCAATTCATATGATTTTTTTTAGTGGTGGTGAATGGGCAAAAGCATGGTAAAGTAGACCGAAAAAGTAATCTACATAAAATCTAATTTATAATTAAGGCAAATTTTGACAGATGCATAAAAAGGTAAAACAGCTAAGCTTTGTAAGTAAAAACATAAAACCATCATGACCTCCATTGGGTCTATGGTAAGTTGAATACCAAATTTTTTATAACTTTTATATAATAAAATAAATAACAAATAGCTTTGAAACTAATTGGTCAATATGGTGTTCAAAATAATTATTACATAAGAAATTCGATATATTATGACTATAATATGTACAATTTGAAAACGCATAAGTATATTCTAAGTCTTTATTAACTTGAAAGTAGAAAAAATCAATATTTGATGTACTTTCATCTATTTGCAACCAATTTTATAAAACCCAAACATCTATGCAAGTATATTCATATTTAAAATGCGGTTTTTGACCTTATTATAATTTTTTTTTTACTCCTTATATTAATCAATGAACAAAATATTATTCCAACTTTTAATACATCAAAACCTACTTATCCCTACTTGTCATCAGTTGTCTACTTCACCATGTTTTTACCCAAATCATTTTATTCATTGTACTGAAATAATAATTGGTGAAAAAACCTCCAAATTATTTCTTGATCATGTTTTTTAGTATCTTGCTTTCCTAAGGATATCATTTTTAATCATGGAGCTCAATTTACATCCAAATTTTGGAAGGGGTTCTTTGAGCTTTTAAATGTGGAGGTGAAGTTATCATCAACTTTCCACCCCCAAACAAATGAACCCAAAAAAAAAATCAATCAAATCTTAAAACAATATTTGCATTACACAATTGATTATCATCAAAATAATTGGTCAAACCTTTTAACCATGGTGGATTTTTCTTAAAACAACATGGTGCATTCATCAACATAACAAACATGTTTCTTACAAATCAAATAAATGACCCGTTGCTTGATGTCAAAAAAAAATTACAAGTAGCCATGAAAACATTTTAATATAATAAAAGTAGAAATTTTATTTTGTAAAACAATTCACATGATGATAATTTTTCATTTTACATTATCAAATTTTGGAAACCCCATTTTGGAAGTGAAATCAAATAAATTTTTAAAAAATGTTTCTACTTGCACAAGATGTGTGATCTTACAAAATGGGTTACATGTAAATAAAATATTGATTTTTTGAAAAACTCAAGTTAGTGGGGCCCTAAAAGATACTTATGTATTGTCAAATTATGCATGATATAATCACAAAATATTTTTTAAGAATATGAAGTAGGTTTGAAAACCATTTTGACCTAGTTAGTTTCAAACATACTTTCAACCTATTTCTATGATCCTAAAATTGTTCAAACTTTGTATCCAACTTCCCATTAACTAAATGTAACGAACTATATTTTCAGTTTTTTATTTCAAAATATTTTGAATCTATTTTTTAATGTCCATATCAAAAAAATTTCATTTTTCAATTGGATTTTGAATGGATTATTTTTTTTGTTTATTTTACCTTGCTGACACCCTAGCAAACACTTGAACACAACTCGTGTTTTAATTTTAGGGAAAATGTTGATGAACATTGCAAAAGATAACTAAGTTTCAAGGTTGGAAACCAAGTTTGGCTTTGGTGACAAAATATCAACAACACAACCTTCCAAAAAATAAAACTATCAAAGACTTAATCCATTCACCATCATGAAAAAAATCAATAATGTGGCTTTTTAGTTCAAACTTTCAGATTCCATGAAAATCCATCTTGTGTTTCATGTTTTTCTTTTGGAGCCTTACCAAGTATCCATTAATCTTAAAAGAATTACAAAACCACTTTCACCAATTGAAGTGAATGGTGAACGAGAATATGAAGTAGAAGAAATTTCTAATTGTAAATGATTAAACAATCAATTATTTTCCACCTTTCATTGATTATGCATTCATAATGAAATTTGAAACTTGCCCAAGAATATTCCTTAAGATATTTTGAAATATTTGGAAACACCTTAAGTTAATGTAACATATTTTGAAATCTTTTGTGATATTTTTCCTAGAACAAGATCCCTAACAATACATAAATGGAATTAATTATTCTCGTGTTACCTTTAATTTATTCAACAACAATTTTGGGTATGATCTTACACCTTAGTTATGTTATATTATTTTCATGTTTTCATAATAAAATTTTGTTTGAACCTATGTTTTGCACACTTAATTTTTGTGTTTTGTGTTTAAATTTAAAACTAGGCTTACCTTTTCATCATGTTTTGGTCATATCCTTTGAAAATCCTCATGTTTGGGTTGTTTTTGTGCATAAGAATCTACAAGAATGTAAAACAAAATTTTGTTGTTTCCATATTTTTTCACTATTATTAATGTTTAGGGCCCACAAATGTGGCTAAAACAAATTTTGATATTATCCTCATTTCTTCCTATCTTTTAAAGTTCAAGTTTCATTTTAGTATCCTCTTTCTCAAATTATCTTGTTCATTCAAAATCTTCACATTTTGTTATTTTCTAGTCATACCAAATAGACATTTCTTTTTCTACATAATAGTTGATGTTACATATTTGTATTTTCAAGATTTTTTTATACAATTTGTATCATTTTCCACCTAAAATTGTTTAAAACAAACTAGTAATATACCTTTTTCCTTCATTGTCAGCCATTTTGCATAATACTAAAATTATGTTAACATTGAAAGAAAACAAAGCTCACTTCACATCAAGAACCATCGTCAATGTTCAACTCAAATCAAACATTCCTATTAAGTTGAAATCAGCCCCAAGGGCCTAAGAGCTTTACACTATGAGTCAAGTTTGAAATAGAAAAAATCTTTTCAATTCGCCCAAGTTACTAATAAATGTTGGACTTTATGGCCTTGTATTGGCCCCAAGGTTGAAAAAAGGACATCATTGAATTTGGGAAGCCAATTTGCAACCCTTGGGGCCAATGTTCTAGCATTTATTAGTAACTTGAGGCCAAACAATGAGGAAAAAATGCTCAAAGTTGATCCCAAGTTTTTGCAACCCTTACTCCTAGTGTAAAGCAAACCTAAGACTTATTACCTTATAGAGAGAAAAAACCTAGAATGAAAAATTAATCTAACCTTGAAAAATGGGCCAAAAGTCTAAAATGTAAATGTGAGTTAAAATACAAAGAAAAGATTGATTTAAATATCATCACAACTTGGTTGTTACAAAACCATATTTAAAGTTAGATGTTGTTATGTACTTAACCATGAAAGGTATATTATGATAGTACTATAGTAGACCACCTTTATAATCACACCCTTGGTGACTTCTTTTTTTTTTACATTAATGAATTGTGATTCAAACGTGTATAATCACATTCCATACAAACCTTTATGAAATTGCATGACTATAGGCCAAAAAACCTTACAAAATAGCCTTTTTATGCTGGAATAAACGTGCCAATAATTGTTTAAATTCCTACATGGCTTATTTTAAGCTTTACAATACATTATTAAACTTGAAAAAGGTTGTAATTTATGCTTGTTTTAATGTGACAATCTACATTGAGTTTGAACTCCTTGTGTATCTTGTCAATTAGATTTTTTAATTAAAATTTTCTCCTTTCTTGGCAAGCTCACATATCTTTTGCTTGTCTATAATAAAAAGTTTTTATCTCTTTCTTTTCTCATCAATTGGATTCATTGTTGTTAATTTGCACAACTTGAACACAAAACAACACTAACATTACAAAAGGGCACTACAATTTACAAAACTTTAATATTTGCCCTAGATTTCGCTCATTATAGTCACATTTACTAATAAAATTTTGCAAATGTTTGTGCTACTAATAATCGTGATAATGGCTCAAAAGAATGGTGTTTCTTACTAAAATGAACGGTTATCAAAAAATATGTGATACAAACAAGAATGTGAGTAAAATGGTGTGATTATAAAGGGGGTTTATAGTAGTTCATTGTATTTTTTATTTTATTACAAAAGTGAAATGTATATATACATGCCCAAATGATATTATGGTAGCCATCTTGGGCCTATTTTGAAATATCCATGTTTGCCAATACTTGAGTTAGCAATGACCAAAAAGATATTTCTTCCTTTGTCAAAATGAATTTAAAAACCACTTAGGCATATCAAAGGGTAGCCATATTGCCATGCATGCACAATTTGTAATCTATAATAAAAAGTAGTAAGGGGACCCAAATTTTTTTCACCAATTCTTTATTCACCTCAAAACATTTAGAGAAATTTCCTAGTGTAGTGTTTTTGGTTTTGTTCATATGTGTATGTTTGCTTGTTGCTTATGTTTTTTTTTTCTATCTCCTCATGTTTTGTTTTATTTTCTCATCTTCTTATTATTTCTTTGTCTTTAGTTTTTTCTTTTTATGCTTTCTAATTTCTTCTTCTTGAGTCCTCCTCTTTTTCTTTAGGTTTTTTCTTTGTTTACAATTGCATTTGGAACAACTTCAATTATCAACTTGGAGTTATTTTTTGATGGGCATTTGGATGAAGAGGGCTAGGGTTGACAATGATGGGGGATGGATTAGAAATGGTAGTTAAGAAGCCTATTTAGCAATTATGGCACCCTATTTGTTGAACTCCATGTGTTTCATACATGGGTTCACAACCATTGTTGGGCAATTCTTACTTTTTAAAGAAAACCATCAATCTTGATTCCTACTAAAGTTTGGAACAACCGATTCAAGTCTTGAACAAAAATTTGATTTTTAAGATCTCATAATTTCTCAAATTTCAAAATGTCCTTAAAAAAAGACCATTAATATTTCAAGGAAACCCAATTTCCAAATTTATTGAAATTTAAACCCAAGATTCCATGTAAAGCAAGACTAAAATCTAAATCACAAAGCCATAGCTCTTTATGTGTAATAATAATGGTGATTATTTTTACTTAAATTTTATTTATGTTAATGGCCTAAAAACTATGTTTAATGGTAAAAACATTCTTTGATACTAAAGGTGTTTTGAATTCAAATTTGATTATTAATCACATATTATTAGGCTCTTTATATAACCTCTACTAGCATGAGAATCAAACTTGGGTGATCTTTTTGCAACTTTCCAAGGTATCAAGGTGAGACCATATACTTTGTTCAATTTTCAAGGAAACAAGGTGAGAACCTTCAATTTTCAACTTGAAAACTAGCCCCCAAGGTGATATTTGCCCAACCTTGCTCATAACAACATTCTTTTTGTTGACCAACTTATGTGACCTTTGAAATCTAATATACTAAGCCTAAATGTAATGCATTGAGGGAATTGCTCCTAGCTAATATATTACAATTAGTATGCTTCTCAAACATTATAGACAATCTAAAACACACCCAAGGGGCTAACATTGAACCATGTATGAAGTCATTGATTTTGTGTGATTTGTAAGTTTAAAAATTAAAAAGATGAATTTGGAAGGTGTTACAAAAAACACTTAAAAAAAATATTTCATAAGTTTAATTCATAGCAAAGCATAATAATTAATAATCCATTGCTTATTCCTACACAATATTTCATATGAGATCTAAAACATTACACATGATATATAGACCCCATATTTCAATATGGTTTTTCCAAGGGCAATAACCTTTGACTACAACACATGAAATAAATTAATATGTGGTTTCATTTATTTCAATTTGCAAAATATATGTGGTATATATTAGTGTTGTGTGGGCATCATAAATGGCACTAAAACCCAATGATTCTCATGGTTCTTTGATCTCATAACCATTTTTCTAAAAAAATAGAAAATTGGTTCAAATATGTAATAAACATTTTCAAAATGCTTAGAAAATCATTGTTCTTTGAAGGTGTTGCAATGAAAACCAAAGGTTGTTTTAGTTTTTTTAATTTTCCAAAAAAAAAAACCGCAAGGGTTATTAACAAATTGAAACACCAACACACAATTTTATTTTTATTTTTATTTTAAAAAAATTCCCTGAAAAATACAATTTCAACACATGCAAATGTATTTTTGTGAAAAAATAACCCTAATTTGCTAGGTTTCAACACTTTCAAACATTTTATTGTTAGATTTCTATAGCATGTTCCAACAAGTAGCTAAAATACAAAGGCTTTATATATATATATATATATATATAGTTAAATTTGGCTACATATTTTCATTGATGGTCCTTGGTTTGGCTACATCACAAAATCAATTTTTTTTTTCTTAAACCACACACATAATGCACATACATTGAACTACACAACATAGCATATATTTTAATTTGACATTAATGTACAATTTTTTGGTGTCAAATTTCCATGAAAGTTTGACCTAATTTTTTTTTAAAGAATATTTTGTTGCAAACTCCATTTTTTGAAAGAAAAAAATTACTCAAATTTCTTTAAAATGTTGTTGGATTTTAGATTTCACCTCATTTTGACTAGATTTGTTTTTTGGCAAAATTTCACAACAATGTGAATTTTTAAAAATACTGGTGGCAATGTTCCCTTGGGGTGGGGACTTTCACCACATTTTCAACTTGGATTTTAGTTTGTGGATATTTTAAACTAGTTTTTCACTTTTCAAATAGGTTATAGACATGTCACCATTTAATGCTAAATTTCTCTTAAGATGCTCACAATTGATGCAACATCAGAAAATTATAAAAAGAAAAAAGAAAAACATTAATTTAGATACAATTTTCACATTTAGTTTCAGTGCAGTTTTTAGCCAGCTTTCTATAGTTTAGATAGTTTTCTACAAGCATATTGCCAATTAATGCTAAATCTCTTTTGGGATTGATCACTAATTATGCTATATCACAAAACTGAATTGAACAGAAGAAAATTGGATGTGGCATGGGTTTTAATGTTTTTTTTTAGGTTTTAAAATTTTAGTCTAAATGGCCATTGTCCATAGGAAAGATGTGAAAAAAAGTGGAAAACATTCCTAGGAAGATTTAGCCAAATCTGGCCAATAAAACAAGATCTGAAGCACAAATTTTTAATCAATCTTCCTTTTTGGGCTACTTACTGGAATCAAATATAGCAATCTGGCCATTTTTTCTCTAATTTTTCTCAATTATGGCGATTGAAAATCCAAAAATCACATTAAAAAAATTTTCACCAGTCAAAAAACGGCTAGTGGGTTTACCTCACAAATGTGTCGACAGGCAAAGACACTGCCATTGGAAAAACATAACTATTGTGCTGTAGTAAATGCATTGCATTAGTGGAGCTGCTTAAGAAAGAAGTCAGGCTAACATAAACAAAGGATAAAATAGTTTATGAAAATGTAATTGAGCTCCTGCTTCTAAAATGCAGCCATGATAGCAGCATTGCACATTCTAGGGGACCATTATTAGATGACAATTAACATCCAAGTACCATAATTATAGTCCCAAATGGAAATTTCATAAAGTGATTCAGCCAAAACTAGCCTATGGTGACTTCAAATTTGACAACTTCCACACAACCACGAAGGCAACACACAAAACCATTAACAGCTCAACACCCACATGTGTCTTTGTTATCAAAGCTGGTAGAAAGGATTGTGTGCGCAAGCAGACCTGAAATTGGCTATTTTTGAGGCTGAATTTTGGGGGACCCATAGTGGGTTGAATATTGAATTTGCCCCTTTTAGACTAGAAGTTGCAAGTGCACACATGAGGTAGGAATCTGTTGGCGTCATCTGAAGAGGTGCTACAGGCCTCCCCCCTCCCCACCCCCCACAATCCCTCCCAGTGCCCACATGCACATTCTAGAATGTATAGACATTATTTTATCTGTGCATGATTTTGGAACACATCACCATGTGAGAGTTGAAATGAAGGTTTTTGATTTTCGATATGGCAGCCTCGGTTTCAACACTTTTTTCAACACAAGAAATCAACTAATGGCACCAAAACTTTCCTAACCAAAAATTTGGGCAAGCAAAAACCATTTGGCTAATTGTTAAAGTTAGGCACGGCTTTTAGGGCAGTTTCTTCGACCGTTTAATTGTGCTGACTCAGCCACTTTGCCTATGTGGCAGCTGATTCAGCCTGTTTGGTGGCCAATTCAGCCACCCAGGCAGATCATAACCGGCCTTTAACTTTTCATCTCTGATCAGGTCGGCCACCACTGACGGAAAATATTTAAACAGGCCAAAGGAAATGAATGCAGTCATTACAAAAGTGCTGCTGCGATTTTTTCCTCCAGTCTGCCCATTTGCCCCATCGATATTTTCTCGAGTGACACCCAGGCATGTTTTGCACTCGTAACCTCATGTAACACGGCATGTTTTGCACTTGTAACCTCACATAACATGCCAAGTAATATGTTCCATATCCCATTATACCCCTAGTGTGTTCATAACGTGCATAACATGGACTCAAAATATGCCTAGGCATGACATGGTGAAAATAAACCGGGCAAATGGGCAGACTGGAGGAAAAAATCGCAGCAGTACTTTTGTACTGACTGCATTCATTTCCTTTGGCCAGTTTAATATTTTCCACCACTGATGCGTGCTCATATATTGTCCATACGCTCACCATAATGGGCTTGCCCATGGACTCGCTGGGAGCTGGAATCGGCCCTATCTGCCCCACTCTCTAGCAGCCTTTTTTTTCCTGGCGATATATTATGGCCAGAAAGAGAAATAAAATTTCAAATTTTCAAAAAAAAGTTTTTGAAGGTTTTCAGTCACCAGAAGTGAGGGGGGAAAAAAGGATCGAAATGATCAGATTCATGTATGTCGTTTTCATTGTGTAGCCAAATATATGGAAGGATAGTTGAAGATTTGTACTTTATTTCTGGTTTATAGCCAGATTTGGCTAAATCCTCCTGGGATGATGGCCACTTTTTCTACATTTTCCTACGAATGATTTTTGCCACTTTAGCGACAAACAGAAAATTCTTTAAAAAATGCTGCTCTCTAGTATGGAGTAAATTACCAGCAGGACTATTGCTTCCATACAAAGTGACTTTGTCATTGGTTGTGGGTGATTGAGTCCATGTCTTACGTCAATTGTCATCCAAATTTAACACTGTTTGGTAGTAGGTCATACAAGTTTCTAAAATGTACACCAAATTTAAAGCTGTTTGGCGTTGGGTCATCCAAGGACCTGAAATGTACAGGCTTGAAAGTTTTGAGTCCCTTTTGTCTGATCCTACTAATGTTCACATTCTTGATACCACATTCATCTCTTTGATACACAAGCCAGGCCTAAGAGAGGAGGAAAAGATATAATTAGACTTAAAAGAAATTGGTGGTATAGATGTATAGATATCCTCATGTAGGCACACAACCCAGTACACCATCACTTTTGCCCCATTTTGACCTCAAGTGAATAAACCCCCACTTCAATCTCTCCTTGGTTAGTGTGCGCTTGTACCAACCTACTTCCTCTGTTGCCCCCTCCTCTTCTCCCTCATACCATCCTCCCTAGCCTTCCTCCCATTGCCATTGTAGGTGCCCAGTTTGTGAAGCTCCTTTGCCATAGTTGCCAAGCTCTTTGGGTAGGTTCCTAGGTCCTACTCTTCTCCGTTGCCCTTGTTGTCATGTTGTTGTTGTATCCCCTTATAGTTGTTCCTCTCTCTTGTCTTGTGCATGTACTGCGAGCCTACAATAGTAGGACGAAAGTCTAAATGACCATTCCTTCTTTCATGTTTTTTTGTTTTCTCCTTTGTTGTTATTGTATTGCTACAAAAGGGCATGTAACAATGTCATCATTGTGTTGTTGCAATATAGGTGCTGAAAGTCAAGATCCCTGCCTTCATTGTTGTCATAAAGAGTAGAGAGCTTCGTTGTTTGTTTTCATCGTGTTTGTAAAGGCTTAATAGTTGACCTCCTTACCAGTGTTCTTGCATTGTTGGTGTTGAAGAAAACAAAAACCAAGCAAACAAAGAAGAAAAAAATTGATTTTTTTCTCCCTTTTTTCCTATATACATTTTCCTTTCACTTTTGGTGTGATTTCAAGTTTTATATGATGTATTTGTATCTTAGCATTCATTATCACATAAAGAAAATAAGTTTTTTATTATCAAATTAGGTTAATGGATTCATTTTTTCACCTTAAATTACATGTGTATACAACAAATGTGGCTATTGTCAATCAAATATTACAAAAGCATTTGAAAAAATCATATATTAAATGAGGGTATTATAAATGCATTTGTCATGTCATGTTCAAGTTTGTTGAAAAACATGAAGATATTGCATTCTCAAAAACATTCTATATTTTTTTCATTATTATTTGTAAATGACTAAGCATATTGCACTTTGTTGACCATTCTATTGTTTTGTCTTACAGTTGCAAAAATGAGGATATTCCATTCACTTACCAATCCACCATTTGTAATCAAAGTTTATAACAAAAATCAAGGTTTGCAAACTAACATTGATTTAAACGTGGTTGATAGTTTTTGGATGTACTTTATATTATTATCATTGAAGGTTAGAAGGTAGTTTAAATAGTAAACAACAACAAGGTGTTTGCAATATTCACATTTTGTGTTGTTCACTTTGGGTCTCTTTTGTGATTGATAGGTTTAATTCATCATTAGTTTAGACAAGAAACAATAGTAGGTAGGTAAGTGGGCCCATGTAGGTAAGGTCATGTTATTGGGTAGTACCTATAGGTATGTAAAGAGGGGGGGTGGGGGATAAGTACCTTTTTGGGCAATAACTTTCATCTTTTGAAGGTAACATCCCTTAAGTGATGAATAGTTAAAGTAGATGCAAATAGGCCATTTCGAATATGTTGACACATAAAAAAGGAAGAATAATAAAAGGCCAATCCTAACAAAGAAAATTCATGTAGACAAAACATCATATAAACTAATTTTTTAACTAAGAATGGTTAGGTAAGGATAATGACACAATGAATAAATGTTTCATGTGTAGCCAACATTCATCCAAACTAGTGTGGGTTCACTTAGGATAATAAGACTTGTTTACCAAGTTTAAACAATTCATAAATAATTTTGATTAATTATCAATTATAATGTTTAAACAATGTTTAAACTTTTTTTTACATTGTTTCATTACATTAAAAACCATTAGTTATCAACTTTTAAATGTGTTTAAAAACATTTTACATTCATTGGATTATTTTCAAACTTTAAATATTAATGTATTAGAGAAATGTAACACAAATACAATACACAAATTCAACATTAATTGGATGCATTAAACTTGGAATCATGCCAAATAAACATTAGTTACGTAAAAAATGACCTCTTATGCCACAATTGGACCCATGCATTTTATTGGGAATTAATTCATCAGTACCCCCCCATAATTTGCATTGTTGTAGTCTACTACCAGCCTGAACCAACATTCACTAACCCAAGTCATGATGGATGGATGATAGATGGATTAGAAACATTTTTCCATCGAGTTTTAATTCCTTCGTTAACCATGGTGGTTAATTCTATTTAAAGCACCTACCTATTAACAACCCGTTAGCCATTATTTAAGTGTTGATTAATGTTGGGTGATTTTCACCAAATTTTGAGAACCTCTTAGTTCTTGCTTTCATAAGAGTTTTTGACAATCGAATTGATTTTTGAAAATATTTTTTTTTACAATCAATGAAAACCAGACCAATTATAAATTTATTTATTTTTCATTTTGTTTGATTTTCAGATATACTAGTTATCACAAATAAAATAACAACCGGTTTTCAATCCCAGTTTTCCCAATCCGGTTATCTAATGTAGTAAGAAAAAAAGGGTATTTTTATTTTTATTTTCCTTTGCTTTCCTCTCCAAACTAAAATTCCCAATTAAAATGAAAAAGAATTGTGTGTGTGGAGGGTGGGGGGTGAAGGTGAATCTCATCAATGAATCGTGTATGTTGTTTGTCTTACTACGAAAGGGAGAGGGTTGTTGGGAACTAAGAATAATGAATATTACATACTTGCAAAGGGGAAGGGGGAGTAGGAAGATTTTAATGAGAAAAAATATTGTAGTAATGAAGTTAACCAACAACGATTATCATGAACACTAGTACAAAAATGGGGTGTAGTTCATTAGTTTAAATCATTATGGGCCCTTAAAAATGAAATAAGTTCATTACATTTTAGTGATTTCACCATGGTTAAAGTTATTTCACTATAATATCATTATGTAAACATTATGTTTCATTATTAGTTGATATAATTCACTATTATAATTTACTGTGATAAATAGGTTTATTTATATGTTGTTGTTTTAAATACTATATGTTATTTTATAGTATACCTTATATCATTTTAGGTTACCTTAGTTATTTTAACTTATACCTCAAGTTATTATACGTTATTATATTTTAAGGTATCATAGCTAGTTTATTATAGGTTTTTTATTTTAAATTATTTTAAATTAAATTATTCAATTAACCTTAAACTATACTTGAGATTATTTTATTTTAAGTTAATGTATGTTATTTCAAGTTATACTTTAGGTTATTCAAGGTCATTCTACTTCATGTTATTATAAATTATTTTATTTTGAGTATAACAATTTAAAATAATATAAGATATAATATAATGACCTAAAATAAAAATAACTTAAAATAACCAATAATAACCTATGATAATGTAGCCTCGAATATCCAACAATAGAATATCCACCAATAGCCATTAATAGCCTATGATAATTTACCCTAAAATAATCACTAATATAATTAACTACTAATAGCCATTAATAAAATAGCCACCAATAGCCATTAATAGCCACAAATAAAATAACTATTAATAATCATTAATATAGTTACTAATAATAACCACAAATAAAATAACTACTAATAATCATTAATATAGTTACTAATAATAGCCACCAATATAATAGCCACCAATAGAATATATAGGCACTAATATAATAGGCACCAATAACCACCAATAAGATAACTTTCAATAGCCAAAAGTAACCAACAATAACCTCACATAATTAAAAATAACCTAATATGAAATAGCTTAAAATAGCCAAAAATCATTTATAATAACCACAAATAACTTATAGTGAAATAACCTACAATATCCCAAAAAATCATAGAATAACCAAAAATAATTTACAATAGTCGCATATAATTTAAGGTGAAATAGCCTAAAATAACCAAAAATATATAAAATAGTCAAAAACAACTTAAAATAACTGAAAATAACTGAAAATAACCTAGGGTGAAATAGTTAAAAAATTAAAAAAATTAAGAATAACAATAAATAACCATAAATAATGTACGATGAAATAATTTAGAATAATGAAAAGTAGCCCTATAATAGTTGAAAGTAACCTAAAGTAGGTAATATTATTATATTAGCAAAAAAATTATCCATTTATTAAATAAGTTTTTTTTCAAAAAAATGATCATTGAAATGTTATTGAATAGTGACATTTTAAAAAAAATGTTCAAATGATTTTACACTTTCAAAAGAAAATGAATGTAATAATGTACATTATTGAAAAAAAAATTAAATTAAATTTTAATCATTTCATTTAGACAAAATTTCAATAAGATATGAATTTTCAAAGTTTATATTTTTGTAATCAACTAAGTAGCATGGAAATCAATTAAATTTAAATTATTTAATATTTAATATAATATTTAATATTATTAATAATTTTATGATTTTCAGCCTAAAAATTATTGACATGTGTCACTACCTATGTTAGGTGAAAAACCTAGCCTAGGTACATAAGCCATGTAATCAACCCAAGTAGGCACTTACATTAAGAAACTACATAAAATAATATTTAGTCAACTTACCACTATTGATCACAAACACACCATTTGTGAAGTTTGATCCTTTGACCTTTAGGATGGAAACAAACAACCTTACCATCAAACCACCACACTTGTTGTGATAATGTGTTACATTGCATTTTATTTATCAAATACTTCATTTTAAATGGCTAAGTAAATTTGTATTTCATTTGAAAGTAACCTTGTTTCACTTAATATTAATGGACCAATTCATTGTCCATAACAATTGGTTTTCGTTCACTAGGGGGATGACTAGTTTCAACATGGTAAAAATGTTCAAATTCACTCAAAATTTAGCAAAATCCAGCGTGAATTAAGATGCATTTTGGTGTAGTCAAATGATATTTTACTTATGCCACCTACTAAGCCATGCATATTTGTGTCAGCTCCTATTTAAGAAATTTAAGTGTATTCCTACCTTTAATAACTAGATCTAGGTTCTAAAAGAAAACCTATCTTATTTTTCATGTTTTTTTGAAAAAAACATGGGAGGTAGTTTTCATCACCAATTCTCATGCATGTGAAATTTAGATTTGATTCTCTATTCAATTTTAACATGTATAAATCCCATCCAGTTTTCATGTCAAAAACCAGATTAAAAATTATTTCGAGAACCAAATGAGGGTTTAAAAATCGCCCAACACTAGTGTTATATGTATAAATGCATACACATATTTAATAACTAATGTTGGTCATATTTGAGTTTTTGACCAAGTGCCAATTTAAATACTATTTTTAAAAAATCTATAGGGATGCAAATATGATTTAAAATTAGACCTAATGGGTCTATAAGGAGCTAAACCCACTTTAAAACTAAACTTGGTGAATTTTTAAATTGTTTTAACAATGTTTAGTTCATAGGTTTAGGTAGGGGTTGAGGTCCTAAGTTTAGGTAGGGTTTAAGAATCCTAGCATTTCTATGTTGGTTCCAAATTACACATCATGAAATGAAGGAATAAGAGTAACATAATTGATGTGTGGAACAGATAATAGATACCTATTGTGATATCAATTTATGATAATACCAATATACTTACTAGGGTAATTAAAAAAATATTTAATAGGATTGTTTATACTTTGGCCACTTTGTTTAGGCTTGTTTACATTAAGGTCTAATTTGAATTGCACTAATTCAAATGGAAGATCATTAATAGCCTAAAATTCAAATATGTTAGTTCTCATATCCACACCATTGGTGTTCAACAAGAACTAAAAAATGAAGAGGTTTATTTAATGGCGTGGTTTTTTTTTTTTTT
>Ga0116231_10004560_pt1 | contig 27933 bp, 21 predicted proteins | sample S1TSphgellanicum_2_FD_89695 | JGI IMG/M metagenome (GOLD analysis project Ga0116231, IMG submission 89695) | Host-associated microbial communities from peat moss isolated from Minnesota, USA - S1T2_Fd - Sphagnum magellanicum MG | ecosystem: Host-associated > Plants > Peat moss > Unclassified... | reverse complement strand
GCTGCCCGCCGAGCTGCAGCGCAAGCTAATTCTTGGCCAGGAGCTGGGCAAGGCCGACTACGTCGCCTGGCAGCGCAAGCTCAACGCGAAAGGCTGGGCGGTGCCGCACTGGCCGGTCGAGCATGGCGGGCAGAACTGGGGCCCGATGCAGGAATATATTTTCCTCGATGAGATGCAGCAGGCCCCTGCCCCGCCGAGCCTGGCGTTCAACACCTCGATGGTCGGCCCGGTGATTGCGACCTTCGGGACACCTGAGCAGAAGGCAAAATTTCTGCCGCCGACGGCGAATTTGGACATTTGGTGGTGCCAGGGCTTCTCCGAGCCTGGTGCGGGCTCCGACCTCGCAGGGTTGAAGACCACGGCGCGGCGCGAGGGCGATTTTTACGTCATCAACGGCCAGAAAACCTGGACCACCCTGGCGCAATATGCCGACTGGATTTTTGTGCTGGCGCGCACCAACCCGCAGGCGGAGAAGAAGCAGCAGGGCATCTCCTTCCTGCTGGTTGATATGAAGACTCCGGGCATCACCGTGCGGCCGATCCAGTTGCTGGATGGCGGGCATGAGGTGAATGAGGTGTTTTTCGACGAGGTAAAAGTGCCGGCGGAAAACCTGGTCGGCCAGGAAAACCGCGGCTGGGATTGCGCGAAATTCCTGCTCAGCAATGAGCGCATGGGGATTGCGCGCATCGGCGTTTCCAAGCAGCGCATCCGGCGGATCAAGGAGCTGGCGAATATCGAGCGCTATGGCGATGCGAAATTGCTGGAGCAGAGCTGGTTCCGCGAGAAACTTGCCAATGTCGAAATCGAATTGAAAGCACTGGAAATCACCCAGCTTCGCATCATCGCCGAAGCGCGCAAGCGCGGGCCGCATGGCGAGGCGGACCCGTATTCCTCGATTTTGAAAATCAAGGGCTCGGAACTGCAGCAGGCAACGACCGAGCTGATGATGGATGTGGTCGGCCCGTATGTCGCGCCGTTCCCGAATTCGCTGGATGACGAGGACCAGAGCAATGAGCCGCCGATCGGCCCGGACTACGCCGCCGCCGCCGCACCGACCTACTTCAACTGGCGGAAGATCTCGATCTATGGCGGCTCGAATGAAATCCAGCGGAATATCGTTGCGAAAGCGATACTTGGATTTTAGGGCAGGCAAGGAGCCGCTTTTTTGAAAAAAGCGGCGCAAAAAACTTTTATGACTTGGGGGCATGGGCGTTGGCGCCGGCACGGGCACACAATAGGGATGATGGGCGATGGATTTTGATCTGACGGATGACCAGCGGCTGCTGAAGGAGAGCGTCGGCAAATTGCTGGACGGCCGCTACGGCGATTTCGAAAAGCGCAAGGGTTACCGCAAACTGCCGGACGGGTTCGACCGCGCGGTATGGGCGGAATATGCCGAGGCAGGGATCCTGGCTTTGCCGTTCTCGGAAGAGCAAGGCGGGTTCGGCGGCGGGCCGGTCGAGACGCATGTGGTGATGGAGGCGATCGGCAACGCGCTGGCACTGGAGCCCTACCTCATGTGCGTCGTGCTGTGCGGCGATATTTTGAAGGCGGCGGGGGCGGATGACATTATCGGCCAGATCGCCGATGGCTCGAAAATCGTTGCCCTGGCGCAGACCGAGCGTGGCGCGCGCTATGACCTCAACGACGTGACATTGAGCGCGCGCGCCGATGGCGACGGGTTTGTGCTGGAGGGCGAGAAGAGCGTGGTGATCGGCGGCGGGGCCGCGGATCTGTTCATCGTCTCCGCGCGGACCTCCGGCAACCGGCGGGATGCCGAGGGCATCACGCTGTTTTTGGTGGACGCCAAGGCACCCGGCGTCTCGCGCCGGACCTACCCGACGCAGGACAGCACGCAGGCCGCGGAAATCTCCTTCGGCCAGGTGCGGGTGCCGGCGAGTGCTGTGCTGGGCAAGCCCGGCGCCGGGCTGCCAATACTCGCGCGCGCGGTGGACGTCGCCATTGCCGGGCTGTGCGCCGAGGCGGTGGGCGCGATGGACGCGCTGATGAAAATGACGGTGGATTATTTGAAGACCCGCAAGCAGTTCGGCACCGCGATCGGCAATTTCCAGGCGCTACAGCACCGCACCGTGGATATGCTGGTCTATATGGAACAAGCCCGCTCGATGGCGATTTACGCCGCGCTGATGGCCGAAGAGCCCGACCCGGTGGCGCGCCACCAGGCGATCGCCGCGGCGAAAGTGCAGATCGGCCGGAGTGCAAAATTCATTGGCCAGCAGGCGACCCAACTGCATGGCGGCATCGGCATCACCATGGAATATAAAGGCGGGCATTATTTCAAACGGCTGACGATGATCGAGCAGCAATTTGGCGATGCCGACTACCATATGCGCCAGCTTGCCGCCGCCGGGGCTGCCATCGCGGCGTAAGGAAGGGCTACTTTTTTTGAAAAAAAAGTAGCAAAAAAACTTTTGTTCCTCTGGGCCACGGGAGCGTTACGGGCAACGCCCCAGGAAATGGAAGTTTTTTGCTGCTTTTTTTCAAAAAAGCAGCGCTTTCTTTCTTCCCCACAACCGGCCGGGCACGCTATCGGAGGTTGTGGGAACGAAATTGCTGATCAGGCGGCGTGGATTTTTGCTGGGGCTCGGGCTCGCCGGATGCGCGCGCTGGCAGGCACCGGGGGCCGATCTGCCGCCTTTGCCGGCGCCGCCTGCTGGGCCGTACCGGCTGGGCGCGGGTGATGTGCTGGCCATCCGGATCTACGACCAGCCGCAGCTTTCCGGCGATTACACGCTGGATGATAGCGGCATGATCGACATGCCGCTGATCGGTCTTGCGCCGGCCGCCGGACGCACGACGGATGGGCTGGCGGCCGAGATTGCGGACAAGCTGGTTGCCGACAGGCTAATTTTGCACCCCAGCGTGGCGGCGGAGATTACCACGTACCGGCCATTCTATATTCTGGGCGAGGTCAATACGCCGGGCCAATATCCATTCCGTCCTGACATGACTGTCCTGACAGCCATTTCGATCGCGGGAGGCTTCACCTACCGGGCGGAGCAAGGCTATGTCGGAGTAACGCGCGATGTTGGCCGGGGTCCGGCGCAATTTCGGGCCCCTTTATTTGCATTGGCGCAGCCTGGCGATGTCATTACGGTTTTCGAGCGGAGATTCTAGCCTCAAGCTGAACATCGCCGCCTTTGCCGCCGGCTATGTCACCTTTGTGAATATGTGGTGCACGCAGGCGATCCTGCCGGTGCTGGCGAGCACATTCCATGTGAGCGAGGCGCGCACGGGCTTAAGCGTCACGGCGCCGCTGATGGCGACCGCGATGATGGCGCCGCTGATCGGTGCGATCTCCGACCGGTTCGGGCGCAAGCGCTTCATCTGCGGGGCGGCGTTTTTGCTGGTGGTGCCGACCCTGCTGGCCAGCCAGGCGGGAAGTTTTGATGCGTTCGTGGCGTGGCGGTTCGCGCAGGGGCTGCTGTTGCCGTTCATTTTCACGGTTACCATCGCCTATATCGGCGAGGAGAGTTCCGGGCCGGTGACGGCGCGGTTGGCGGGGACATATTCCTCCGGCGCGATTTTCGGCGGGTTTTCCGGCCGGCTGATCTCGGGTTTGGTGACCTCCGGCTTTGGCTGGCGGCCGGCGTTTTTGGTGATTGCGGGCACCACGCTCTTGATCGCGACGCTGATTGCGGTTTGCCTGCCCAGGGAGAAAAAATTCTCGCCGCTCTACGGCATCGCGCGGGCGCTGCATTCCTTTCCGCTGCATCTCTCCACGCCGCGGCTGCTGGCGACCTACGCGGTCGGGTTCGGCGTGCTGTTCAGCCTGGTGACCGTGTTCACCTTTATCAATTTCCGGCTGGCGGCGGCGCCTTACGGGTTGGGGCCAGCGGCCCTGGGCGGGATTTTTGTGGTCTATCTGGGCGGGATGGTGATGAGCCCGATTGCGGCCAGCCTCTCCAACCGGTTCGGCCGGCGGCGCGTGATGGCGGTGGTGGGGCCGGTGATCGGCGCCGGGCTGGGGCTGACGCTGCTGGCACCTCTATGGTTGATCGGGCTCGGGCTGCTGCTGATCAGCTCCGGCATTTTCGTGCAGCAAACATTGGCGACGGCGTTTGTGGGCATGGCGGCGCGTGAGGCGAAGAGCACGGCGGTCGGGCTGTATGTGACGTTCTACTATATCGGCGGCAGCGCCGGCGGGCTGGTGCCGGCGGGCGCCTGGCACGATTATGGCTGGCCGGGCTGTGTGGCGATTGTGGTGGTGATGCAGTTGGTGATGCTGGCGGTGGTGGCGCGGTTTTGGGTGCTGGAGAGTGAAGCAGCCAGAAAACTGCCTTGATTTGGGGCTAGAGCCTGATCGTTTGAGGTTGCCGCGCAACGCGCGGCGACCGAAAACGTGAATCAGCCTCTTATCATAGAGTTAGAGCGCGTTCAGAGCGGCGCGTATGCGTCGATCTAAACCTATCGCGCTCTAAGGTCGCCCAAACGGCAATGCCGCGCAGTCTGAACCGGGCCCCCGGAATATATCTAAAAAAAGGCGACCGCTTACTTTGGTGATTTGACGATGACGGCCAGCGAGAGGCCGAAGGGCAGATTGGCGTAGGGAAGCACATAAGCCTCGGCCCCGAACAAGGCGGTGAACAGGGCGTTGACCGGTGCCGCAGGGATGTCGCGGCCGGTGGCCTGGGTGCGGCCGAGGGTTTTATCCAGCCAGCGCAGCGCGAAGGCAAGCGGGGCGAGGGCGGCGTTCATATAGGTGAGTTTGGTAATGGTAAGGCCGGCGCGGTGCAGCTTCGCCTCGAGCTCGTCGCGGGTATAGCGGCGTTTATGGTGCAGCGAGACGTCGTGCGGGCCGAACAGAGACGGGTGGGCGGGGACGGTGATGATCGCGGCCCCGCCTGGGGCGAGCAGGCCGCGGATGACGCTAAGCGTGGGCTCATCCTCCTCGATGTGTTCCAGCACGTCGAACAGGCAGATCAGGTCGTATTTATTGGTGCCGAGCGGCAGGTCGTAGGGCAGGGCGCCGGCGAGGATGCCGGTGCCGCCGGGCTGGGCGGCGGCGATGGTCCGGGCGGTCTCGTTCATTTCCACCGCGGTGAGGCGGCCGAAGCCGGAGAGCAGGGCAAAATTGCCGCCGGTGCCGGAGCCAAGCTCCAGGATTTCAGCGCCGGGGCGGAGGTTGAGGGATTTGATGAGGGCGGCGAGCACGCGGCGGCGGCCGGTGAACCACCAATGCCGCGCCTCGACCGCGGCCATGGCGGTATATTCCTCAGTCTCCATGCGGGCTCCGGTGGTGTGCCTTGTTATTAACCATGGGGCGGGGGCACGGTGAAGATGGTGACATCATCCACCGCGCGGGCCGGCCAGTGCAGGGCCTTGAGCTGTGCCAGGATGTGCGGGGCGGTCCCCGGACCGGCGACGACGTATTGGGTGCCGGTGCGGGCGCAGAAGGCGGGGAAGAAGCTGGGGAAATTTGTTACGTCTTCGCCGAAGAACAGTTCCATCTGCGGAATGTCGGGCTGGATGGAGGCGCCGGGATAGCCGAGATAGCCGCCGGTTTGGGAGAAGCCGAAATTGTTCTCCGTTTGCCAATAGGCGGAGGGGCCTGAGATGCCGAACGGGAAGATAAGCAGGCGCGGGTGCGGGCCGAGGATTTGCTGGACCCGGCCAGGGGCGAAGAAGGCGGCTTGGGGGATCGGCTCCCGTGGCAGCGGGCCGGGGAGCAGCGGGATGCAGATGAGGATGCCGATGATGATGCGGGCGCCGTAGCGCGCAGGGGATGCGGCGGCGATCCAGAGGGCGGCGGCCAAGGCGGCGGCGAGGCTGGCGAAGAGCATGAAGCGGGCAGGCAAAGCACTGCGGATGAACGGGAGCTTGCTGAATAAAAGCCATGGCAGCGGGATTTGCGTGTCGATGCCCGCGAGCCAGAGGCGGGGGCCGAAGCTGAAAATGAGGATGAGGGCGAGAACCAGGCCGAGGAACCGGGCGTGGCCGCGGCACTGCAAGATGACGATGAGAAGGAGCGGCAGGCCGAGATAGCCGGTCTGTTCGTCCAACTGGCCGGTGAAGTGGCTGGCAATGGGCGAGGCGGCCAAGCCGCCGAACAGGGTGAAGCTCGTGGGGATGATGAGGTTCAGCGGGTCGATGCTGAAAAACAGCGGCCAGTAGCCAGGCAACCCAATATCGTGCGGCAGGGCGAACATAGCCCAGAGCAAGGGTGCGACCAGCAGGGCGGACAATAGTCCGGCGGACAAGGCAATGCGCGCGATCTCCGCCAAGGCGGCGCGGCGAGCGGGGTAACGCTGATAGGCCAGCATCCACGTCAGTGCTGAAAACAGAGCCGAGGTGGCAAACAACTCAAGCGACGTGGCAAACTGCGCCGCCAGTAGCAGCGCCGCCCAGATGGTGGCGGCCCGCGAAGACAGAGCGCCCTCCAGCCGGGCCAGGGCAATGAGGACAAGGCAAGGGATGAACGCGGCAAAATCCAGGTTCAAATGCGCGCAGACATGGCCGATCTCATAGCTGGAGAAGCCATATAGATAACCACCGACGAGGGCGGCGGCGTAGCGCCGGGTGATAAACAGGCAGAGCGCGTAGCCCGCGAAACCAGCGAGGGTGGGGCAAGCCAGAACCAGCAGATTGAAAGCGAGCACAGGGCCGCCGAGCAGGGTGACTGGCATGATAATGCAAGACAACAACGGAATGCTGGTCAGCCACGAAATGTTGAGGCCGGCCGGCTGCCAGACCAAATGGGTGTAGAACGGGTTGAGGTGATGAGCGAAGGTGTAAGGCCACCAGCTCAGGAACCACATGAAGGCAAACGGGTCCCGCCCCTGGCCGAGCAGCATGTGGGTCAGCGAGATGCCGTGGTCGATGAAGACCCAGGCGAGCAGCGCGTAGAGGGCAAGGGCGGCGAGATGCCGCGCGCAAGCGTTTTGGCGGATGTTTGACACGCGGAGCCAGCTTGCGCCGGGGCGGGCTGATTCGCAAAGCTGTTCGGAACTTTCCGCAGCCGGGGTCAGTTTCACCGGATCTCGTTACGCTTTATGAAACTGGGGAATTTTTGATGTATTTCGTTTTTCTATCAACGATATGACCCGAATGTTCCACGTGGAACATACGTCTAATGTTCTGTCATTTAAAATAACAATTCGCGTTGCTTGACAAGGGCTTAGCTTCGCCTTGCCAGCCATCTGGCGGGATCAGGAGCGGAACGTCACCGGCCGGCCGGCCGGGGCGGCGGGGGCGGCGCCTTCGCGCATGGCGATCTGGCCGCGGATGATGGTGGCGGCGGGCCAGCCGGTGACCTCGACACCGTCGAACGGCGTCCAGCCGCAGGGGCTGGCGATCCAGGAGTTCTCGATCCGGCGGCGGGCGCTGAGATCGACAATGGAAAAATCCGCGTCGTAGCCGACGGCGATGCGGCCTTTATTGACCGCGCCGTAGATGCGGGCCGGGCCGGCGGACATGAGGTCCGCGAGGCGCGCCAGCGAGAGGCGGCCCTGCGCCACCTGGTCCAGCATCATCGGCAGCAGGGTTTGCACGCCGGTGAGGCCGGCGGCGCAGTCCGGCCAGGGTTTTTCCTTGGCCGCGCGGGCATGCGGCGCGTGGTCCGAGCCGATCGTGTCCACCCGGCCATCGGCGATCGCGGCCCAGGCGGCATCGAGGTGATAGGCCTCGCGGAGCGGCGGGTTCATCACCGCATAGGGGCCAAGGCGCTCATAAACCTCGGGCGCTGATTGGACGAGGTGGTTGAGCAGGATTTCGACGCTGATCAGGTCGTGGTGGGCGCTTAGGAAATCCAGCTCCTCGGCGGTGGAGACGTGCAGGATATGGGCCGGGCGGCCGGTCTTGCGGGCGAGCGCGGTGATCCGCCTGGTGCCGAGCAGGGCGCATTCAACGTCCCGCCAGAGCGCGTGGCTGGCATAGGGGTCGCCGGATTTGAACATCGGCTTGCGCGCCTGCAGGCGGTATTCATCCTCCGAATGGAAGGCAATGCGGCGGCGGCCGGCGCGCATCACGCGTTCGATCGAGGCGTCATCCTCGACCAGGAGATTGCCGGTGGAGGAGCCCGCGAAAATTTTGATCGCGCAGACGCCCGGCATCGCTTCGAGCGTCGCGAGGTCGGGGATATTCTCCTTGGTGCCGCCGACATAGATGCCGACGTCGCAAAAAGCGTGGCCGGTGATGTAGGCGTGCTTGGCGGCGAGGGTTGCGGCATCGGTCGCGGCGGGGGTGGTGTTTGGCATGTCGAACACGGTTGTCACGCCGCCGAGGACGGCGCCGCGCGTGCCCGAGCGCATATCCTCGACCCCTGCTATGCCCCCTGCCCCGCCATCCCGGAAATGCACATGCGGGTCGATGATGCCGGGGAGGATGTGGAGGTGGCGGGCATCAAATATTTCAGCGGCGGGGCCGAGATTGGTGCCGATGGCGGCGATGCGGCCGGCGGCGACCGCGATATTGGCCTCCGCCGGCCCCCAAGGGAGAATAACGGTGCCGTTTTGGATGAGGAGGTCGTGCATGGCGGGGTTTTATAGGGTGGGGCGGCATAGGACAACGCGGCGGACGCCAAGACGGGATTTTGAAACACCCGTAGCCCAAGGTAATCAAAAGTTTTTTGCGCGCTTTTTTTCAAAAAAGCGCCGCTTGCTTACCCTTCGATCAAACTGCGCGCCGCGGTGAGAGCGGCTTCCACGGTCAGGCCGTCCATCGGGGCGTCGCCTTCCGGGCCGGGGGCGATGGCAATGGCGGTGCGAGGGCCGGCGGGGGCGTATTCGCTGGCGCGGGACCGGCCGAACAGGCCGAGCGTGGGGGTGCCGGCGGCGGCGGCCATGTGCATCAGGCCGGAATCATTGCCGATGAACAGGGCACAGCGGCGCAGGCAGGCGCCGGCTTGGGGCAAAGTGAGGCTGCCGGCGAAGTCCAACGCGCCGGGCAGGGCCGCGAAGACGGGGGCGGCGCGGGCGCGTTCCGCAGCGCCGGGGCCGGCGAAGATGGCCGGGCGGGCGCCGGGGATGAGGGCGCTGAGTGCGTGGAAGAGTTCCACAAAGCGGTCCGCGGGCCAGATTTTACCGTCCCAGTTGGCGGTGGGACCGAGGCCGATGACGGGCCCCTGCCCCATCAGCGCGGCGGCCTTGGCGTCATCATCCGGGCTGGTCCAGAGCACCGGGTAGGGCGGCGGCGCGATGTTGAGGGCGAGGCCAAGCTGCTTGTAGCGCCGGCCGGGGCGCCGGCCGCCGCGGATGATGTGGCGGCGCCCGGCGGCGAGGCAGAAGAGCAGGCCGGAGCCGCGGATATCGACCGCGATATCCCAGAATTTGGGTACGATTTGCGCCCATAGGCGGAGCCAATGCGTATCAAAACGCCGCTTGTCGAAGATGATCAGCCGCTCCAGGCCGGGGAGATGGGTGAACAGCCCGGCGGCGAGCGGGCCGCAGGCGACCGTGATGCGGGCTTGGGGGTAAGCGAGGCGTAGATGCTCCAGGATGCCACAGGAGATCACGGCGTCGCCGATGCGCGAGGAGGTGATAAAGAGAATCCGCATATATCCGTGGGTCTAGATCGGTTTTTCGGTGGCCGCAAAAGGGGCTGGCGGCAGCGGCGGTGAATGACCATGTGACGCTGCATGACAAAAATCGCTTTGCTGGAGGACCGGGGGGTTGTGGCGCTGAGCGGCGCCGACCGGGTGGGTTTTTTAAACGGGCTGGTGAGCAACGACGTGAGCCGGGCAGTGCCGGGCCGCGCGGTTTGGGCGGCGCTGCTGACGGCGCAGGGGCGGTATCTGACCGATTTTTTTGTCTATGCCGAGGATGACCGGCTGCTGCTGGATGCCAGGCGGGATGCGCTGTGGGATTTGATGGCGCGGCTGAAACGCTACCGGCTGCGGGCGGCGGTGGAGTTGACCGATCTGTCCGATCGGTTCGGGGTTTACGCGGTGTGGGAGGGCATGCCGCCACAGGTGCCGGTGACGGCGCCCGACCCGCGGCTGCAAGAGGCCGGGTTCAGATGTTTGAGCGAGACCAAGCTGGCGGTGAACGCCAATGCGGCGGCCTATGCCCTGCACCGGCTGGGGCTCGGCCTGCCGGATGGGCCGCCGGATTTGGAGCCGGAAAAGACCCTGCTGCTGGAGGCGGGGTTCGACGAGCTGGGCGGAGTCGCCTGGGATAAAGGCTGCTATATGGGCCAGGAGCTGACGGCGCGGACCAAATATCGCGGGCTGGTGAAGCGCCGGCTGGTGCCGGTGCGCGCGGCGGGTGCGGCGCCGGCACCGGGCACGCCGGTGCTGGCGGACGGCGTGGAGGTCGGCACGATGCGCTCAGTGGCTGGGGCGCTGGGCCTGGCGAGCTTGCGGCTGGAGGCGCTGGGCAAGGTGTTGCAAGCGGGTGGGGTGGAGCTGAGTGTGCGAATCCCGGGCTGGATGGTGCTGCCGGCGTGACGCGCCTGACGCTGCTGTTTTTGCTGGCGCTCACCGGATGTACCGCAAAGCTGGGACCGGAAGCGTTCGCGGCGCCTGGTCCGGCGTTTGATCCGCTGGCGTTTTTTGACGGGCATGTGACCTCCTGGGGCGTTGAGGAGAACCGGGCGGGGCAACCGATCGCGATTGTGACCACCGATTGCGTGGGGCGGATGACAGGGCCGGGGCGGCTCGCGATGGTGCAAACGCTGCATGTCGGCAGCGGGCCGGCGCAGATACGGCATTGGACGCTGTGGCGGACCGGGCCGGGCCGCTATCAGGCGACCGCCAATGACATGGATGGGGCCGCATTTGGCGTCGCCTCCGGCCGGAATTTGCACTGGCGGTGGGTGTTGGAGAGCAAGCCTGGGCACAGCCTGGCGAACGTGACGATGGATCAGAATTTCTACCAGATGGATGATGGAGCGGTGATGATCCGCACAATCGTGACCAAGTTCGGGGTCCGGCTGGTGGAAGTTAGCGAGCAGTTTGAGCGGCGCGGGAATTAGCGCAGGATTGCTTTTTCAGGTCAAAAAAAGCGATTCTTTTTCTGAGGACAAAAAGCAAAAAGACTTTTATGATTTTGGGACTGCGCTGGTTTCACCGGCAGGGACTAACGTCATAAAAGTTTTTTGGTTACTTTTTTTCAAAAAAGTAACTGCTCATACCAAAGGTCATAAATAAAGACCGTTGGTATGAGCCTCTCTTTTGGCGCGTGGCCGCCCCACCAGCCCCACGCGCGATACCAACCGCCCTTGAAGATTAAGTCATCTTCAAGGGCGGTTGGTATTACTTTGTGTTCAGCTATACCGCCGGCGACACCAGGGCTTGCGGCAATGATTTCATTTCCCGGAGGGCTTCTATCCCGGCCAGCCAATCGGCGTATTCGGCGCGGAAGCGCTGTTCGGCGGCATCGTTCCAATCATCGGCGATTTTGGTGAGCTCGCCGGATGCGGGGCGTGTGGCGCCTGACAACGTAATGCGCAGCGTGTCGGCGAAAAATTTAAGTGTACGATCCCGATCTTTCACGATCTCCTCATATGAAATCGTGGTGAAGGGGCGGCGTATGCGGCGTAGCATGGCGAGATTGGATGTTTCGGTATCAGCGATATGGCTGAGCCAGTTTTGGATTTTCGCGCCATCATAGGCCGGGGGCTGGGTGCTACCGGCGGCATCGGAGGAGTGAAAGCGCTGGGTGGCGATGGCGCGATACAGAGAGATCGCTTGCGCAACGATATTTTCCCGCCAGAGATTAAAGAATATTGTGGCGGGACCGAAATTTTGCAGGAAGACGGGCTCGCCGAGCAACATGACATCGACCGCGCGCACCTCCATGCCAAAGACGCCATTGCTCGATTTGAGCCGGCGCTGGAGGATTTGCAGCAGGGCGGCAGGCGCGCGGGCGTTTACGGATTTTGCCACATCCCGCACAAAGTCTGGATTGATGAATTCCTGCGGATCGCCGAGCTGGCCGGTGGCGGCCAGGATGTTGGTGAGCCAGGAGCTGCCAGAGCGCGGCGTGAAAACGATGACATAGGTGCGGCTGGGCGGTTGCGAGAGCTGGATTTCGCGGGCGAAGGCCGTTTCATCGACCTCCAGATCACGAACCAGGTGGTCGAAGCGTAAACTATCTAAGCTCATGGTCCTCAGGCTCGAAATTCCGAGCCCCAACCGCAGCGCCAGACCGAACGACGCGAGGCTGCGGATGTGACATCGGATAGTGAAGATCATGGTCCTACAGGGTGGCGGCAGGATTGGCCAGACAAGAGGACACCACGAACGGCTTACATAATTTTAACGTTTTAGCGGCGGGGATTTTGGCCGTGCCGGTTATCTGGCTCCGAGATGGCTCCCTGTGAGATCGCGAAGCGATTCCACAGAATGTCATGCGGCTCTAGATCAACGGCGCGGCCGGGAGTGGCAGGAGCGACCAGCCGGCGCGCGGCAGCCTTCCCTCGCGGAAGCCATGCAACTGAAAATGCTCATTGGCGGACCGGAAGGCACCCTCGTTGATCGCGTGCGCGACGTCCGGGTATTCGAGCAAATACCAATCGACATCAACCGCCACCGGGCGCGGCAGGCGGTCCTCGAAATAGCCGGCGACGATGAAGTGGTAACGCGCTGAAGGCAGGCACCCGGATCTGATGGCAGTGTCAACATCGGGGTGCATAGCGCGGTACCAGTCCTCATCGACGTCAACCACATGCAGCAAGCCCCGCAGCAATTCGAGCAAGCGGATCTCGGCCAGCTCGACATAGCGGCCGTTGGCGGCCTCATCGGTATTCATCAGGTGGCTGAAAGATCGCATCCAATGCTCCCTGCCCAAGATGACCGCGCCAAAAACACCATGAATCATGATTTTTGATGGATCATACGGCTCGTAACGACATCACAAATTATGTGCTAAAACGGAACGAAAATCCAGATAAATTGCCATGTTGGCGATTACAGCGCGATAGGTTCAGATCGACACATACGCGCCGCTCTGAACTATCGCGCGCTAATTCTTTGATAAGAGACCGATGCACGTTTTCGGTTGCCGCTTGAGCGCGGCAACCTCAAACGATCAGGCTCCAGCCGCGGCATCGGTGGCACCTGGTTTCATGGCTTGTTCATAAATCGGCCGATGGCGTGGCGTGGATCAGGCGCCCAATGATAAGTGCGGTTGACGGCAAAATTGGTGCATCTTAGAACCGGAACGCTCTAAAATTTTGGACGACTGAACCAGGAGCTCGGGCTGCATGGCGATTATGGGGCATATCGACGGCATGGAGGGTGCCTATGCCGTCGGGTGGGCAGCTGGCGGTCCGGAGTCCGGCAGTTGCGCGATTGAGCTGATCGACGAGCGCGGTAAAGTTGTCGCGAAGGGACGTGCTTCCCGGCACCGGCCTGATTTGGCATCGCTGGGATACGGGCGGACCACGTTTGCGTTCCGGATTCCGGTGGCAGTGACCGGTGCGCAGAGGGTGCTGCGGGTTCTTGCCGATGGCGAGGAGTTGATCGGATCGCCGCTGGTGGTGGGACCCGGACGGTTCGATGGGAGTTGCGTGATCGATGGCGGGAATATTGTCGGCTGGGTGACAGAGCGCAGCGCGGACGCGCCGGCACCGGAGATTACGGTGGTCAATCAACATGGCCGGGTGGTGGGACGCGCGGCCAGCTTGCACGATGAGAGCGGGCTGGACCGGCTGTTCATGCCCGCGCGCTTTACCGTGGCGCTGGAAGACCAATGTTTTGGGGCCGGGGAGATGGCGCTGAGCGTGCGCGCCAATGACGTGGTGTTTGGCAAACTTGCCTGCGATTTGAAGCTGCGCGGCAATCTCGAGATCATCACGCCGCAGCTTTGCCAGGGTTGGCTGATCTCGCCTGAGGCACCGGAGCGGAATTTCCGGCTGGAATTATACCGCGACGGTGCGCTGGCGGGGCACGGGGCTTGCACCATGGCGCGCGAGGATGTGCGGGCGGTATTCCCAGGCTGCTCGACCCCCGGCTTTAGGGTTGAGCTGCGCGAGCCGCCGCCGCGGCCGCTGGATGTGACGACGATCTCATTGCGGCTGGCGGGCGGGAACGCGGATTTGTTCGACGGCCCCTACGTGATCGGCGCGCGGCCCGCGGCGGTGGCGGCACTGTACCGGGCGGCACGGATTGCGATCCAGGACGTTCTGGATCTGAGTGACTCCGAACGCGCGGTGCTGCAGGTGGCGCTGAGCGGATATTTGGAGGATGCGCGCAAATCCGAGGGGTTTATTGCGAGCCGGCAGCCGGCGCGCCAGGCGGTGGCGGACCGGCCGCGGCTGGTGATCGTGATTCCGATCTATCGCGGGGTCGAGATGACGCGGGCCTGCATCAATTCGGTGCTGGCGGTGCGCGATGCGGCGCGCGACCAGATTGTGCTGATCAATGACGGTTCGCCGGAGCCGGAGATGGCGGCGATGCTGCTGCCATTCGGCGCCACGCCAAATGTGTTTCTGCTGACCAATGCGAGCAATCGCGGCTTTGTGCAGAGCGTAAACCGCGGCTTGAGCTTTGCGATGGGTGCGGATGTGCTGCTGCTGAACGCGGATACGGTGGTTTATCCCGGCGCGCTCGATGAGCTGCTGGCGGTGGCGTACGCGCAGCCGGAGATCGGCACCGTGACCGCGCTCTCCAACAACGCGACGATTTTCTCTTACCCGCATCCCGAGCTGAGCTGCGACGCGTTGACGGATATCACCTGGGCGGAGCTGGCGGCGGCGGCACTGCGGGAGAATCGCGGGCTGGCGGTGGACGTGCCGACCGGCCACGGGTTTTGCATGCTGATCAAGGGCGAGGTGCTGCGCCGTGCCGGGCTGCTGGATGAGGCGTTTGGGCGCGGCTATGGGGAGGAAAATGATTTTTGCGCGCGCACGGCGGCTCTGGGTTACCGCAACGTCGCGGCGGCGGGCGTGCTGGTGGCGCATAAAGAGAGCGTGTCCTTTGAAGGTGAGAAGGAGACGCTGCTGGCGCGCAACCTGCCGCGGCTGAACCGGCTTTACCCGGAATATACCCCGGTGATTATGGAATTTGAGCGCGTTGAGGGGCTGCGCCGGGCGCGCTGGGGGCTGGATAGGCTGCGGCTGGGCCGGGCCGTGGCCGGCGGGGCGCCGTTTGTGCTGCTGCTGTGCAATGCGCTGGAGGGCGGCACCGCCAAGGCGATTGCGGATATTGAACGGCAGATCGGCTATGGCGGGGCGCTGCCGCTGGTGTTGCGCGGCGGTGCCGATGGCATGCTGGAGCTGACCGCCGAGACGCCAAACTTGCGGGCGTTTTTTAACGTCAATGAGGTGGATGATTTGCTGACCCTGCTGGACGCGGCGGCACCTGGTCATGTGTTTGTGCACCAGTTTTTAGGGTTTACGGCGGATTTTATCAGCGCCTTTGGGCGCTGGATGGCGGGCCGGCACAGCGTGTTCTACGCGCATGATTTTTACAGCTTTTGCCCGCGCGTGACGATGATCGACGCGATCGGGCGGTTCTGTGCGGTGGCGGCGGCAGAGGTTTGCGCGCGCTGTGTCGGCATGGGTGGGGCGCATGAGACCTCCCGGCTGACGGAATTGAGCCCGGCTGAGCACCGGGAGATGTTTGGCGGCTTATTGCGTGGAATGACGCGGGTGGTGGCACCCTCCGCCAGTGCCGCGGGGTATTTTGGCAAGGCGTTCCCGGGGCTGGGGGTGGAGGTGCTGGGGCACCCTGAGGCGGCGGATGCTCCTGCAGGGCCGCGCGCGAGCGGCAGCCGCGAGGTGATTTTGCTGGGCGCGCTGGGGCCGCATAAGGGCTCGGCGAAGTTGCTGGAGCTGGCGCAGCGCGCCTGGCTGACGCATCCGGATTTAAGCTTCCGGGTGATTGGCTATACCAATATGGATGAGGCGTTGCGGGCGGTGGGCAATGTGACGATCACCGGGGCTTATGAGCCGGATGAGCTGCCAAGGCTGCTGGCGGAGACCGAGGGGTGGCTGGCGCTGTTTCTCTCGCCCTGGGCGGAGACGTATTCCTATACATTGTCCGAAGCGGTGCGGGCGGGGCTGGTGCCGCTGGTGCCGGACCTTGGCGCGCCGGCGGAGCGGGTGCTGGCGGCGGGGTACGGGGTGGTGTTTCCGGCCGGGGCGGATGCGGCGGGGCTGCTTGATCTGATCGAGGGTTTAGCGGCCGGGCGGGTGGCGGCGATGGCACCCGGGGCGGCGCCGGCTGCGTTTTTCCCCGGGCCGGAGGTGTTTGCCCGCGCGGCCGAGGTTATGGGGCTATTTGACGGCCCGGAAGATGAAATTCATCGGGCCAAGATAGCCTAGCTCCTCCGACCAATAGAGATAGGCCGCGGCGTCCCGGAAGCCGGCTTCCCGCAGCATGTCCAGCAAATCCCACCCGAGTTTATGGGTGGCGCTGCGCAGTTCGGCGGGGATTTTGGCGCCGAAGGGGGTGAGGTCGATGAGGGTGGACTGCGCCTCGGCCTGGTGGAACGGAATGGTGAAGATGAGGCGGCCGCCGGGCAGCAGGCGGTTGCAGAGTTCCGCCAGAGCGGGCCCGAGGGCCGGCACGTGCTGCAAAAAATCCTGCGCGATGGCGAAATGGAAGCCGGATTCGGCGCTGGCGCCGGCGAAATTGCGCAGGGCGGTGGTTTCGCTCGCCATTTCGGTGAGGCGGGTATCGGCTGGACCGGGGGCGCCGAAGAGGAGCAGGCGCGTCCAGGGCAGCAGGCCGCTGGCCTGGACCAGGTGGATGGTGGCGCGGGCGCGGGTTATGAGACGGTCCGGGCAGGCGCAGGCATCGGTTTCGCGCCAGTTGGGGACGACCCTGCCGTCCCGCAAACGGTCGCCATTGGCGGCGGCGGTGTAGGTGGTGGGGCGCAGGCAGGGGGCGCAGGTGCCGGGGCGAATGAGGGTTGGGTCCCGCGTGGCGAGGGATTGCTCGTAGGTGAAGCGGGCATCCAGCAAAGGCTGATGGGTTTTCAGATAGTCCAGAAATTCGGTGCGGCTGGTGAAGCGGATGGCGGGGAAGGACGGGGCGAGGGCGAAGGTGGCGGGCTCAAAGGCAGGGGCGGGGATGAGGGCGGGCTGGAGGGACATGGGGGGAGAATGGCAGGCGGGGGGGCGGGATGTCTAGCGGTGTGAGGCTGGGCCGGGTTGACTGGCGTTTTGCATCGCTGCGTATTTTAGGCTTAAAACCGCGCAAAAGCGGGGGTGCCTGGCTGGGGACTGGTGTTTTAGGGGGCAGTTGAATGATTGCGTACATGATTCAGTTCCACGATAATTTTCCCCATGTGCAACGGCTAATCTCGTGGCTGTATCATGAAGATGACCTGTTCGTTCTCTCTATTGATGGCAATAGCTCATTCTCGCGTGATATGCTCGGACCGATTGCGGCGCTGGATAACGTGGTGATTGGCCCCCGCCATAACATCAGCTGGGGCGGCTTCAGCATTGTGCAGGCTACACTATCGAGCATCAATACGGCGTTGAAGCGGGATGGGTGGGAATATTTTATCAATATCAGCGCCCATGATCTTCCCTTAATTACCCGGGATGACATGATCGCGCGATTGAGGACCGAGGCAGCCGCGGGAATTTACAATTTTGTCTCGGATTTTGGACCGGTTGATATTGAGTATTTGGTGGACGAGCCCGATGGGCCGCAAACGCGCATGGCGATTAAGGCTGGCTCTAACACGAAGATCGAATTAAACGGGGTGACCTGTGGACTGATGAAGCCTGATACCGCCGAAGCCTGGGGATTTACGCCGGTGACGGAGCCGAAGTGGCGGCCGGCATTTTTTGTGTCTGAGGGTTGCGATGGTAAATTTTTGTCGTGCCGGCCGTTTTATCGTTATGAAGTTGAATTGAAGAAGCAATTTCTCTCAAACAACAGGTACCGGTTTGGCCGGCAATGGGTGACATTGCACAGACAGGTATGTGAGGCGCTGTTTGAAGATGTGAAAGCAGCAGAGGTTTATCATTTTTTACGAGATAGTTTTATTGCTGATGAGGCATTTTTTCAGACACTATTTGGGACAGAATTTTGTAAGCGGCCAAAAGCTGGCCTGAAGCGCAATAATTTTCGTTATTATTTTGGCGCACCCTCGGTTGTCAATGATGAAACCTATGAAAAAATTCATTCATCTGGAAGTTGGTTTGCGCGCAAGCTTGATATAAAGAATTCCAGTATAACGCTTGAAATTACAGATAAACTTATGACAGCTAGAGGGAGATACATTTGAATCAAGGCTTATGCGATGATCAAAAAAAATTTTTGGTATCTTCAAAAAGACTCTAGATTGAAGATTTTTGTTATAATCCTGTGTCAGCCAATTTCAAACGATCATAACCAAATTACAATCATATTTAAATAATGATAGTCCGGATTCATTATATACCGTACTACTGATACCGCGAAGTAAAACGGCATATCAAAATTGAAAGAAAATCAGTCAAATCTGATTACGATCTCTCTAAAATCTTTCATATAATGGAATGCTGGAGTAATTTTAGAAAAGCAGCCTATGATTGACGAAGATCCTTGGTAGAAGGACAAATTTGCAATCCAAAAGATGGAAAACACAGTCGATTTCATCTATGCGAATACTCAGCCTCCTGAATATGCCGGCTTTCGTAGCACTGCGTGCGGTTTCTTACGAATTATATCAATAGCCGAGTGGGAAGAGAGAAATTCATCGGTCGCCTTTCTACATCCGGACCAATCATTGTAATCATCCAGAACGATTAAACCTCCCGGTGATAGACGCGGCCAAACATAATGTAGGCAATATGAAACTGGCTCATACCAGTCGCAATCTATATGAGCTAGAGCGATCACAGTATCATTGTGAGCCGTCAGGGTCTCACTAAAGAGACCTCTTATAAGTAATATCTTTTTGTCATCCACGTTTAGCCCAAAATCACTAAAGTTACTCCGCACGACATTATAAAGGTCATCGACATAGCCGTAGTACTTATCTCCACCAATACCAGAAGATTTGCCCGTCGCAATCACTTCGTATCGACTAATCACATCATTTCCATCTGCCAGAGACGGCGGCGGAATCATACCAAAAACATCAAATCCAAGATATCGCCGTTCCGAGCTGAGGGAACTTGCAAGACAGATACCTGAGCCACCAAGAGCAACTCCGAACTCAGAAAAATCTCCAGGCACATCTGATGTCTCGACATCATCAATGCATTCATAAAGACTTTTAAGTTTTTCAGGACTTAAATAGGTAAGTTTTTTGCGGCGAACTTCGTCAGCCAGTGATTTATCAGGCATGAGATCTCCCGAGCCTAAATCATCGATGGATGATGATAATGCAGAATAATTAATAAGTCAATGGCTTTTATGATGAAAGCATTATACAAAATTCTTATCCGCCTGGTGGTTCGTGCGGAACTCCCAAATATGGTTTTAAGATATATTTTTCATTTCATGGCTCTGATCGACCAGGCAAAAAATCCAAGGTGATGTTTTTATATAATGTACCGTTAAAGAAAGGTCTTTGTTAGATCGGCTTTGATTTTTTAAACAACCGACGATAAATTTATTCAAATTTTTTAAAATGAATGAAGGGCGTTCTGTTGCGCAAACTATGCCTATAGATGGATGCATTCTTTCCATATGAATTGTCGTAGATTATGCAGGGTGTATTCACTAATGCGCAACAGATACCGACATGTAGTCGGTCGGTAGACACAAAATTTGAGAGTTGAGCAGCCTTTAGCATCGCCCAAGCAGATTTCTTTGCTTTTTCAGGAAGGGTGCCCTGCTCGCCCAAAGAAAAATGAACGGAAACATCAATACAAGCCGTTTTGATGGTACGCGCAGATTCGAGGTCTGATCGATAGAACTCTACGCTTTCCAAAGAAGCCAGATCTTTGATCCCTTGCTCACGGAGTTTTTGTGCCATAAACGAAAAATATTCGTTGTGGTTTATTGGATCAGAGAGAAAAACTTCTGTATCAATATGAAATGCCATATCATGATCTAAATAAACTTTAGATTTATTGTTGTGATGAGTTACGTGCTCATAGCTGGGCGCATCTCTACAAAATATTGTGCAGCTTTCATCCATTTTGCTTAATAATACTTCATTACCTCGGATCGTATGAGGCAGGAGCACTATTTCTTTGGCTTTTCCAAGGAAATTCTTTAGCGCGTTTTCTATCGAATGATATATAGGAATAAAGTTCCCTCCACCTGAAAGGAATACTGTCTGACCCGTCACATCGGTACTCGGACTGATACATGTAATATTTATTGAGGCCCGACGAAGCGCTTCATAGGTACCATGAGCTATAACAGAATCGCCTGCGTTGCCGGGATTTGGTAAAAATAGGACATTCCTGCCGGCGTAGCTTTTCAAAAAATACTCCATGTGGCGGCGGTTTTCTGTTAGAAGTGACATGAATTTTTCTCCAAAACAGCCAATATACCGGACTTAAACCAGTTGAGCGTATTCATTTAATTTTGCTAAATCCTCGCTAGATATCGTGAATATGCTTTCAGCTAACGGAGAATGTACTAAACCAGTAAAATCTGGCTCGTAGCGTATGATTTTTTCTTGGGCCTTAAGCCGGTTTAAAAATTCTGCAAGGGCTACGGCATGACAAGAAAATGTTTCATCGAGAACAGAATGACCGACCAACGTCCGCCGCAGAATGGCGAAAAAGGTGGGATCAGGGGCAGTGACTTCAGCTGGACGGATATAGTCTGGGTCGGCCGCAGCAAAGCCCGTGCCACGTCGGAACAAATCCCCATCGGCGAGTTCGATACCGGCGCTCACAAGGGTGCCCTCCGCGGTGGTGATGCGGGCGGCGAGGGCCACGAGAGCGGGATCGACATCAAATGCGTCCAGAGCATTGGTCCAGTAGGCGGTAGGAATAATGCCGGCGGTGATGAAAACGAGGACCGGCCCGGTGGCCAGGCGCGCCGCGTCGTTCGCGCGGGCGACCGCGCTGCCGGGCAGGCGGGCGTAGCGGATGTTCTGGACGATGGCGGGCAGCAAGGGCGCTTCCTCGCAAGCGCCGGAATCGAGCAGCAGAATTTCAGCCGGGATGTCACCGATCGTCTCGAACAATGCGTGCAGGGTCTCGTAAATTGCGCTGGCGGGGCCGGTGGCCTCCAGCAGGATGGAGATTTCGGGCTCGGGCGCTGGGCGGAAGGCGAAGGGCGGGTAGGTGGTGGCGAGCTCATCGGCGGCGGATTTGAGCAGGCGCAGGCTGGAGGGGGGCTCACCCGCTTCCGCCAGGCTGGCGAGCTGGGTGAAGAAATCACCGACGGTTTTGAACAATTCGGCGGTGCCGGCGTTGCTGGCGGCGGCGCGGCGCTCCACCCCTTCCAGCGTGGCGGTGAGCAGGCGGAGCTGGTCCTCCAGATCATCGATTTTGCGCATCGCGTCCACCACCACGCGGCGGCGGAACAGGCGCGGCTCTGGCAAAACATAGCCGGTTTTTTTGTCGCGCGCGGTGATGGTGACGTCCCGCGGCTGGGTGAGGACCTGGTAGGGCAGCGGCCAGGAGAAGCCGTATTTGCCGTCGCCATAGCCGGCGTTCAGCACGTCCTCGCGCAGGCGCATGGCGATGGTGGTGCCGGCGGGGGCGCCATCCACCAGCATTTCGAGCTCGACGCGCTCCTCCGGCCGGTCCGGGTACCAGGCCCAGCCCTGGACCCAGCCTTTCTCCGAGATCATTTCCAGCCAGCCGATGGGCGGGGTGGCGGGCGGCGGCTCGGCCAGAAATTCGGCGGTGAGGGTATGGGCGGCGTTGGCGAGCGGGATGGCGATGCCGTCCACCCGCGCTGAGAATTCGTGGGCCGCACCGTCGAATATTGCGCGGGGGAGCAAAAATTCAAAACTGAGGACGGGCGTGCCATCCAAGCTCGCCATCAGCGTGGCGCCGAGGAGCAGGCCGTTATCCAGCAGCTCGATGTTCAGGGGGTGGGCGGGGGTGGTATCGGCATTGATCCAGCCGGACATGACGCGCCCGGAGATGGTTTCTATCCTGCCTTCCAGAATCGCCATGAATTCCACTCGTGAGCCCGTTTGGAAGAAGGTTATACAGCGAGGCCATGCTTTTGGGCAAACGCCCTGTCCAAGGCCGAGGCCATCACACCGGCCCCCATGGCAAGGGAGAGGTGATCGCGCACAAAATTCTGGCCGCTGGTGGACAGATGGGTCCAGAGCCCCTCATCGTGATAGAGGCGCAGGATTTCGGCGGCAAAAATTGCGGGTTCGTCGGCGATGAGGACATGGGTTTCGTGGATGAGGCCGGTGCCCTCGACACCGATGGGGGTGGAGACGATGGGCAGGCCGTAGGAGAGTGCCGAGGCGACCTTGCCCTTGACGCCGGCGCCGGCCCGCAGCGGGCAGACGAAGACGCGCGCGGGGTCGAACACGTCACGCAGGTCATCGACCATGCCGGTGACGATGATGTCCTCTCCGGCGAGGGCGGTGATCTCCTCGGGCGGGTGGGCGCCGGCGACGATGAACCGGATGCCGGGGACGCTTTTTCGCAGCAGGGGGAAAATTTCGGCGGCGAAATAGAGCACCGCGTCCACGTTGGGGGGGTGGCGGTAGCCGCCGAGGAAGCAGATGTCGCGCCGCTCTGCGAACCCTACCGTGGTGCCAAAATGCTCGAACATCAGCGGCCAGACGGTGACCGGCGCGCCCGGCGCCTCGCGCGCCAGCACCTCCTGCTCCAAGGTGGAGTGGGTGATGGTGCAGTCCACCTGGTTGATGATGGCGAGCTCGCGCGCCTTCATCACCGCGGCGGCGTCCGCCATGTCGGCATCGTCGGTCAAAGCGGCGGTGCGTTCCATTCGCAAAAAATGCAAATCCGCGACATGGAAGAGGATGGCGGCCTGCGGGGCGTAAGCGCGGATATGGGGCAGGCATTTTTCCATGACGCTGGGGCGGTAGACCAGGATCGCGTCGAACAGCCAGCCATAGCGGGCGAGGTATTTGTCGAACCCGAGCTCGTAGGGTGCGTAGGCGCAATCCACGCCGAGGCGCTGCATGGCGGTGGTGTATTTAGGCTGGAACAGCCAGTTATCCTGCGGCACGAAATGCGCCTTATAGCCGAGCGCCATGCAGACCTGCAGGGCCATGAAGGTTTGCACCGAACCGGCGTCCTGGTCAGGCGTGGGGGTTGTGACGTCCACCACCAGGATGCGCTTATTGACGCCGCGCTCGCGCTCATAGAACGGCGCCTCGCCGTCCGGGCGATGATGGGCCAGTTGCTCGCGCCAGCGCAGATGGATTTTTTTGGTATTGACCACTTGGTAGGCTTTGGTACCGGAGCCTGTATCGGTGCCGGAGGTTTTGCCCTCGTAATGCACGATGCGCGATTGCGGCTGGAACCAGATTTCGCGGCCCAAGGCGCGCACGCGCAAGGCGAGATCGACATCCTCGCAATAGGCCGGGGAGAAATACGGATCGAAGCCGCCGAGCTCATTCCAAAGGGTCGTGGGCAAAGCGATGGAGCAGCCGGAGACATAGTCCACCTGGCGGGCGTAGGAATATTGCGGGCGGTTGGGATCGTCGTTGCGGCCATAGTTCCAGGCGGTGCCGTCGCGCCAGATGATGCCGCCGGCTTCCTGCAGGCTGCCATCGGCATAGTGCATTTTTGAACCGACCAGGCCGGCATTGGAGAACCAGGCGAAGCTGTCGATCAGCGCGTCGAGCCAGCCGGCGGCGACACGCGTGTCGTTGTTCAGCATCACGATGAAGCGGCCGCCGGCGCGTGCGCCGCCGGCGTTGCAACTGGCGATGAAGCCGCCATTGCGCTGCTGTTTGTGGTAGCGGATGGCGCTGAGCTGGGGGAGGTATTCACCGCTCGCATCCGGCGAACAATCATCCACCACGATGATTTCGGCGCTATAACGGCTGGCATGGGTGAGCAGGCTGTGGATGGCGTTCAACGTATAGGCGAGTTGTCCGTAAACGGGGATGACGATTGAGACGTCAGGCGTGGCGGGGGGGGCGGGCGGGCCAAGCGCATTGATGGCGGCGATGGCGCCACCAAAATCAGGGGTTGCACCGAGCAGGCCAAATCCATCTAGAAATTCAGCGCCACGCTGACCTTCGACGACCACGGCGTCATCAACGCGGATATCGTAGCGCCAGAGGGTGGCCGGGTCGAGATCAGGCTGTTCCGTGAGCGGCCATGAATGATTCGAGCGCGGAATGTCGAACACGGCGGCCGGTTGCCCGGCCGCTGGATTGGCCTGCAAATTCTTTTGCAGACTGGCCTTTTCACGCTCCAACTGATGGATCCGGCCCTCCAGCGCCAGCAGGCGGTCCACCAGAGCAACCGCATGGTTTTGAAATTCTATCGCGTCTTGGAACCTATCTTCCGGCATCGTCCAACCCAACGGTTATCAGCTCAAGATGATGTTGGCACTCAATTTTGAGAACCGCGACCAGAAAAGAGATTAAAAAAGATTATATTTATTTTACTTTCGATCACAATATGGGTATTAGAATGTTTTATAATGCATGAACGAAATGAGGGTAATATGCGCTCATTGATTCGAACTCATAATCAAATGATTATAGATTATTTCGCCGTACATCGTTCTGCCCCTTCGTAAGGTTTAGCCAATACTATCCATCGGCTTTGTTCCAAGCTGTCATACCAACTGTCATAAGCGAGAATTTGATGATTTTAAAGCAGCCGCTTGTTATGGAACCGGGCGTCACCCGTTTTTTTGGTCTTGGAGATATTGCCGGCAAGAGCCTGCTTGAGGGATGGGCGTCGCCGGAGCAGAATCATAACTGGAATGACGGGATTGAAACTTCGCTGGGGGTTTTACTTCCGGTGGTACCCGAAACGGCTTGCGTACTTGACGTTGAGGCCAGGCCGCATTTGGCGGAGGGGCTGCCGATGCAGGAGGCCACACTATATCTCAACGGCTTCAGGCTTGGCTATTGGCGGCTGGATAGGCTGGACGGATTCCGCCTTACCGCGGTCATCGAGCCGGAATTTTGGCTGAAGCGGCAGGGCGGCGGTTATGCGAAATGCACCTGGCACCTGCCAAACTCCACGCGGCCGAGCGCGTTGACGCAGACGCAGGACAACCGGTTGCTCGGCATTTGCTTTCAGAGCATCGTGGTGAACCGGGTGCCTACAACGCCGACCAAGGTAAAGCGTTGAACGGCGGATAGCGGCACGGAAATTTTGGCTATAGGACCCGGGTTGAGAGCGGTACGGTGGCGAGTAATTCATGACGATCTTGGGAGAGGTTGAGCTCGACGCGGATAGGGTTTTACACGGCTGGTGCTGGTGCCCGGAGCGCCCCCTGGAGCGGCTGACGGTTGATGTGCTGATCGATAATGACGTGGTGACCTCTTTGGTTGCGTCGCGTTTCCGCGAAGATGTGCGGCACCGCAAGTTTGGCGACGGCTATCACGGGTTTAACGTCGCGTTGACCCGGCATATCCAAATGGTGTCCGGCAATGCGCTGATCGCGGCGCGGGAACGCGTGTCGGGTGAGGTGTTCTGGCACCTGATATACGGTGAATTCGTCATGCCCGATGAATACGATGACCGTATGGCAAAGCTGCGCGAACAGATCGGAGGGCTAGCGCGGCAGGCCGGGTTGCGTCCCCGGTCCGGTAAAGCCGATGCTCATCTGGCGGGGGCGTTTGGGAGCCTTGGTGAGCGGCTGCGCCAGCGGGCGGGCGCGGTATCGGCGCGCCCCCCTGCCCGGCCGTTGCAACTGCCGGCACCCACCGCCCCCGCGGCGAGCATCATCATCACGCCTGCAAATGCCGCTGCTCATGCCGCTGCTCATGCCGCGCCGGATTATATCAACGCGCTGCGGGCGGCGGCGCGGGATTTGGTGGGGGCGCCGATCGAGGTCATTTTATGCGATGACGGTGCCGACCCGCAGATGATGCTGCGGCAGGCACAGGCGCAGGGGCTGAAATTCTTATCAACACCGGCGGCCGGGCTGGCGCGGCGACGCAATTTGGCGGTGCAAATCGCGCGGGGGCACAAATTGGTGTTTCTGGAGGGTGTGGGGCGCGGCTTAGCGGCGGCGATCGGGCGCATGGCCGATGAGCGGCTCGTGGTTGCCGATTGGATAGCGGAGGATGCGGCGCGGATGCTCGCGGACGTTGCGCTGGAGCCGGCGTTGGAGGGAATTGCGCCGGACGGGTTCATCGCGGCGGTCTCACGCGCGGCGCTACTGGCGCTCGGCGGGTTCGATGAGGCGATGGATGACGGCGCGGGGCTGGATGTGATCGACTTGGTGCTGCGGGCATCCCGTACAGGATTACCCGTGCGGCCCTGGGGGTCGGGGCGATCGCGCAGATCCGCACCCATGAATGCGGCGGCGGGACCACGGTTTGCCGCGCGCTGGCTGGACGGCGTGGCGTAATTAGCGCCAGCGGTAACGCCCAAATTCATTGAAAAGTTTTTTGCGCGCTTTTTTTCAAAAAAGCGCTGCTTACTTACTGCTTTCGTTGGATGAGGTGCGCAATGGATTTCGACCTATTTGTGATTGGCGGCGGCTCGGCCGGCGTGCGTTGCGCGCGGATCGCGGCGGGCCATGGGGCGCGGGTGGGTGTTGCTGAAGAGCGGTTCTGGGGTGGTACCTGCGTGAATATCGGCTGCGTGCCGAAAAAATTCATGGTGATGGCGGCGGAATATGGCGCGGCGGCGCAGGATGCGCGCGGGTTTGGTTGGGATACAGCGCCCGGCCGGCATGACTGGGCGGCGCTGATTGCGGCCAAGGATAAAGAGATCAGCCGGCTGAACGGGATTTACCGGCGTTTGCTGGACCAGGCCGGGGCAACCGTTTTCGAGGCGCGGGCAAGGTTTATCGACGCGCATACGCTGGATGTAGGCGGTAAAATTGTGACCGCCGAGAGGATCGTGGTGGCGACCGGCGGTCATCCGACGCGGCCGGCGATCAAAGGCGCGGAACTTGGCATCGTCTCAGATGATGCGTTTTATCTGCCGGCCTGCCCAAAGCGGATTGCGATTGTGGGGAGCGGCTATATCGCGGTGGAGTTCGCGGGGATTTTTGCGGGGCTGGGGGCGCAGACGCATCTGGTGTTCCGGCAGCCTTTGCCGCTGCGCGGGTTTGATGAGGATATGCGGGAAGGGCTGGCGGAGGCGCTGGCCGGCAACGGGGTGGTGTTGCACGCCGGGTTGAGCCCGGTGGCGGTGGAGGAAGCTGGCGAAGGCCGGGTTTTGCGACTCTCGGACGGGTCCGCGCTGGATGTTGATTTGGTGTTTTTTGCAACCGGCCGTGCCCCGAACGTGGCGGGGTTGGGGCTGGAAGCGGCCGGCGTGGCGGTGGCGGCCAGCGGCGCGGTGATGGTGGATGCGGCGCTAGCCACCAGCGTGCCGCATATCTATGCGATTGGCGATGTGACGGACAGGCTGAATTTGACGCCGGTGGCAACCGCAGAGGGGCATGCGCTGGCCGATACGCTGTTCGGCAACAAGCCCAGGCGCGTGAGCCTTGAGGGCGTGCCGACCGCGGTATTCTCCTCCCCGCCGATTGCGACGGTCGGTTTGACCGAAGCGCAGGCAGCGGCGCGCGGGCCGGCGCGCGTGTTTGTGACCAAGTTCACGCCGATGCGCCACCAGCTCTCCGGCCGGGCGCGCAAGAGCATCATGAAGCTGGTGGTGGATGCGCAGACCGACCAAGTGATCGGCGCGCATATGCTGGGCGAGGATGCGCCGGAGATTATGCAGGGCCTGGCGGTCGCGATGGTCGCGGGGGCGACCAAGGCGGATTTCGACCGGACCATCGGGATCCACCCGACCGCGGCGGAAGAGTTCGTCACGTTGCGGACGGAGACCAGGGTTGTCGGCGTGAAGGCGGCGGCCGAGTAGCGCTGGCGCGCGTTTCGCGCGATAAAGGCCGGAAATGACGTCCCTGGAGAGAGTATGGACACGAATATCCCAGCGCATGTGAATGCCGGCTGGACCCCTGCGAGCTGGCGCACCTGCCCGATCCGGCAGGTGCCGAGCTATCCGGATGAGGCCAAGCTGGCG
>Ga0116231_10004559_pt1 | contig 27934 bp, 17 predicted proteins | sample S1TSphgellanicum_2_FD_89695 | JGI IMG/M metagenome (GOLD analysis project Ga0116231, IMG submission 89695) | Host-associated microbial communities from peat moss isolated from Minnesota, USA - S1T2_Fd - Sphagnum magellanicum MG | ecosystem: Host-associated > Plants > Peat moss > Unclassified... | reverse complement strand
TTCTTTTCTTTTCTTTCTCTTCACATTCTTTCCTTTTCTCGTTTCTCTTTTGCACTTGACAAACTCCTATGATATTACTAGAGACTCTCAAGCTCTAGTTCTAGAGACTTTCTAGCTCTAAATCTCTTTCAACTTCCTCATCAAACAACCTAAACTCTGATACCATGTTAACAAATAGGAGATCTATTCAAGTGCAAACATAAATCTTTATTGAGAGGAAAGTACAACATAATGCTCACAACACAAAACACAATGACAAGAACTCTCCAAGGTTCTTGTCACAAGAAATATACAAACTTGTGTAATGAAGAAAAGAGGAACAAACCATCAACACCAAGGTATTTAATTACAAGACCAAACCACAAATAACCAAATTAAAATAAGTAACGAAAGTAATTCAACCTTGTGAAAGTAACCTAGTTACTTTCTTACTCCAGTAACTAATGAAACTTAACTAGTTGAGCTTGAATTCTCAACAGGACCTAGATGAACTTAGAATGAAAATGGATGCAATCAAACATGAACCCAAATAGAGGGTTTAATTTCATTTTGATTAGCTAGACAAATTGTTTAGAAAAGGTAAATTAAAGGACAATGAACAAATATGGAGGTTCCTTGTTCATCTACGACTAAAGATTAAAAAACAATGTATGGTAAGGACCTAAGCCAATGTTGAAGAAATTCTAGTAGCTATTAAAAATGTTGAGTGGATATTGGGTGAATTGGGAGAAATTTCATTTTAGCCTTTTAAGGATGAACAAAAGGAAAACATGATTTTAGATGTAATATTGGATAAACAAGTCTTCACTTTGAATGAATCCTTTATCAAAATTTGTAAGGGAGTTTCATCTAGAGCAAGGATATATTCTATAGGAACTAACACCTCCATTACATATCAAATTTGTAAGTTTCATGATCATATTGCTACAACATGCCCATGTATAGGAGACCTCAAGTCGAAATGTGCAAAATGTGGTCTTTCGCATAAGACAAAGCTCTATGGAGTAAGGTGTGGATATTGCTTTGGAATGGGATACATTAAGGAAAGGTGTTGGAAATGTGAAAAGGATGTGAAAGCTTCTTTTGCATTTAATAACCATTTAGAAGTTTTAGTGGATGATGAGGGAGCCACATTGGAATAGTTCAACAAGTTGTGTGGCAATAAACATGATGTGTTTTCAAGGGCCAGAATACCTAGAGGACGTTTTCTTATAGAAATAATAGAAGGAGTTCTAAGCGATTAATGAATGAGAAACTAGGAATGTGGAAATCAATAGGAGTTGTATTATCAAGTCCAAGATACTTACGCATTTCATCAAAGGAAAAATCTCCTTGTCACCCATGGAAACCATATTGGTGATACTTGGAAAATTAAAGCCATTGGAAAGTTTGGTCAAGTTGGCAAGAAAAAAGTGGGATTTGAGGGTCTACATGGTGAAAGCATGGTGTGGTGGACCAAAAGTGGCACATGCAAAGTCCACACAAGAATACACAATTTTTTGAATCCCTTTGTTAGGCCTTTCACAATTCCAACATTTTGCATTATATTCATTTTTGAAAGTTCATAACTTTTTTTAAAATGCTTCAGTCACCTTGGTCTATAGCTTATTTTCTTCCTATATAAGTCTATTAGAATGGTTAATATCAATGTGGATTTTTTTTTACATTTCATTTATTTATTTATTTTTCCAACCATAGTTATGTCTAAATAGGAAAAATTTTAGATGTTCATCATGAATGTGATTATTGGTTTCACACCATTTTTCAAATTCATAATACAAACATATTATCCCTAATATTTTTTTCCCAATTTTTCATTTTTATGTCCATTATGAACTTTTAAAGATATCTCAATTTAGAGCACACATGAAAATAAAATAAAATATTTTTCTTGAACTTTGATTTCCACATGTCATATATGTTATGTTTGATCAATTCATGTGATTGAAAATTTAGGAAAATAATTTTTTTTAGTGAAAAAAAAAATCCACATAATTTGTTACATGATACATCTATTGTTTTAAAAGTCCAAAAACACTATGCAACTAATTTTAATTGCAAATTTTTTTAATGCATTTCACTACATATATAAACTACCATACATATTTGAGTCCAAACCATAAAATATCCAATCCAATTATCATTAGCATTATATTAAATTTCATTTCTTGAAAAAAAAATGTTTGTGACATCCATTTTGGTACAATGCATTGTTCTTTTGCCCTAAAATTAGTAAATCTTACCAAAGTGGAAGGATTTCATTCACTATGTAAAATTATCATCCATAGGAATCATCATAGTGAGACATTACACCTTTTTGTGGAAATTAGCAACCACTTAGTAAAATGGTTGGTGGATGTGAGTCATGGATTATAATACCACAAATTGTTAAGCTTTAGTTCCATAGTTTTCTTTAGTATTAATGATTTGAATCCTGATAAACCTTTAAGTAATAATTATCAAGAGTTGAATTAGCCTTTGGATATTTCAGCATAGAAGACTCTTTTATTTAAATTGATGTAAGGCTTAGTTAACTTTAGGACCTAGTAAACCTTTTTAAGTGCAATATCCTTTTATGTTGTAGAAAAGGGAAAAGGGATGTAGAATTAGATGTGATTTATTGATATCTTAGGAATACATGCCCATAATTAACAATAACATTTTGCCATGACAATATTAAGTTAGTTTGTAGAATAATCTTCAGGCACGAATGATGTACTTGAAAGATTTTTAAGATGTAGTCTAATACATTTTTATTTAGTCTTCATTTCTATCAAACTTTTAAATATAATCAAAATCAAACTTAGGTATTAACATTTCGACTTGAGTGGCCTTAGGTGAATTACAACTTAGTAAACAACTTTAAGGGGATAGATCATAATTGTAAAAATTTCAGAATGCGATGAATGGTGCGAACTCGGTATTCCGCTCGATGTTCCATGGAAAGGGGGTTGATTGGGCCTCGCAGCCAACGATAATGGCCATCATTGGGAACCCAAGTTCGATAATGAAGACGAACATCGTCGTCTTCACATTGACACTCTCCAAACCTTTCTAGTGCGGCTCCACAAACAGGAACAAATTCTAAATAGATTGCTAAGGCATGTGGATTAAGAGACAATCGACGATCCCATGCCGAACAATCGACTCGAGTGTGCACCATTCTTCAAAATGGTTATTCTTTGTGCGACCGTTAAGAGACATTCACGTCAAACGATGCTTCTTCAAGCTCTTCCTTTTTTATTAGTGAAACTAGAGGATTTGAGGGTGTAGCGACATCATCCGCCATGATTAAATTCTCACTTGCATCAACAAAAACAAAGAAGGTAACAGAAACAATGGGGTACTTACATTCAAAAGGGGTCGAGGCTTTTTAATTTAACAAATTAGGGTAGGCGTAAGGTGTGAGGGTGATGACGGAACCTCATGAAAACTCGAACATCCTAGATTTAATGGATTCATCGAACTTTGATTTCGACAGTGGATCTAGAAGTATATGGGGGTTTTTGGTGATGCAAATTTTAATTCCCAATTTATTATGTACTACATAGTTAATTAGTGCATGGAAGAAAAAATAAGTAGGGGATATCAAAAGAGTAAATGGTATGCGGGGATGTTATTTCAACCATTGAATTGATTTAATCAAGAAAGGACTCAAGGATATTTATTTATTATTACCGATAAATTGTCCTAATAGTTAGTTACTTGAAATAATTAGAATGAAGAAGTAGGATGTGAGGGTTAACGGACGGAAAGGATAAGGATCAAGATCAAGAACCCCATCAAGATATCCAAAATAAAGGGAAAGATGAGTCCTCTAATCCCATTAATCATGAGGATTGTCATCCTATTTGATTGGAGGATGAAATTTTTTTGTGTTTTATTGAGCCCAAGAATTTTCATCCTAAAATCAATTGAAGGGCAAATCATTCTCAATTCTCATTGGTTCTTGAAGGATGAGGAGGCCATTGATTGGAGAGAAGGATTTCGAAGCTTCCATTAGACAAGGGGAACAAGCTCAAGGAAAGGTCATGGAGGTTTACCAAGGGAGAGAAGAATATCTTGTGTTGGGGGAAGGGGAAAAGAGGGAAATGAATGTGTGAAGAAAAAAATTAGTTCTTATGTGTGGAAAGGTGTTATTCATGGAAAAGATGTGTGCAAGAAATAAGCATGGAAGGAATTCCATGACAAAGCTTCTGGAGTTTTATTTCAAATAGTTGTTCCTTTCAAATCCACCGTTGGATTTGTGTCAAACTTAAAATAGTTTTTGTTTAAGAGGTGTAGAAGGTTTTCTTCAATTTTCAGCATCATTGGGTTTGCTGTAAGGGAGCTACGTTTGCCGGAAGTAGAGGGTGTTTGTAGTGGAGGTCATGGAAGGATTTCCATGACAAAACCTTTAGAGTTTTATTTCAAATAATTGTTCCTTTCAAATCCACCATTGAATTTGTGTCAAATTTAAAATAGTTATTGTGTAGGAGGTGTAGAAGGTTCTTTCCAAATTTCAGCATCATTGGGTTTGTTGTAAGGACCTACACTTGCCGGAAGTAGAAGGGGTTGAAATTGTCTATTTTTTCTTCAATCTAAGCAATGTGATTTTTAGTCCCAAGGCTTAACTCTTGATCAAAAAAATAATAAAATTATAAAATTTTGTAACATGGCTCTTTTTTACATTAGTTTTTCAAAAATTCAATGCATGTTAAATTGAAAGGTTGTATGTAGATGTTATGACGAATGGAACGAAAGAGGTTCAACCATCAAGCGTGACATTGAATGAACATCAACATAATGCCCCTTCACATTCCATCATGGTGAATTACAATTCTCCCACAATGTCTTTGTATTTTCCAAGTGGACATAATGCATTAGATTTTTAATGAACTTCATTGCATTACATTGAACTAGCTTGCTTGTTAGACTACAACTACATAATAGTTCCACTTTTAAGCGGGTTTTGTGAATGCATATCTTCATGTTAAGGGTGTGCAAGAATGTTTCACATTTTGGTGCGTCTGCCGGGAGGTCGAAATGTTGTTTTAACATGAAATAGTGTGGTTCTACTAAGTTGGTGGTGGTTCTTTTGCAAGCTCATGAACTTTTGGCATGGGGTTTAATGAGGAATATTGGAGTATGGATTGAGCATCAACTTGGCACAAGTTCATCACAAATCTAATTACAAGTAAGTGGTTTTGTTTTCCTTTTCTTTGCATTTGAAATTTAGGTGGAGAACAAAAGAAGGAGCACGGTTAGGCTTGTTACCTATGAGTATAATCTAAACACTCCTTCCTTTCATTCCTCTTGTAATTCAATTGGGTTCAATTGAATGCCAAGGAAATTTCCCCACTCTATTGGATTGTTATTTGGGAAATCCTTGAGTGTTGTGGTAGTTGCTTTGAAATTCCATAGACGTTTTTGTTGGTGAAGTTGGGTTGATGACCAACATGACTTGAGTAATGTTTGGTGAAGTCAGGTTAATCACCGGCACGACCATGTTTTGTTGTTGGACCCTGGGGTTATTAGAGTGATGGCCCAATAATCTACAGAACTTTTTTGGTTGCAGGTTGAACACACAGGTTGCCCATAATCTTGTGTCCCATCAAGTTTAGTTGTCTTAAGTAGGAGAATGTTGGTTCCATTCTAGACTTAATTTCACATTTTAAGTATAATAAGTAAGTATAGATATAGATATAGATATATAATTTAAAAGAAAAGAAAAATAAAAATAAAATTGAGTTAAAACTTAGATGTAAGGTGATGGTTTAAAAAGAAATAAGCAAATAATATTCTGATGATAACTATCCAATGGAAGTAAAGTGAAGTCTAATGATATAGCTAATATTAATTTACTTCATCAGTATAATGATTATTTAAATGCCCGTTCAAACTAGGTTACAAAAGAAACTTTTGGAATTCCAAAGTCTAGACATTAATCAAATTGATCATCAAAATCCAACAGATTTCCAAGCTTTGATTAGTTCAACATTGTCAAACAACATGGCTTTTCAATTAGCTATTAATCAGCCAAACCCACCACCCCCACCAGTGATTAACCCACCATCAATAATTAATCTACCGCCTCCCATCGTGAATCCACCACCACCTCCTAATCCAATTATAGATCCCATGTTGTTACCAAGGGGGTTACCCATCATTATCCTGCAAGGATTAATGCCAGTTACCATGCCTGTAAATTTGCCTAAATTTTCAGGAACTTGGAACGAAGATCCAACTACACATGTAGAACGATTTGTGGAAGTGCTCATTACGAGCTTGGTCACAGATCCTAACTACTACCTAATTTGGTTCCCCACCACCTTAGATGGTTCCGCGTATGCTTGGTATAGGTCGCATAGTGCTGGAACGTTAGCTTCATGGCAAGAACTCCAAGCAGTTTTCCTATGGCAATTCCACCCTGAAATAGGACAACAAAATGCCCTAATGGCCTTGTCAAATATCAGACAAGGTGCTGATGAAGACATAACTTCTTATGTTCGACGCTTTAAGGTGGTTTGCACCAGGTTTGTGGGCCAAATGCTCATTGATGACACCATAAGGCATTATTTCATTCAAGGGTTTAACAAAAACTCTACCATTCGAGATATTTTGAACCGTTGCCCCATTACCTTGAACGATGCTATCACTGCAGCATTAGAAGTAGAAATCATAGATTGAGAGAATGAACGCATGTGGAGGGGTGAAGACAACCCGGTTCTTGAGTTCATCCCATTATACCATCAACCTGTGGAATCTCAGATCAATTTGCAACCTGAATCGTTGGTCATGAAACCCCTAATCCAAACTGTCTTAACACCAATGCTTCTAGCAATAATGCCCCCATTGGAATCTTGTGGTACTAACCCACCATTAATGGAAACCCGGTTTGAAGAATTTTGGTCAGAATTAAAAGAGACTTCCACTTCCAAGTAGGTTTTGTGAGTGCATATCTTCATGTTGAGGGTGTGCAAGAATGCCTCATAGTGGACATTAGTGCTTCCATGTCAATCATGTCTACTGTAATAGTCTGCGAGTTTAGTATAATGCATTTCGTATTTGGCACATAATCATACAAGATGGCATCTAGTGTAATGGCACAAGCTTTTGGCATGATCATTGAATTGCCTGTCAGAATTGGGGATGTTCAATGTCTTATGATGTTCATGATTGTGGATACTAACAACTATGATTTGCTATTAGGTTTGGACTTCCTCATCAAGATTGGTGTTGTTGATGTAAAGAAAGGCTTAATTCAAATCAAGTAAGGAGGTCCATTCATGATCGAGGTAACAAAAATGAGTGTCTAACTTAAAAAGGATCACAAAGGACAACTTTGGATTTTTACTTATCTTACATTATTATAATTGTAGTGGAATGTTGTATGCTAATAGATAAAATGATGTCTTCTTAAATTAATAAAAATATTTAAAAATAATTTGGATACTAAGTAAATATCATTTTGAGTCCTATAAACTAAAGTAATCAAGTGATTAAAGTCTTTTTTTTGAAAAGGAATCAAAAGGAATGCATAAAATCATATAATTGATTTCAAACATTTTGTACAACAAAAACATGCCCTCTTGGCATGTTTTTGTTGTACAAAATGTTTGAAATCCAACCATGGCCAATCTTGTTGGCCAAAAGGTTAAGTGACAACACACAAGGCTTCCTTTGAATCGACAAGTAATTTGCTAGCACTTTATTCCTAATGATAGATTTTTTTTCTATGGCTTTTTCACAACTTGGAAAGTTAAGTTGTGGACTCAAAACACAACATTTATGATTGTAACCACACAACTACTTGCTATATAAGGGCAACTCCATCAGTTTACTAATGGAAACAAAATGCTATCACTAGTAGGGGTAGGTAGGGGAAATGGGGCAGGAGGAGGGTTTACAGGATAGGTTACAAATGTGATATGCTTAATTTCAAATAGACGTGATGACCACCTTTCACTCCCTCCAGTGACTCTCTTTCAACTTCAGCACTGTACTGCAACAGTGGCCCACATGGTGGAGTGGAGCCCTGACTGTAGCCTGTGACATACCACTTTGGTCTCTTGGAGTGGGCATTTCCCTGTGCATGTGTGGGGGCTTTGTGGCAGCCGTAATTCACGAGCAAAAAATTCCTCCTGTATCTGGAGGGCACCTTATCGAATGGAATTTCTCCCTGGCTAAGGGCAGGGCATTTTGAAAAGAAAAATGCCTGCCCAACAGGCATTTCGTTTCTTTTCCCCATTATACCCATTGGGTATACCAGGGCGTTCCCAGAATAAGCGCCCCGTTCCCGGGGCATTACCCTACGCAAATTGCAGCATCTTGAGTCTCATGTGAATTTTTGTTGCCCTCACCAGTATCAGATCAGATTGTTCTGAAACAGATCAGTGGGGATTTGTGAATCTCATTTTCTTTGCATTTGATGGCAGCCATTAGTTAGGTATTCCTTACAAATTCTGTGCCATATTGACTCACAAGTTGCAATCAGAGTTTTGATACGGACGAAATCCTGACGATTCAATGACGCTTCATTCCAGATGGTGGATCAGAAACATGGCCTGCCTAATCCACCGTCCACTGCATAGGTTACTGGGGGAAAAAGAGCCTAAGATTCTGCGCTAGAGGTTGGAAGATACTAGTGTTGGGTGGGTATTTACCGGTGTTGGTCAGTTATTGAGAAATCGCCCAGTTATAACAAGGGCATAAGGGTCAATTATCGATACCATACCTACAGGTTCTGATTTCGAACCAGGAAGAGAACCTACCCTCCTAGTATGAAATTTGCAGAGATTAAAAAAAAGACCTTATGGGTCAAGTATTACATGAAGGGAAAGTAAATACTGATGGAGAGCTTTGCATATTCCTCTCCACTAGGTTCTTAATCTTTTAACCTTAAAACTATTGCCAACTATCCTACTGTAATGGGAAGATCTAGAGCATGTCTGATAATATAAACTATATCTTTCCTTGGCTTTGCCAATGTCATAATCCAATTTATAAGAACCAAAAAATCAAAGAGAAGGAACCATTGTCACAAGAAAGTACCTAAACCCTAAAACCTTAATCTGCCTCACAATCTCATAATCAGATTTATAAGAGTCAAAATATCCACCATTATCACAAGAAAGTACCTAAACCCTAAAGCCTAACTTACCTTGACATTGTTGTAGGCAGTTGTTTAAAAACTGACGCGTATGTATAACAAGTGAGCATCATCAAAATAATGACAGAGGAGATTGGTAACCAAGGCTATTGTTTGGAAAGGCGGATTGATAATGGGTGGGTCTTCTAAAATTTGACCCAGTAGATCAAAAACCCTGTCTATTGATGTTGTGTGGGGGGACAGAATGTTTTTTGGCAGAGACCCCCCCCATGGTTATGAAAAAGGAGTGAGAACCAGCCAACAATTGGTATTGACTTTTTACCATAGCAGCTGGTACTGATATTCGATATTTAAGAAAAATTCATACCAATTTGCTACCAGTATTGGATTAAAAAAATTAACTAGGCCAGTTCATACCCGCCTGGTTATGCTATTGAATCTTTTTTTAATCTTTCATATCAGCCTAGTATTGGCATTAGGATCCAAGGGTGGATTTTAGTTGGTATAAGGCAAATATGTACCTGGTATTGAGACTGATATGGCCTTGGTATGAAGCTGATATTACCTCAGGTCCCTACCAGGCAGGTAGGTACTGTTACTAGGTTGATATTGTCTTCTATATTACTGGTACTGGTCTGGACAATTCTTTGATACCAGGGCAAGTACTAGTCCATATACCTGAGTTCCTGATTGGTACCCACCCAACATGTCTGATCATATTGGTAAAGGTGACACCCTTTAAGCTGGGACTGGGATGAGTGTCACCCAAAGCGTCCATCCTTCCTTGCACATTCTTAGATTGATTTACTGTGTTGCTCTTTCCATGTGCGAACCTTTTGTGTGTTCCTTGGCTCGCTTGCTACCAGCGACACGTCTTCTATAAACGAAAGAGTAGGTACTCTCTGGTAAGTATATTATTATCAATTATTAGATCAGAGAAAGTGCATCATCGACTTTGCTGGTCAGGAGACATTACAACATTATGTCCAATACCTGCCTCATGGTGGGTTAACAGGGATGGGTCCAGCAAGTCGACCGCAAGAGCTACTGCAACGTGAGCACAGTCCCCTTCTGTGTGATTCACTCAGTGGCATCAGGGAATATTGTGTTTATAAAACTTGTGGGTCTGACCGTGGTTTCAGCCTTGCATGTGGCTGGTATCCAGCAGTACTAATAGGTAGCTGAGCTCGGTTTAGACCAGAGCAGCTCCATGGGTGCTCAGAATGTGGGACTGTAAACTAAAATTGGAGTAAGAAAAGTCAAAACATGCTGGTTTCGCCCAGCAAAATGGGTTTGGCTCAGCATTTTTGCACAAAATGCATATGCTCATAAAAGGCACAGCAAATGCTTACACCTGCGGTTGATTAGCTAGAGAGTTTGATTGGTCCAGCTATTGGTAGTCTTCCAACTATTTGCAGTCCCAGTTTTAGTTTTATGGGTGGGGTTGGAAAAAATAAATAACTAAGTGAAAAATATTCTTGCAGGGTCACATACTGAGCACCACTGGAGATGCTCTTTATTATTCTAAACTACAATGGAGTTTGATCAAGGGAGCAAAGAAAAATTGGCAGAGACCTAGTGCTGGGTGGGAGGCAGAACTCTAGTACTGGCTGGGGGTTGCAAAACGGTATAATAATGCTCACACTCGGGGCTGCAGCGAACTGTTTCTGGAACTGTCCAAAATGAGTGACTCAATGACCATACTGTTTTGAGCAATTAATTGTTTGTGGAGCTTCCAACAATTTCAGATTCCAACATTTCAACATTTGGTGCCTGCGTGAACTGGACCTTCGTCAGGTGTCCAGAGAGTGTTCGCAATCTTGTAGACAAGATGTGTCATCAGAGTGTGCGGATTTAAAATAGGTTTTTAAAGCCCACCAACGCAATAAATAGAGGTCTTCCTAGAACAAGAGGGCAGCGATGATGGTGGGTTCACAGGGCGGTGCAGGAAAGGAATCATAGCGTTACATAAAACACCCTGCGTTGGGCAGTCCGTTTTGCAGAACTCTGGATTCCCGCGTATGGCTGACGGGAGAGCTGCATCGTGTTTTATGCCTGGTAAGCCCTGGCAGCTCGATGCAAACCTTTGGCTCCACTCTCAGTTCACAAGTGTAAATTGTAGCCACAGTGAACCAGCACCCACCAGTGCACCACGAAGGATGAAGGGTAAGTGGTCAAGAAACAGTTTTCTGTTGAGTTCAAGTTCCCTAGCCAACCATGGTGCTTTGCTCAATTCCTTTTTTTTTCTATCTACCTACCAACTACTCACAAGCAGGTTGTTGGTAGGTAGGTAATAAAAACAGCCATTAACTATGTATAAACGCATAAATCATCTACTTACCTGGTAGTTACCTATTTTCTTACCTATGTACCTATATATGAGACCTATTTCCTACAAAATTGGTTACCAAGGTGAAACCAAATATTAACTCAGCTAAGGTTCATCCACAACTGAGTCATAATGGCCATCCAGTGGATGGTGCACTGGTGGGTGCTGGTTCACTGCGGCTGTGAATTGTAATGCCAGGACTTTACAATATACATAAAAACCTGGTTTGGTTTTTTTAAAGTGTATTTGGGCCAGAGTGAACCAGACCTCATGACTATACCAGTTGGGGATGTATGTGGTTTGATGCCCTACTGTTTTTTCAATTAATTTATTCGTTCCTATCCATTTGTTAACCACACAGGTTAGCACACTTTGATTTAGTTATGGTTTTGGCTTAGCCCTGCCTTTCCCTAAATTTTCTTTTTCTAAATCCAACCACACCCATCTACCTAGAACTAACACACCCACCATCCTAGCCTATTTTTCAAGCTATTGACTTATTATTATGTGCTTGTGAACCTACCTATTTAAAAGACCCACCAAGATGATGACGTTGCCAGTGATGGATGAGGATATTGCTACACACATGAGGTTGATATTTTCATGAACATGTGGGAAATGTTTTTTTGACACATGTCATTTTTATAAGATATCATCTTTTATAACATTTAGTCAAGTAAAATGACTAAGTTGAGATGGCATTCACATCACTTTACATTTTACATGTCACACCATGAAAATTTATGAAATAAAATCTCAACATTCTCATAAAATAAGAAATGATTATTTGATAATACAACTAGCCTTTGCCACTAAATGTTATGTGAACCATTAATCACACATGACTAATATTGAATTGGGTGTAAAATTTATTTGTCAACTTTTTATTGGATGGTAGGGTTTACTAAGTATGTAAATGTTTGGGTTAATTCATTATGCCAAAACATGACATAGAAGAGTACATGTTAAAATCTAGGTTAAACAACTTAACATACTTGGGATGAATTGCTTAAGTTAGAAATATGGGTTAGGTAGGAGCCTAAGTGGCATAACAATGTAGCTTATGCACCTTAGCGAAAATTCAACTACCTAGATTAAACTAGTGTAGATAAGTTATAAAAATAAGTATTTGAACCTTTGACTTGCACATTGAGGGGCAAGATTTTTACCATTGCACCAATTTTTTTAATGTAACAAGTCCAAGCATGATTGGGGTACCACATTTGAACCCTAAGGACTCATTCCAAGGATTCCCAAATTTCACCTTTTTTTTCATTTTTCTCATGACTTGTTTTACATTTCACCAATTTTTTTCATGTCAAATGAAATAATTTTGTTCTAAATTTTATATAGGCCTCTAAAGTATCTATTATTTTGTTAAGAGTGTTTTACATTTTTTTAATTTATAAATTTCTCTCTTCTTTATTTTTAATTTTGGTTTACTAAAATCATCAACAAGTGTGATTTATTCCTAATATGAAAACATGGAAAAACAAGAGCAATAAGATTTTTCTTGGCTATTCACCAAAAACAAAACTAATGTCAATCCTCCATATAAAATTAGAAAGGAAAAAACTTCAAAAATCAAATATATATATTTGTTCAAAAACAAAAACTCCAAGATTTACAAAAAATAAAAGATTTCTTTTTCATCATCATCAAAATCCTCCTATTTGTACCAAATAACAGTGATGTTAAATACTCACTAGCTAGTACAAATTCAAAATCAAGTTTTAAGAATTATTGTTACAACTTTAAATCAACATGTTTTGTTAACCACTAGTTATTGTAATAGACTAATTACTGGTTCACATAACAAGCCGGTTAACTTAAGGACTTGTTATCCAATAATAATTGAAATAGTCTCAAAATAATACTATTTCATCAGTTACCAACTAATAACGATTAGCTACTATGTACATAACTTAAAAATTGGGTTAACATGTTTTCACTTATGAAAGTGAAAATAGTAAAATTTATCCAATGTGGATCATGTTTTATCAGTGGCCCAAAATTCCCAAAAATTTGACTTTTTGAAACTTTTTACATTATAATAGAGCATTTGGTTTTTGTCACATTCATACATTTTATACATATTAGCACATAAGGTGTTTGTGATAAAAATCTTGGGCCAAAAAAATTGTTTAAACATTCCTTATGAGTATTTGAATTTTTTTTTCATGAGACAAAGTCCTAGATTTTTCTCAAAGACTTGGTAGGAATCCTTAAACTTGTTCAAATTTGACATCCTATGCATAAAATAATACCTTTGTAATGTATCTATTTACAAATAAAATCAAACATTCAATATGAATGTGTCATTAAGTTTCAACAACATGCTTAAATAAGGGGGTCTAATGAATATAAAATGAAATAGTCCTTTTGGGTACCCCAACCATGCTTTGACTTTAACATAAAATATAACCACATTTTAATAAACATTTTTCCTATTATATTTAAGTGACCTATTCAACCTACCTTAGGTCACCCAAGTTATTTAAGCACATACATAGAGGTTACTTAAGTTACAAAAAGGCTTACCTAAAGAGGTTTACTTGGGCATAAATATTTTTGTGTGAACCCATTAAAAATATCACCCTTTCATTTTATTAGACTTATCAAACTTTTAAAAATCATAAGAAACACTTAAATGAGGCTTTTCACTAGAATGTTATAATGATTACATTATCTAGGTTGTTTAGAAATTGAATATTTAATTACATAAAAAACATGTTTTATTTTGCATGTTCCTAATCATTGCATTACAAAAGTTTCAAGAATGTCATAGGGTTTTCATTTTTTGAACCTTTTGGTTAGGAACACAAGTTTGAAACATGTTTTGGTTTTTGTATTTTGAAATAATTTTCATAGGTACTTTAGAAGGCATTTTATTTGATTTTTTATTATGTAATAAATTGAATATGTATTATCTACTCATGAATTTCCAAAGTTAGGAGGATGATTATGAAAAGGGCCATTACAATTAGGAAATCAATATTGCCATAACTCCCACATTTTTTTGATTCCAATGAACATTTAAGATCATATATTTTGGCATGCAATGGATAAACATGAATTTTTTTTTTTTTTTTTTACTATGAATATTTTTATTAAAAAAAACCATAAATATAATTTTGATAGTTTTACTTGTTCAAGGTCCAACCACTTTAATAGCAGCTAGACTCACCCCTTTAAACATATGAACATTTTCACTGTTTTTTTCAAAAATATTTTTGGAATCTTTCCAATACATCATCTTAAAAAGTTTTTAAAATCTCTAAAATCTTGTTAATACTATTATGTTAAGATTTATATTAAAAAATTTCCAAACATATGTCATTAAAAAAATTCCAATCGTGTTTTTTGTGTTTTTACTACTTAATTGCTACTTTAAAACACTAGCTACATAGTATAAAAAATGTTATTGTGCATTTTGTATTCATTAAATTGATTCTAAAATTTTCAAATATGTATATCAATATATTGAAAATAATGATGTATTAAAAAAATCCATTTGTAATTTTTATTTTTTTTATAATTTGAAACACACATAATTAAATAGTGGTTATGACTACTAATGGTACATGTTAATGTGACTGTACCCTTTTACCATTTGTTGAGGTGGTTCCTAATGGATCCACCCAAGGTGCTTATAGCCACCTAAAAGTTGCCTAAGCTACTTAAATTATGTAAGGATAATTTAGGCTACCTAGAGGCCTACCTAGTGGCTACTTAGGCTATGTTTCCATTTGCAATATCTATGATTGTCATGTGTGATTTTATCATTAAATAACTAGTGACTTATAGTTACAATGTTCATCTAATAATCACATGTATAGTGTTTTGTTGCATCCACATGTCAAGATTCTATTTTATATATTTTTGCTTGAAGATGTAAATATTCACCATTAATTACACAATGGGGATCAGTTGTTGTTGTCACTTGTCATGATTATATTGGTCACAACAATGCATCTTTGGGTTTTGTATTTTTTTTTGTGATGCCATCATGTGTTAATCTATTATCTAATAACCAAGGTCTTATAGTTGCAACATTCATCTATTAATTGCATATATTATGTTATGTTTTGCCCATGAGTCATGATGAATTGATTATAATTGCAACATCTTGTTGCCATATGGAATGCCATGTGCCACATCATCATCATGGGAGATTAAGCCCTTAGTCACAAAGGTCAATGATACTTTCAATTAACTAATAAATGAAATTTCATAAAATTTAGTATCATGAATCATGATGTTGGTTATAATTGCAACACTTTATTGCCACATGGTATGCCATGTTGTCATCATGAGAAATTGAATTGTTGTTAGTTGTAAAGGTCAAATATGGTACTTTTGACTAACTAATTTCACATCACAAATATATATTAACCACAAATTGAAAATAATGGGATATTTTACCTCAAAAACCAACAAGTTGTTAAATTGATATAGTTGCAAAATCATAATGCCACGTGACATGTTGTCATTTGCCACATTACTTAGTGATTTATGTGATTAAATATTTACAAATGTAATTTTAAAAATAACAATTTTTTTTGGGTTTGGTTGGAAAGAACACAACATGTTGTAGTTAAAGTTGGCAATGTTGAAATGCAAACTAGATTGCATTTATCACAAAGGCCTCCTTCATTGTGCCTTGAAGTTTGGTTCAAGAATAGACTTGTAAATTAGTCATGATTTAATTGGGGGATGGAAACTAGATGTAAAAAACAATAATATAACTAATTAAAAATTTACTATGCATGAATCATTTTTTATTCATGGTACATATCATTGCATCTCTTTTTCCCAAACACCCTTGGTGGATTCTGACTTTCAATTTTGAACGTCCCATGTAACCTACACGGCTTTACATAGGCAACTTTACTTGCCTAAATTGCTTCAACAATATTGTTGTCTTTTTTAATTAATGACAAAACATTTCGTGGGATGAACCCCACATCCCATGCAAGAATGTCAATGAGTTTTAACTTGTCAAAGGTTAATTGTACATCAAATTTCCTATAAGTGTTACACCTTAATTTAAAGTTGATCCCACTTAGCTTTAGCTTTCTTTTTTACCTACTCAATTACCTTTTAAAAATTTTATTAAATTTTCTTGGGGGTTGTTCAAACTACAAAAAATCATGGATTCATGGTCTATTTGTTTTTGCCCCCCAAAGACAAATAGAAGGATGCCCAAATTTTCCCACCTCCATTTGAAAACCATGTGTTTTGTCTAGATGTTGATGAAGTAACCACTTAACCACATAAGAGTCAATGCATGCATTGCCTACCTTTTATCCCTTGTGAACCCATGCAACTCTTCCATTGTGTTTTTGGGTGGGGCATTTCCATGATCACCTTCTTGGCATGCCTTTTTAGGCCTGTGAAGCATTCTTACACACCTTCAACATGAAAATATGCACTCACAAAACCCGTTTGAAAGTGGAACTACTATGTAGTTGTAGTCTAAGAAGTAAGGTGGTTCAATGTAATGCAATGAAGTTCATTAAAAATCTAATGCGTTGTGTCCACTTGGAAAATACAAAGACATTGTGGGAGAATCGTAACTCACCATGATGGAATGTGAAGGGGCATTATGTTGATATTCATTCAATGTCACGCTTGATGGTTGAACCCCTTTTGTTCCATTTGTCATAACATCTACATATAACCTCCTAATCTAACATGCATTGGATTTTTGAAAAGTTAATCTAAAAAAGAACCATGTTACAAAATTTTATAAGTTTTTATTTTTTTGATCAAGAGTTAAGCCTTGGGACTAAAAATCACTTTGTTTAGATTAAGGAAAAAAACAGACAATTTCAACCCCCTTTACTTCCAGCAAGTGTAGGCCCCTTACATCAAACCCGATGATGTTGAAATTTAAAGAGAACCTTCTACACCTCCTAAACGAGAACTATTCCAAGTTTGACACAAATCCAATGGTGGATTTAAGAGGAACAACTATTTGAAATAAAACTCCAAAGGTTTTGTCATGGAAATCTTTCCATGAACTCCATTACAAACACCCTCTATTCCCGACAAATGGGTTCCCTTACAGCCAAACCGATGATGCTGGAATTTGGAGAGAACCTTCTACACTTCCTAAACAAAAATTATTTTAAGTTTGACACAAATCCAACACTGGATTTGGGAGGAACAACTATTTGAAATAAAACTCTAGAGGCTTTGTCATGGAATTCCTTCCATGCCTATTTCTTGCACACATTTTTTTCATGAACAACACTTTTCCACACATAAGAATTAATCTTTTCTTCACACATTCATTCTCCTCCTTTCCCCTTTCCCCAACACAAGATATTCCTCTCTCCCCTGGTAAGCCTCCATGACCTTTCTTTAAGCTTGTTCCCCTTACCCAATGGAAGCTTCGAAATCCTCCCCTTTAATCAATGGCCTCCTCATCCTTCAAGAGCCAATGAGAATTGAGAATGATTTGCCCTCCAATTGATTTTAGGATGAGAATTCTTGGGCCCAATGAGACATAAAAAATATTCCATCCTCTAATCAAATAAGATGACAATCTTCATGATTAATGGGATTGGAGGATTCATCCTTCCCCTTATCTTAGATATCTTGATGAGGTTGCTTGATCCTTATCATTTCCGTTCGTTGACCCTCACATCCCAATTCTTCATCTTAATTATTTCAAATAACTAACTATTAGGACAATTTATCGGTATTAACAAGTAAACATCCTTGAGTCCTTACTTGATTAAATCAATTCAATGGTTGAAGTAACATCCCCATGTACCATTTACTCTTTTAATATCCCCTACTTATTTTTTCTTCCATGCATTAATTAACTATGTAGTACATAATAAATTAAAATTAAAATTTGCATCACAAAAACCCCCACATACTTCTAGATCCACCGTCGAAATTAGGGTTCGATGAATCCATTAAATCTAGGATGTTCGAGTTTTCATGAGGTTCTGCCGTCACTCCCACACTTTACGCCTACCCTAATTTGTTAAATAAAAAAAACTTTGACCCCTTCTGAACGCAAGTACCACATTGTTTCTGCTAACCTCTTGGTTTTTGTTGATGCAAGTAAGAATTTAGTCATGGTGGATGATGTCGTTACGCCCTCGAATCCTCTAGTTTCATTAGTAAAAAAGGAAGAGTTTGAAGAAGCATCGTTTGACGTGAATGTCTCTCAATGGTTGCACAAAAAAAACCGTCCAAAAGAGTGGTGCGCATTCGAATCGATCGTTTGGCATGGGATCGTCAATTGTTTCTTAACCCACATGCCTTAACAATCTATTTAGAATTTGTTCCTGCTTGTGGAGCCACACCAGAAAGGTTTGAAGAATGTCAATGTGAAGACGATGATGTTTATCTTCATTATCGAACTTGGGTTCCCACTGATGGCCATTATTGTTGGCTGTGAGGCCCAATCAACCCTCTTTCTATGGAGCATTGAGCCGAATACCTAGCTCGCACCATTCGTCGCATTCTGGAATTTTTGCAATTGTGATCTATCCCCTTAAAGTTATTTACTAACTTGTAATTCACCAGAGGCCACTCAAATGGAAATGTTAATACTTAAATTTGATTTTGATTTTATTTAAGAGTCTGATAAAAGTGAGGACTAAATAAAGATGTATTAGGACTGAATCCTAAAAATCTTTTAAGTACATCATTCGTGTTTGAAGATTATTCTACAAACTAACTTAATATTGTCATGGCAAAATGTTATTGTTAATTATGGGTTTGTATCCCTAATATATCAATAAATCACATCTAATTCTACATCCCCTTTCCCTTTTCTATAACATAAAAGGATAATGCACTTAAAAAGGTTTACTAAGTCTTAAAATTAACTAAGCCTCGCATCAATTTAAATAAAAGAGTCTTCTATGCTGAAATATCCAAAGGTCAACTCTTAATAATTATTACTTGGAGGTTTATCATGATTCAAATCATTAATACTAAGGAAAATTATGGAATTAAAGTTTAACAATTTGTGGTATTATAATCCATGACTCACAAGGCCCCACAAAGAAATTTGTACAAATATTCATATCAACATCATAGTTTTAAAAATGTGGGGATTATTCGCAAAACAAATGCATTCATATAAGATGCTTGGGTATTGCACACATACCAACAAATACGTGGTCAAAATGATGTGGGTATTGTAAACAAACCCTAAACTCAAAACCCATTTTTGTATTCATGATGTGAGTATTATATTATGTGAAAAAAAATCATGTTTAAACATACACATATTACTTGAGAAAAATTGGTCAAAAAAAAAAACCACTTCCATTCTCACATGGAAAGTGAAGATGGGATGGGTTGTTGCCAATGGCAATTTTGGAATTGTTGTTCAAAGCGTTGATGGACTGTTATTAAATTCTTTTAAACCTTAATTAGCATGTGAAACAAGCGTGAAAAAATTGAGTACTACATGATGATATGTGACAAAAGGTATGCATTTAAAAAGGGTGTTGGTAAATCCTAATATTCTAACAATATTTCAATTATAGTTTTTGTTCTTGTACATATTTAGTTTTAGTTATACAAAATCTATACTAGAAATTCATACATAATCCAAAATGTTTCAACAACCACATTCCTCACAGTCCAAAAGTCTACATAGTTATGAATTTGTCATAATTTTTCCATAGTTTATTTCTCATATTAATATATAGGAAAGAAACAACAAATCATGGAAAAATATATAGAAAAATAATATCAAAAATCATAATTCAACAACTTTGTGTACCTCTTCAAAATTGTTCTACTTCCATAAGTATTGTTTTGCTCTCTATCTTCTCTATATTCCCAATATTGGACATTAAAAAAAACTAGTTAGAAAAAAACCCCCAAAAAAATCTAGAGCCTCCTTAATTCTCAACTTTCCCACCTAAATCATCATTTGATTCCACCTCAATAATCTTAATCTCACCTACCTTACATTTGCTGAACATGTTCTATCCAACTTGTTTCAAAATAGACATCACAGTGCCTATTCCCTATGCTTATCTGGTCTAATTATTATAATACATTCTTGCCTTTAACAAGTTTACATGTATATATGATAATAATTTCCCCTTGTTCTACATTAATATTTGTAACCACAAATTTTGTAGAGTGTAACTAAAATGGATGAATCAATTCAACCATCACCTAGAACAATGGATAGAATGACTTTTTAACTACTTACATCCACTAGTAGTAATTTTGAATTACTAGATTACAACAAACAATAAAAACTAACCAAATTCAATTTGGTAATTATGTTTTTAACAAATCGGTTTGCCCATTTGGGTTTCATTTGAAATGCCATCCTAAAACAAAACCATGGTTTGTGAACTTATTTTTATCCTTTTATCTCCTTTAAATTATTTTACTTTTTTTTTCATTTTCATTTAGAAGTTCAAATAGTTTGTCACAAAAGCAATTGACTCCCCTAGTAGTGCATCATAAAAAACCAAAAAAGGAGTTAGGATTTCCTAATGATGGTAGCATAGGTACTTCTTACTACCATTGTTTTGGAGCTTTGAACTCCCCTAACATCAAACCATAGAAAACAAATGGGAGTTTGAAATTCCCTTAGTACTGCTTCATAAAAAAACAAGGTGGAATTCAAAACTCCCCCAACATTGCTTCATAAAAAAAACAAAAAAAGAAAGGGGAGCTCAAAGCTTGTTCAACATCATTTCATAACAAAAAAACAAAAAATGAAAGGGGAGTTTAAAGTTCCATGTTAAGGGAGTAGGATGATTACATGGTTTGAATGAACAAGGCATTTAGGATAGGGACTAATCATGGAACATTGTAGGTTTGAATTTTGAATTCTTGTTGATTTTGAATCATGATGATGTGATTTGGGACTACCCAAAGAGGGGAGATTTGGGAGAAAAAAATTCATTCTTAAACACACAGTTTTTGGAGAGTAAGAATAGCTATGGGTACTTTGTAGTAAAAAACCATAGATTCTATTTTGATATACCACAATTTTTTTTTGTTTTGATTTCATTTCAATAGAACATGGAATTTTATTATAATTATAATTGATTTTTTAGTAAATAGATAAGTATAGACTTTTGTAGTGATTCCATATCCATATTGTTGTGTGAATATTCTATAGTATCAAAATATAATGAAATGAATTGTAATCTTGTTTTCAAATTTTTCAACATTGTATTTTAAAGTATAGATTTTGATTATAGGAAATAACTATGAATTTGGTGTTTTAAATGAACTCTAGAGTTAGGTGTGTCTGGAATCAAGGCATAAATTATGATGTCTACATATTGTAGTGCAAATATGTTGTTATAGTAATGTGAATAATTTTGTAGGAATTAAATTCATTTCTACCATTTGGCAACCATCTTGTGGGGAATTTTATTTTTTCCGTTTTCTTTTACAATAATAAAAGGGTTTTTTACAGTTTCTATTGTGGTATTGTAGATGAGAGTGTTTAAACGAAAGGTTTTGGTTTTCAATTCAAAATTTAAAAGGGTATGTTAGAAAATATTAGAGGTTTAAGTAGTTGACGTCATAAGAATTGTAAAGCAACCTATAGATTTTGAGGATGAAGGATTGTGAAGCAAGATGAATTGGATGGTGACCCAAAGTTTACAGTGACAATTGGACTTGGAGGCAAATTGTCAAATCACTAAAAGACAAACAAAAGATAATCTTGAAAATGGAGAGGAGTATGCAAGGCTTACAAAAATCCCATATTGGAATATGACGTTAGATAGATAAGTTTTGATAATAGAGGAAAGACTTGTAAGGCACAGGTCATTTCTACCACAAAAAGTGGTACGACGTGAAGTATGGACTAGGGGTCTTCAGAGAAGGCACATTTACAGATGATGATCTTCATGGAAAGAAATGCAGTTGACTACTCACCCAAATTAGTGGGTGCAATATATTTCTCAGTTATAATCAATGGTTTAGAATCATAAAGATTAAGATGTAGCAGGGACTTTTGTAGTATTTAATCAGCCATAGGAAATCTCAAGTCTAAAATCAATGACTACTTTAGGAAGGGATATTATAAGAGGTATCAACCTAGGTTTGGATATCAATCTGCATCTCCAGATTATTATGAACCAATGGAAGACTGGGAGGTGGAAGAAAACACTAATATCGATGTGCTTGAAAAGACCAAGGAAAATTACCTATGATCATTTGAATATGCAGAGGCATACGTGAATGTATTGGATGAAGTACCATAGTCATACTCACATCAAGGAAATCTAGAGTTGGATCAAACAAGGTACATAACCGAAACACAGAATCACAAATCTATGGATTCGGAAGTAGTCAAATTACTTTCAAGAGTCTATGCATTCTATGAAAAAGGACATGCAATTATGGATTGTCCTTTTGTGCCTTTTAACATTAAAGCAAGTATTGCTAGACATGTGGAATTACAGCATGTGATAGGAACATTAATGGATCATCCATAAGAATAAGAACTAGGAATTCATGTAGTTCAAAATAGATTAAGAGGCATGGAGTTAGGAAGCCAATTGGGACCACAGTGTCGACGAATTCATCCATCGGTAGTTGTTAAAACTTGGAGATAATATGCTAGGATATAGGTTACTCAATCATTTAATGTGGTCATAACAACCACAAGAGTGAAAATGGTTGTTGCGTCTAGCGTGAATGTTGTTAGAAGGGGAATAATTATTGGGTCTGTAGTAAACTTGAGTCATGGATTGGGTGGACTTTCGATGAGAAGGAATTTGAGTAGGAGTTTGAGACCACCAACGATGAATACTAAAGTTGTTGGGACACCACAAATGGTGTTTATTAATCCAATAATGACTATTCGTGTACATAGAACTACATACATAGCACTAATGAGCTCAATAGTTGCTGGTGGGTACATAAGTATAGATGTTGAAAATCCAAAAGGAGGGTATTAAGAACCATCTATCACAACTCAAGGATTTTTTACCACAAAAATGGCCATTATGTTAGGCCAAACATGATAGTTCTTAAGTATCTTGATTTCAAAAAAGATGTTGACCTAGATGGTCATGTCAAAGTGTTCAATTTTGTAGTGAAAGCAAATGCAAAAACTTTTGAAGAGTATATCATCAATGCATTTAACTATAAGTTAAAAGATATGGCATCGGGTTGGTGTCATTTACATGTTAGAATTTCGTGACTATATTTTTTTGGAGTTTACACAAGCATTTTGCAAATGTCATCGAAAGACTTAGAATGATGAGCAAATATGCATGGAGCTGATAAACATAAAGCAGGAGGAAATTAAAAGGGTGGAGGTTTATTATGAGTGGATTTAGAAGTTGGTTCACGGTTTACAAGTTCCAACCATGGACAGTTTCCTAACTATTGTGTTTAGAGCGAGCTTACAATCATACCTCAAAATTGTGACTACAAGGATGAAGCAATTGACACTCCAACAACATAAAAAGGCAACGATGTTGTGTGAAGAAGGAATGACTATTGCCAAAGCAAGGAGTGCACTATTAGTACCACATAATACAAAATAGGTAGCACCACCAAAAAATAGGGAAGACTAACAAGTTTTGCACAAATTGTGGAATGACTAATTATAATGTGGAGACATGTAGAAAGAAGGAGCAGACTACAATGTAGTTACATAAGCAACTCAATAAAGTGAAAAATCTTAGAAGACATCTTCATATGCACGGCAAATGCATATTACAGTGGACCAAAAACGACCATGGAAAAAATTCATTTTTACACAGTTTTTGGTGTTTTCATCACCTTTAAAATGATTTTTTTGATTAATTTTTTTTTTACAATAAATATGTGTTGTACATTTTTTATAATATATTTTAAAACTCTTTCAATGAGAATACTTGAATCAAATTCAAACATATTATATTGAAAAGTACTCTATTCGAATTTATGATTATGGCCTTCCAAAAAAATACTTAAATGCCCACTTTCATTTATAATGGCATCGTTAATAAAAAATTTAATATTCATTTTGATCATACAACTTGTGATAAAGTACCATTATACAAATAATTTAATAACCCAAGATCTATGAGTCCATTTAGGGACTAAATAAGGACTATGACTGAATTTAACACACAAGTTTAAAAGTCCCCCTTAAACCAAAATATGGACATATGGTTTTCCTTTTTTAATATGTTATTCCTATGATAATATAGATCATATATGTGAGTCCCTTTTTTACAAAAATTTAATGAAAAATGAACTTAGGAAATATTATGTAGTTAAAGGGTCTAAATTTTTTTTACCATGACGCAAAAAAAGGGACACCATAGTATGCATTTACCCTACATGTCACATTTGTGGTTTGAATGGACATAAAATGATAGACTATCCAAAGTTTATTAAGATGCAAAAGATTTTTCATGGGAAATTTATGATAGTATCAAAAGTTCAACTTGTTACTGAGATACAAATAGTCATTGCAGATGGGAATGTGGTGGATGTTATTATTACAACAAAAAATAAAGCAACTGAAGAACAAGTGTTCAAGGACAGAGAACCAAGGAAAACAAAAAGTGTTATTGACTAGGAAAAAGAAGAATTGTTGAAGAAGTCAATGGTGGAGATAATTCAATAGATTCAGAAAACACAAACCCGGATAAAAAGGCCATCCACATCCATGGAAGGATGGAAGACAACCTAGCCAGGTATGCCAAATATTGTTCTTGTGGAAGCATAAAAATCTCTAGAGGTAGTGAATTCATAAGAAAAATTGATCACAATAGAAGAAATTTTTCTAGACATTAATAAGCAAATGCTAGAAATAAGTTATACTTTGAACTTGAAACAATTACTTCAAATAACCCTTGAGTTAAAGAGATATCTTTGGTAGAAACTAAAACTAGAAAAAAATTAGAATCTAAATGGAGTAACCATAGAAAAACAAGTTGGTTTTTCAATATTAGAGGTAGGGACAGTTGTCGAAGAATTTAATAATCATATGGCAGTTATCCAAGTATAGATTAGGAAGAAATACAATAGAGGATGTGTTGTTGAATGGAGGTTCTAGAGTTAATATCATCATAGAATAATTGAAATTGAGGTTGGGGCTTCCAAAGCCTAAACCTGCACCATATAATCTAAGGATGGTAGATCAAACAACCACAAAATTAGTAGGTTTGATTATAGATCTGAAATTACATGTTCATGGCATTTCTTACATAACTACATTTACTATACTTCATAATAGTGTGATAGATTCTAGTTATTCCATGTTGTTGGGGAAACAATGGTTGAGGGATGTTAAAGTGGCACATGATTGGGGGAATAACACTATTACCATATAAGGGAATGGGATAGTCTGAACAATTACATTCACCAAGTATTTGGGAGGTGAAGTAAGAAGACCAGTAGTGTTACTGTGCTATGACTATCTGTGAGGTGACTTTCCGTCCCTCTACTCCCGGTTCTACAAGGTGATTATGCTTGAAAGCATAAATGCTACTGGTGAAGGAAAGAATGCAAGTACAATTCTAGATGTTAGATTGCGTTTGTAGTTGAAATTAAGTAACCTACTTCCTATGCATTATTTACGATTTCAACTGATAGATATATTTTTTTCAAGCTCACACACTACACGTTCTAGGACTTTATATCAAATTGTCATTCATCCAAACCAATGTTTAAGGACTTAACACCATGTCCAACATAACTGCAGACCACTAGTCACTTAAAATGTTATTTCTCACACATAGATTGTTCAAATTTGGCTTGCCATAGCTCTCTGGAAAGCTAACAACAAGGTGCACCAACCTACCAAATCTTAAGATCTACAGCTACTAGTAAGGAGTTATACTACCAAACCCGAGAGGGTTTTACAAAGATGGTAATTAAACCTTGCTGTAGACCACTAGTCACTTAAAATGTTATTTCTCACACATAGATTGTTCAAATCTGGCTTGCCATAGCTTTTTGAAAAGCTAACAACAAGGTGCACCAATTTATCAAATCTTAAGATCTGCAGCTATGACAGTAAGGAGTTATACCACCAAACCCGAAAGGGTTTTACAAAGATGATAATTAAACCTTGCTGCAGACCACTAGTCACTTAAAATGTTGTTTCTCACATGTAGATTGTTCAAATTTGGCTTGCCAAAGCTCTCTGGAAAGCTAACAACAAGGCGCACAAACCTACCAAATCTTAAGATTCGCAGCTACGATAGTGAAAAGTTATGCTATGAAACCTGAAAGGGTTTTTGAGATTTCTCTAGAGTTCCAACCTTCCAACACTATCACTAGATTTTCATTCTACTTTTCTTCCTTCTTCCTTCTACCAAGACCTAACATTATTTTCCTCTTCAAGAAGCTTGTCAAACAAGTGTTCAAGATTGCATGAAAATTATCCTCGAGGCAAAGAGACCTCCCAATCATCCGAATCCGCCTTTTAAAAAGAAGGAGAAGGGAGTGAAGGTAGATCCAAAGCTTGGTGGCCAATGGAAGGTTCCAAGCTTGGTGGCCAATGGAAGGTGAAGGAAAAACATTTTTTCACCTCTTCCATTTTCCCCCCAACAACCTTTACCCAAACCTTCAATTTTTCCCTTTGACCTTATAGTTTTACTTTACCATGGTCCTAAGCCGTTACTCACGCCTTCCTTTCCTTTTCTTCGATCTATAAATTACAATTGCGCACCTCAATGTAACAAGTCCTCCACACCTTCATTGTCGCCTTGATTTTGATTGAAGATCTGACCTTTCCCTTTCCTTGAAATTATGGTGTCGCGCATGGTCACATCTTACGGGCTGCAAGCCGCACAAGCGAATGAAAAACCGCCTCCGAAGTCGTTTCTAGATCTTACCCTGACACAGCATCCTCATGATGAAGAACCCGAACCTCGAGAGGTGCGTGCTCGTCTTGAAGTCGAACCCCCTCGAACCTGGTACTATCGTATTTTTCCGAACTCTCGCACCCTGGTGATCTTGCTGCAAGTCGACCCCGCTTCTGGTGACGAACCTGAAACCGTTTGTGAAGGTTGTTACGAAATTGAGGATACTTCTATCTTCGCATGGTCTTCAGTTCCCGGCGTTGGTCACTATCGCTGGTTGCGCGGTCTGATTCGTCGACTGCCTCCTAATAACAAGGTGGACTACCTAGTTCACACCATCCGACGCATCCTAGATTTCTTGTAGTTGTGAACTATTACTATGGCATAACTCAGGATTCTACATGTACTCGCAATTCCTTGCCGAGCTTATCCCTATTCTAAATAAATGTTTCAGTTATCATCAGACTTCTGTTGCCATTGGCACACTATCATACTATCTATTTAATCGTTGAATTGCCTTGAATTAACTTTATGTTCAATGGCTAGAATATTGTTCTATCTTTATTGAGCCTTTCATTACACTAGAAGAAAAACATGTATTTTCGACTGCTCTTTGCGACTAAATTTTAGTCGCAAGAGACATTTTGCAACTAAAATCCTTTTAGTCGCCTAAAACAAGTTGCATGTGAAAACTAGTCGCAAATGACAAAGAGTATAAAGTCAACAAATACA
>Ga0116231_10004558_pt1 | contig 27936 bp, 32 predicted proteins | sample S1TSphgellanicum_2_FD_89695 | JGI IMG/M metagenome (GOLD analysis project Ga0116231, IMG submission 89695) | Host-associated microbial communities from peat moss isolated from Minnesota, USA - S1T2_Fd - Sphagnum magellanicum MG | ecosystem: Host-associated > Plants > Peat moss > Unclassified... | reverse complement strand
AGTTGTTGGGTGCATCCCAAAGTTCAGTTTTTCAATTGCCATTTTGATTCCCTTAGTTGTTGGGTGCATCCCAAAGTTCAGTTTTTCAATTGCCATTTTGATTCACTTAGTTGCTGAGTGCATCCCAAAGTTCAGTTTTTCAATTGCCATTTTGATTCCCTTAGTTGTTGGGTGCATCCCAAAGTTCAGTTTTTCAATTGCCATTTTGATTCCCTTAGTTGTTGGGTGCATCCCAAAGTTCAGTTTTTCAATTGCCATTTTGATTTGCTCCTCACACCGAAAAAAAAATTTCAGAGAAAAATGAAAAAAACATGAAAGTTTTTATCTACACAAAGCTCTCAGAAGTAGTAGATCTTTCTTAATACCTGGAATGAGATGTGATTGTCCCTTGGGTTTATGTCAGCTCCTGGTTTTGGAATGAGCTGATCTAGTGCAGAATGAGCAGCAGCAGCAGCGGATGCATCAACAACAACTTCATTGCAAGTTTCTTCTTCTGCTTGCAGCAAATGGATGCCGATTCCGTAATTGAATAGCCTGCAGTAGCAACAGCAACAGCAATCAGGAAGCAAGCCATCACAAGATTAAAATGCATAATTTGCATTTCATCACATCCATTACACAGTAAGCCAAAAAACAAAACAAACAAACAAGAAAGACAAAATTTGAATCTGGAATTATACTTTTCTCCAAATCCAGTACTGAATTACACTTGCAGCATTGTAGAAAACAATGGGTATTTTTTAAAAAATTGTTTTTTGTTTTTCAAGAGCTTTGGTTGTTGCATGGCCAGGCGGCGATGGATAGATATTATATGGATCGAATATGGAAAGGAAAGATGCAATAATATTGTGTTTGTGTGTCTTCTTACCAAGCACCGGCGAAATTGAGCGATCCGGGTCTCTTCACAGGAACAAATCCCAACAAGTGTTGGTAAAACTCGATAGATGCCTCAAGGTCTTTGCAATTGCGTGAGATGTGGTTGAGCGATTTCAAGGGAAGTGTAGCAACAGCACTAGCACTAGCACTAGCACTACTAGTCCTTGCATCAGTCGTCATGGAGCTGGCAGCTGGGGTTTGTAGAATGCAGACAAACCCAACTTGTAAAGAATGAAAGGAAAGGAAATCTGCCGGTTTTGTAAAGCTATATTGAGCTGAGAGATCAGGTATCTGAAAATTCTCAGGGATCCCACTGAAGTATACCTAGCGACAAATATTTTGCAGGAGGAGGAAGAGGAAGAAGAAGATCAACTGAAGAAGAAGAAGAAGGCAGCTTTGCTGTGCAAACGATCAGGTGATCTCCTCCACCCACACCCAAGTAAGTAACTTCAGACTTTTGCTCGCTAGATAGCTCTGAAAGAGATCTGGAAAACACTCCGTATTATATAGCATAAGCTGCTGCTGCCTATCTTGCAAGGCAGCAGCTTGCAAGATAGGCAACTTGGATTTTTCGTTATGCATCATGCCTTTTTGCTGGAATTAAAAATTCCTTGCCCAAGATGCTTTCCTTCTCCTCCTCCTCAAGTTCTCTTCCCCTTCTCTTCCCCTTCTGTGTTTTTTCTTTGTTTTGTTTTTTTGTTTTTGTTTTGTGTTTTTTTTGGGGGGGACGTTGAATACATTACGCGTGCACAGCAATTTGAGCAAAGTTGACTGGTTTTTTGTTGGTCCCAGAACTTCTGCACACCAGCAAAGACGACGAAAACCCAAAAAATCTGACAAGAGATTGAAGACAAGCAAGCATGCAAGCGCACAAGCGCTCTGACCCAGGCAGCACACAAAACGTGTTTGCGCTCCAGAAATGGATGAGACTTGCTTGGGGGGAAGGGAAGGAGTCTGGAGGGGACTAAACCAAGAGAATTGGATGATATTTTTGGATGAGAATAGGTGGACTTTTTGGATGTGGCGGTGCCTTACATCCAATGGGATCCCCCCCCAAAAAAAGAGAATTGATGGATGGATGGATGGATGGGTCTGTGATGATTGACTGAGTTGTAGGTGCCTAGACTTTTTTGCCTAGCATCTAAAAAAAGAGGTACAACGAGTTAAATGCTTGGAATGAAATAGTAATAATAATAATAAAATAATAACTAATAACAAATAATAAACTAATAATAATAATAACAAGGGGTGTGTCACACTTTGGCCTTGCCATTTACACTAAAAAAGTATCTTAAGGCAAAAGAAGAAGAATTATGGAAATCCAAAATATTTTCAACATGCAAAAAATATAATCTTCACAAAAATCCTCTAAAAGAAAACCAAAATCCTTCAAGATAATTATAAACACAATATAAATACAATTGATATTGTGTTTATAATTGAGTTTGGCTAAAAATTGTGGCTAAAAATACAATTGAGTTTGGATATGTATGTGACCCAATAGTTGGTGGTGGTCCCATATATATATATATATATATATCTATATATATAATTCATTATTTATTTATTTATAAATTGAGTTTTCATCCAGCTTTTCTTTCAACTTCGGAATTTTCATCCAAAACTCACTCAAAATTTCCATCTTAAAATTTGAAGAAAAATCTTTTAAATCTTTTTTTTAAAGGCATTAACTCAAGGAATTTATCATAAAACCAAATGAAGATACTATTGTTTTTTGAGGAAAGCTTTTTAGTGTTGGGAACTAGGGGCTTTTATTTATTATTTATTTATTTATTAATTTTTTTTAAAAAAAATTTGTGACATTGAAAAAATTGGCTAAATTTTTCTAAATTGAGCAAAGTTGGTTGAATTTTTACACTAGAAAATACATAACTTTTCCTAATCTAATTGTTGGCAACAAAATCATTTGATGGGCATCTTTGTCCACATGGTGTAATAAGAAAGACTTGATTGAAGAAAACGTGTTTGAAGGGTTTTTTTAGGTGTGTTGTTGAAAAGAAAAAGCTTGAAAGACACTTCAAATAGCACATGTTATAAATTGTCCTTTAAGGCTCACACGTTTGAGACTATACATTTTCAATTGACAATTTGGACTTGGACAAAAACAAGACTTTATATATATATATATAAACCCTAAACCCTAAACCCTAAACCCTAAAATTTCTTCTTGGGCAACAACCTCTAACCACACTATGACCCAAAATCCAAACATCCAAACCAATGTGGAATCTTAAAACCACCCCTCCCCCCCCTTCCAACTTTGTGGGTGTCATGTGGAACTTGTCTTGGTGTCCTATTTAGGTACCATTTTTAATGGCAATTCTTCTTCTTCTTCTTCTTTGTGTGCTAGTCCGGTGTATAGACCTATCATATGACTTGGTATAACACGGGTATCAACATTGGTAGCAAGAGAATGGTTATGAATTTTCATCCGTGCATAAGAGGGTTATATATGTTGTTTTGTCCATCTACAAGAAGGTTATGAAACTTTTCATCCACCAACATGAGGGTTATATACATATATATATTGGGTGGTTTTCAAACCCCTAGACAAAAGGTTATGTGTGGTAACTAGCTTGAGGACACACTAGTATATGAGATAAATCCAAGGTGCTATTGGGAATGTCTTGAGGGAACAACTTGGGAACCTGGGGAACCCTTGGGGGAACTCCATGGGAACAAACTGTGGGACATAGGGTTTAGGGTTTAGTACAAGGTACCACCACCACCACCCTGGGCTCTCATTGGCCCAAAGACTCAATAACCCTTGGCTCCTTGGATGAAGATTTCATAACCCACTTGCTCAGCATGGATGAAAAGATGGGGATCTCTCACTTCTCCCTCGGGATAGATAGTTTTGTCAATATCTGGTGACCACCTTGAGGAGTAACCTATGCACTCTTGTCGGTTACCTAGTCCAATTTGATACCTAAACAAAGCAAAATTGATACCTATGGATTGATGATATGCATGAACCCTTGTTAGGGGGTGGAACTAACAAGGGGACCAAGTCAATTGAAGATTCATCAACTTTTCCTATTGCTACTCTCACTCAGGTGGGAGCAAACATGAATGAAAAATTTGGTGAAAAATCCAAAAAAGTACCAAATTTATTCCATAGTGCAAAAGTCATGTACTACAATGAGGGCCAATTATCAAACATATACACATAGATAACATGTGTATCTAGGGTTTAGGGTTTTAGGGTATGTACATGTGTTTCTATGTACATGTGCATACACATTTTTTTTGAAAGGAAAAAAAGGTGGGTCATTTTCACCTAAAAGGACTTCACATCTATTGTCTAATCTATCATACACGTTGATCTTGATTTTGATCAACGGTGGAAATCCTCTCATGTTGGGTTATTGACACAAGAAGGCATGATTCCAAACCTTTAAAAAAGGACTTAAACCCATCAAACCCTAACTCATATATCTTTCCAACCATTTCAATTTTCCTTCTCAGAGAATTCCAACTTTCTTCAACAATATCTTAGCCTAGCCTTCACTTAAATCCATTGTCCAACTCTCCACTTTCTTGACCAACCACATAAAGAGACTCCGAGATCATTGTATCGTGTGAATATAAGTCCAAACTCAATATTCACACCGTTTGAAGGTAGTATGAGAGAGTATCAGATCCCGAGGCATTTAGACATACCTGATTGTTTCTAGTCTTAACAGAGACCTTGTTATAATTGTTCCCCCACAAATCAAGTGAAGACCTTGGCATACAGTCTAATAGTTCCTCAACAAATCAAAGCAAACATTTCATCTTCCAAAAAGTTCCAAAGAGTTCACCTGTTTTCATGAAGAAACATTCGGTTTCATTGAAAACCTTTCCTCGTTTTGAAAAGCCCACCTGGTCTTTACAACACGTAACCCGTCAGTCCCTGCAAGTTTAACCCTATACATAATCTGCTGCAACAGTCTAGAATCAGCACCCTAACTACGTGAAAATGCACATTCTAAAGTTTAATCCTACAAGCCAGGGATGGGTAGGCTACCACATCATGTTTCATCACTGGAATGAAGGTTTTGCACTATACTGTAAATGCTTGAACCAAAATGACATGCTCTACGATGAGGAAGGTGGACATAACCCTCACACCAAATGAGCTGACCCAAAAAAAGGGGCAGGAAAGCAAGAACATGCAAAGGCAAATCTTGACTATGACTTCAAGGTTGATGAAATTCAGGATGCTTAGATTTATCATGGAGCAAGAACATCGTCCTAAGCCCCAAATCTGTTGAAGGTTCTTCACGAATTGGTAGAACCATGAGTTTAGTGCACAAAGGAAGAACACCAGTTCCAGTGTCCTGGAATCTACAGGGACACTGCATCCTCTTATATGTGAAGACACAACCGTGAGCCACACCTGCATTTTGTTGCAACTGTACAGTGAGAAATTTTCCCACTTTGACCTCTCTCTCTCTCTCTCTCTCTCTCTCTCATATATTCAAAATGTCAAGCATGAAAACATGTGTTTTCAAGCATGAGCATAAACTTGTGTTAGTACTTTTTCCAATGACAGCTTTCAAGAACTAAAAGATAGAGCAAAATTGTATAGAGGATGACTGCAAAGCACACTGCCCATGTACATAGTTGATGATGCTGCATATTTTCCCAGACCTAAAATTCATCTCTTTTACACCTCAAACCTCCCTCAGTGGATTCACTCACATCTACTACATCGTTGTTGAGTTTTCCAGATAATTATATATATCTCAGTTTCTATCTGTTTTGGGGCTTTTGAACAGCATCTGATTTCCTTTTGGAACCTATCTGTTTCTCCAACCCAAAAAAAAAAAAAAAAGAGTGAAAATCACTTGGTTTGCTACTGAAGAAACTCCACTATATGTAAATGTGATGCAGACGCAGTGTTCCAAATTCCAGGGAAAGTTAAGAACCCAATTAAGCACCATTGGTAAGAAGCATTTTCTTTTTCCAGACCACCATGGCCTTCATTGCTGGATATGGAGATCATTTTGATAGCTTGGTTCCTGATGATGATGACAACCTGGATCCACATCGCCTCAGATCACTCAAAGAGGTGGCAGCACCCGGAGGCAACTGCAGAAGCCCTCCCATGCGCTCCACCTAGTTTGCACAGGTAACACAAGAGAAAGAAAATTACTTAATAAATGAGGTTTTGAATTTCTATCTGCATTTTCAGATCTCTGCACAAGTTACTCTGTTCAACAGAAAACTCTTACACTATCGACAGTACTGTAGATGCTGTGAAAGGAAAGCCCTAAAATCATACCTGCTGCACAAGGAGACGAAGCAAGGGTGTTGTTGAAAGTGTGCTTTGGGAACCGATCAGCACTAACTTCTTCTGTTGACAGACACAAAAAAAAGAATTTTTACAAGACTCAGAAATTGGGTACCTCAAACTTACACAAATTGGGTACTCTCTTTGTCTCTCATAGCAAGTCCTATCTGCACCAGTTGTGAGAAATCAGATCTGCAAATGAGCCTCTCTCTGATGTTTTTACCTTTCTTGCAAAATAGGGGGGTCATGTGAAAACAAAGCTGACAAATAGTGTATGTGTTGATAAATCTTCTTCACCTTAGCACGTGTGATGGCAACATTAATGCGGTGCCAGTCACCTAACAAGGACCCGGATGTTTGCTGCTGATTGTTGGACCTCACAAATGAAACCACAACACACTCCTTATCACGCCCCTGCAATGACCCATTGCTCGCATTTAATGTTAGCATCTTCTCTTTCTGTTGCCTAAAAGAATGAGCTAATTCTGGCACCTCATTCAGGATGGTGTAAAAGATTAGAGATGTTTAAAAGATGCAGTGGGAACTCACTTGGTACTTGTCCACAGTATGAACCTCTAAGGGACATAGTGCCTCGTCTGCTGCCTTCTGCTGAATGAGGTCCACCTGAGCATTGTAAGGACTGATGACACCAATGTCCAATATGCCCAGTCCACCCGCAACCAGTGCTCTCACAATCTATTGAGAGACAAATTTTCCACAGTGCATCATTATAAGTGGACTGCAGCAGACTTGTACGGAATGTGGTGCACCCAATCATTCCAATGACATCAAATTGGAAAGAAATGACAGAGAAAGAATTCTCTGCAAGAATAGCTCTGTCAGAAGAAATAGCTGGCTCACTTTGATGACAATTGAGGCCTCTGCCACATTGTGGATCGCTTTGCGCATCCGTGTTTCCTCAGCAGCCATTGCATCTGAATCCAACAGGTCCAAAAAAATTTAAATAAAATAAAATTGTGATCAGCTTGGAGACAGGATGTGACATGGGAATAAAAGACAATTGGCAAGAAATTCAACTTCTTCAATTTACCTGTGTCAAGGAACAGCACCTTTCTGCATGGATCCAACACCTGCACTACCATGACAATTGCACAGTAAGAATCTCAATGGATCAACGTCAGATCTGATATGGATATCATGCATTGGTCTGTTACATTTGGGTTCATTGCCTTGTGAACAAAGTTGCACACCTGATGTAGCCACTGGGGTGCATGGTTCAGAAGAGGGGTGCAAAGAGTGAGCTGTGCAGTTGCAACCTCATGGGACCCACATCGCAAGCGGTTGCCATAAATAAGGGCATTACACAAAGACATGATATCTGCACACATACGATACTGGCACTGAAGAGCCGAGACTGCTTGTGGATGAGCTTCCGACAGCCTCCGAAACAGGCTGACCGTCATACCTTTCTCTCTAGCTTCTGGGTTCTGCATACAAAAGGCCTTCCAAAAGTAAGTGCAAAAGAAATTGAAAGTCATAAAAACATGCGTACTGCTCATCCGTACAACTACAGAGATGATCAGTTGTGATTCTGTGCAATGTGCCATAGCAGATGATATCACATAAGATTTTCATCCTAGCAACCCAAGGAACAGCCACAAAAAATTGTCTAATCCTTTTGAAAATGTTATGGAATTAGTTGGTTTAGGGTTTTTGGGCTTTAACAGGAAAAGCATAAAAGGTAGTGGCAGATCACACCCGAACAAGAGGAGGTAGCTGGTAGTGGTCTCCAACCAATACAAAGGTATTAGCGCAGCGCAGCGGGCCCAGACACACCTGCACAATTGTGAACTGTCTTTAGACTGATTTGGAAACATCACCAGCACTGTTGACAAAGACAATTCCCAATACACAAATCTCCACAGGTGTGCAGCTAGATAGACAAATTCTGCAAACGCAAAAGCACAAAAAATCCACCACATTTGGCCAACTTTGTGCATATACAAAAAATGAAGTTCTCTAAGAGGCTTTTTAATTCAGGATGATAGTTCATATGTATTGTGAACATGGGTTCTTTTCTTACAGGTAGAGTGATCTGGCCAGCTTCATCAACAATGCAGACATCAAACTTGCGTTTCCCAAACATGGCATGTGTGATACCCAGACAGGTTACGCCCACCACACGGGCTTTATCTACCATAGCCTCCATTTCCCGGACGTTTGCCACAGTCATACCTGGCATACATTATTGGGGAAAAAAAAATAAAAAATTGATTGAGTGTGTACCTCCTGTGCTGTAAGGATATATGGTCAAACAAGCTTGAAAACAAGTATAAAAATACCCACAAGAAGAAGGGGGCTTCTTCCCAGCATGTTTTGGGGACTTCGGGGGAGAGAAAGAGAGAACCTGGTCCATTGATCACATGGCCCCAAAGCTCTGGGTGAATTGCATCAGTTCTCCCAACACGGACAAAATCAACATTCTGCAAAACAGAAGAAGAATCTGCTTCCCATCAGCAGCTATCTAACACAAGAGCTGTCCAACCCTGGGAAGAAACCACACCCAACACTCGCAGAAGTCTGTCTCTTTACAACTTTCTTCTTCTCTCATCTTGATCCTCTGCTCAACCCACCTGCACTCTTTTTATTTTCTAATAATGGGTTTTGCTTGCAGCAAGCAAACCTGCATCTTCAGCTTGAGTAGGATATTGTCAACTGCAGAGTTTGTGTAGGAGGTGAGCAGGACAGATGCGCCTCGAGCAAGCAGAGCGTTGACTGCATGGACGATTGTTGACGTTTTACCAGTACCTGGCATGCCCAAAATCAATGCATAGTCCCGTGCTGCTAGAATCTGCACCCACATTACATTTCCACCACGGATGTAAAATACAACAGCACCTGGACAAATTTCTGCACAAAATGTTTCTAAGAATGGGTGAAAAATGCAATTGTAAGGTTGAGCAGCAGCTAAAGAAACTGATACACAAAAAATTGAACAAAATGAGAAAGTGAAAGGAATATGCTGAATAAAGGTATGCAAATGCAAAGAATGACTTTCCATGAGGAAAAAATAAAAATCCAAAAGCTTGGGAAAAAGTCACACCTTGTGAATTGCTCGTTTCTGATCATTGTTGAGGTCTGCTGCTGACTTCACGTACAGGGATGCTGGATCTTGACTAATCAAAGCTCCACTCTCAAACTTAGGTGCCTGATTCAAGTTCATGAATCAATCAGGCACCAACACTGGATCTGGATTCTACCCAGTGAAGAAAAGTGTTTTTGCATGCATATACACCATGTTAGCTTCTCACAAAGCGTCTGCTTTCCATTTTACTGCTGATAATCAGTCAAGGAACCAGATACAAAAATCAAGATGTGGGTGGTTACCTCAAGGTCGACTATGAGTCGACGACGGCAATGGTCTCCATTGGTACTTACAAAGAGTTGCAGCACATTATACCTGCAATTGCAATATATTCTCTACATATGGTGAGTTTTGAAAGCGAAGTAATTTAGTTTGAACTCAAGAACAAAGTGATTACAGCATTCACCATGTCATTACTAACTGGGAATTAGCTAACTGGTGGGACCACCACCTACCTACCTCATGAGGGCCAGGGAGGATGCAGTTTCATCTTTGTCTATCCGCCACACCTCTTGCCAAAGCGTATCAACCTCTGAGGCACCAGAAGCCTTTGGCAATCGCAGTTGACGTGACAAGGAGATCTAGGCACCATGCAAAAGCCAGCCACACACAGAGAAGACTCCTTTTTAGTTTGCAAATGCACCCCAAAAACCCCAAAAAAAAAGGTTGCAGAAAGTGAAAGGAGGCTTAGGATGGTGAGTGCAGATGGTGCTCACGAAAATGGAATTTGTGTTGATGCTGGTAATGACACCAGATGCTACAGCTGTGTGCCTGTCAGTACTAAGCAACTGCACCAGTATCAACATCTCATCATGTCAGGGGCTGACAACAACATGCAGATTTGTTGTTGCTGATGAACTCAAGGAGTAAACAAAGATATTGAATGCTGAAAGTTGATGATCCAGGGGGAAGAACATTACCACATGGTCACCACATGAAAATGGCCGATCCAGGAAGCTGCAAGTAGCTGGAGTGGTGGCAGTGGTGGCTCTTCGGAAACAATATTCGAAAGAGCTCCCATGGCTTGGTTGGCTGTTCTGTGGTGTTGTTGAGAGGTCCAGAACCAAGCACGAGAGACAGCGACCTTGCTCTTCTCGCTGCCAACTGGGCATCCGCCAAATCTCACTGCGGGACACCTGCACCACCCAGAAAATTTGATATTCAGAAGCATTGAGAGATGAGCATTGTAGAAATTTCAGCTTAAACACCCAGATGGTTTTTCAAAAGCACACTGTCATTGATAGCTAGCAAGGAGAGGAGTTCAACAAAATTCCAGTAAACAACTCCCCTTTGCTTACTTGAATGTCCTGCGCTTCCAGGTCAATCAGACGGTCCCAGTGCTGTAGAAAAGCTGAGTGTGCCTTAGAAATGTGACCAGCATGAGCATCAAAGAGCTCCCCTAGTCCACTGGTTTCTCTAGTTCCCGCCTCCTGTACCTGACATGGGGATTGCATACAACAATATCAACCACAAGCAGAACTGAGGGCAGGGAGGGGTACACAGCACTGCACATAGATTTTGCCAGATCATGGAGTTATCAGAACCTCAACTACTTATGGGTTGTACCTTGTGGTACACCGTGCAAACATCAAGATGGCGGCAGCTGCGACAAATATGTTCATTCTGTCACAGCATATGCAGGCAACAATGGGTCAGGTTTCTTTTTCTTCCAGCACATGAATTCCACAAAAAAGGTTCAGGGATGTCAGCTTAAGGATGTCACCAAGTCCAGGGTTCACGATTTTAGGGTTTGAAGTTTAGGGTTTCCCACCTTTGTGGTATGGGACTGTAATTTGCAAGGAGGGGGAAGAAGAGGAAGACCTACTACCTTCAACATTGGAGGCAGAAGTTGGGTTGAGGATGCAGAAAGAAGGTTGGTGGCAAGATCATTGCGTCGGATCATGATCCCTGCCAGATCTGCATGTCGCACTCCCACTCCCTATCATCATGCATGCATGCATGCCACAGAGACAGTTAGAAACTCCCATTCCTTGTCATATTACCCATTTGGCAATGCTAATCAGCAAAAACCAGCAATCTGAAGCTGGAACTCAACAAAACCAATCATGGACATTGATCTCAATCAACAGAAAGTGAACTTTGGTTTTGCACCAAAACAAAAAAATGACAGTAGCACCAGTGACTTCATTCTGACCTGTGTTTGATTGGTGTGGAGATAAAAGAGTAGGCCTGCCCCAACATCTTGCATGTATCTGCACAGCAGAAGTATGAAAGCCAGATGTTAGACCTGCATCTTTTTTTGCACACGGATCTTATAGGAGTGTATATACCCAAGAAGGATGGGGAACCACTTCCTATTCTTAAGAAGGCACACACCCCAACTGCAGAGCAAGAGATGGGTGTGGAGAGAATTGTGCAAGACCTGTCTGACATGAGAAGCGTGTACAGAATGACTTGGGCACGGTGCTCAAGAGCTGCCTGCATGCATCCAAGTGATTTCCACAATCCCGTAACAATACCCATTTCTCTGATTAGCTTGGAAATTGACACAAAAAGTCTGCAAACCACAACTCTGCAGAATCTCAACAAAAAATGTGCAAGAGAAAGAAGGATTCTTTGCTCTACCTGCCCAGTTGTGCCTTTCCCTGTCTTCAACTCCAATGGCATGATTGTGTTGGAGTGTCCCAGTCTGACTTGAACTGAGGCATCAATCATGCCCTTTAGGCCATACTTGGGCGACCATACCATCTCCTCAATGTCAACTACCTACAAGAGGGAGTTACATATGTGGAGGCAAAACTTCCAAACACGCGACAGGACACGACAGGACAATACAGAAAGCAAAGGATGTGTGTGTTGAGCAATAGATAGATCACAGTTGTAAAAGACATCAGATCCATCACTGGTGGTGCTACTTTGAGGAGAGAAGCAATTACTTACCTCAGGTATGGACAAGGGTTGATTCCCTTCTGTGCGACTGAACTCAACTCCAGAGGAACCCAGCAAGGGCTGCAAGGATGAGAGACATGGGATCAGGGCTTTTACTCAAAATGGGAGCTCAGATCCGTCTTGACACAGCTGCAGACTATTGTGTACTATCTTAATCTTGTCATGCAAGACGAGAAAACAGGCAGATTTGCACATACCAGAGGACGACAGAATTGGTGTAGCCAACCCAAAATGGTTGGAATCGACTCAATGAGTTTCTCAAGTGCCTCCCTCTCATTGCCTGCAGCAGAAAAAGTTGTTTCTGAGACATTGCTTTCTCTTTTGTGCTAACTCCTCCATGTTGTCACAAAAGAAGATTATGATGGGCACAGAGTTCCTTTTCAGGAACAGCAATGGAAATGCTGCTGTTGTGCAACAAGTTCATCAGCTGTGAAGAAGGAGGAGGAGAAAGATCACTTTTGAAGTACCACAAACCTCCTATGGAATAGAGGCCATCAATGTTGTGCTGCACAATGGCTTTTGCCTCGTGTTGCAGAAACTCCCGGTTGGGTGACTCTGCCCGCAAGCCCACCTGCATAGATTGTGTTCCACTTTACATCCCACAACATCCCACAACACATCTTTTCTTCACCAATTTCTTGTGCAGCAGTTCACCAAAACAAATCTCTAGAAATTCAGAAGTGCAATGTGTATGGATCCGTATCCCTCTTGGTTTTCCCCAAAGTTTCCCCAAAGTTTCCCCAAGTCTGATTTGCCAGTAGAACCAACCAAAGAAGAGAGTGAGTAACACCTGGAAGAGTTGATGCAGCATGGTGCCAAGCAGAGCAGGCATGGACAAGTCACTTGATTTGATCCGCTCATCAAGCACAGCCCTCCTAGCACAACCAAAGCTTCCACCCACCTGAAACCAACCCACCAAAGGAGACTCATTACAAAGCTCCTCAACCTGTTTTACCCTAAACCCTCAACCCTGAACAAGACTTGGGTTGCTGGCAAAGTTGACACAGCAATGAAGCTCAAAAGTTGCAGTTCAAGCAGCAGAACATGAGGTGAGGCACAGTGAGGAGTAGTACCCTGGAGCCTGAAATGAGTAGATCTGGGTGTACAACAAGGAGATTCTGGTTATGGTCCAGCACACAGGTGCCATCAGATCCAAACTCCCCAATAACATTCACAGTGTCACCTGGCCTCACTGATGTATGAAGCCTGCATGCAAAACACATCAAAGAAAAAAAGAGCAGCACCCAGCACGCATTTCAACTTTCTTCCACTTTTTTGCCCCCCAACTTTTCTACTACATAGCCATCTAGCCATCCTTGTGTGCAGATGCTCTTTGGAGCTATGCAGAACTGACTCTGCAGAAACCTATCAAGGCAAACCAGGACTGACAAGCCTCCTTCAGCAGAGTTATAATTGAAAGTCTTTTCCCAGAACAAAAAAAGATATCATTGTTTTGGAGCATTGGGTGCGTGGGTTTTATGCAATAGGTTTTTTTCCTCACCATTCATCCTGCATTATCAACATTCGCTCTGCTCCACTCTGCTCATTGAGCAATCGTAGAATCTGCAAAACAGTGACCTTTCTTAGCAAAGCACTGGCAGAAAATGCTCGTACTCTCTCTCTCTCTCTCTCAAGCCCACAGACGTCCTGAGCTCTTGAGAGTGAGGAAAAAAAAAGAAAGACCTGATTGGGTATATGGGTAGAAGATCACCTTTTGCTCACTGTTCTGATACTTCGCATCAGCAACCTGTGCACAGGTACCACCACCACAGGTCCCCACTTTCAAATCCTCTGTAAGCCTCTCTGCATTCCCATCTCTACCCCTTCTCCAGGAAAAAAAAAGGCATTCCTTAGGACCTCTACTGGTGGTCCGTGCAGTTTTTGTCTGAATCATGACATCAAGCTGAACATACAGGTAATCTTTTGTACCTCAAGAACAAGAAAATGTATGCTTGCTTCATCTCTCGTTTTGGGCACTGGCTTATTATTGGCAACAGCAAATGTGCTGTTGCTGTTTTCTAATAAACTCCACTCATGCTCGCTAAGAAGATCATCAACCTCCAAGGCAGCAACCTGAGCTTGCACTGCATCTTCTTCTGGAGAGATCTGTTGTTTGTCTCCAGAGGATTTGAACACAGGAATTGATTCTGCAGGATTGTGGAACTGTGGTCTCTGGGCATCCAGTGGTGGTGGCTGCTGGTGCTGCCTTCCCTTTTCATGGCATATGGAAGAATCCAAACTACGATTATCTAGCAAACTGACTTCCATGCCATGGTCTGCAGGTTGTGGTTTCTCATCCTCAGCAGGAAAGTTTAAAGTCTTTTGGATGGCAGTGCAATCTATCATTTCACACAATCGAAGTGACCCTTTTGCTGCAAGGTTCTTTGCTTCTTTGGTAAAGTCTGGACTTATGACATTCAAACCATGTCCTGATGATGAACTCACAGCAGCACCTCCATCAGTCCAAGAGCGGACAGACTTGGTTGCAGCAGGAGGGGGATTTGCATCTCCTGCAGCAGCAGCTATTTTCTTCAGCTCACACTCTGTAGAAAGCCCATTGCTAACTTTGCTGCCAAGTGTCCTTGCTTTCTTTGATTTCCTTCCTGAGGGTGGAGATCGCTTCGGCCTATCCTGTGTTGAGATTGCACTTTCCACTCGATCCAATAGCTCAAGTAATGCCTGTACAGATCCACACACAGCCCATGATACACTTGGACACCATGGTCAACGCACATAGACTAGGTGAAAGCAGCAGATTTTTAAACAGAGCGTCAGAGTCGCACACCTTACGGCGCTGTCCAGTATTCAGCTGCTTTGGGATCCCTCGCCTCATGCGACCATCTGAACTCTGATGCAAAAAACAAAGGAAAATCCAACAGTCTAAGGCCAACAAAGAAGAGCTTTCATCTCTCACTAAGAAGTGAGACATCAAAGACAACAGGACCCCCACCTCTTGGGTAGGGTGTTGTTGTAAGATCATGAGCTGGAGGAGTGTCCATACCCAGGAATGGCGCCGTGAGGAAGATGCCAAGGCCTTGAAAGTGTTGCTTGGGACTCGTGTTGCTTTGGCAGGTGAGGAAACCTTGTTACGGACTGGCAAGTCTGTTGAATTATTCTCAACATTCTCCTTGTTCCAATCCTTAGGTCTGGATTTCGCCAGTTTATTCAGAGCTGCTGCTTCTGCCTTTTGCAATGGTGCATCCACTGAAGAAGAAGATGACGACAGCCATTGCTCTAGCTTCCCTGCCATGCCTGGGGATCTCTGACAACACCAGACATACGCTCAGTGAGATTTCTTTCCATATGTACCCACTTCTTCTCATGCATCTAAAGGGATTGATTGGGTTAGGAAAAATGCAACATACTGGTGAGCATATGACAAACTGAAAGGAAAAAAGAAAAAAACAAACAAACCTTTTTTTTTGAGGGCGTGCGAGCTTGCTCAAATTCTCTGCTCAGGATTTTGTGTATGGCTCCTCCAGGGTGGTTGACATTGAGAGAAATGGGGCACAGAAATGCCCCCTCGTCTGAAGACAGCTGAGCAGAAGCAGAAGCAGCTTGCAGACGCTCTGCTGTAGGTGAAACTCGCCATTCAACCACATCATCAGCCCCATCATCCTGGCTTTGCTTCACCAACTGCACAAAACCAAGCCTGTCAAACAGCCTCATCATCATCATCATCAAGACATCAACAAGAGAATCATTTACTAGTGAAGATGCGGAGACAGTTCCTTGAGACATACCATGCCAGGTGAAAGGCGCTTCCGCTTTGGGTGTGATTGATTTGACTGCTTCGATACTGAATCAGCTTTTAGGCTCTTGAGAGCAGAAGACCTTTCTTCCCCCTTTGTTGTCATTTGGGCTTTCTGTTGCCCACTACTACCTTGAATGTGGTGATGATCCTTGACCTTCAAGTTCCCATCTCTCTCACCTTCGAGTTCTTCCTTCCCTGATACAACAAAAGCTTGCAAAAATCAGTAATGCAGTTGAGAAGTGATTGATCCATCCAGAAATGCTTTACACTTCTGTAATGCTCTGCACAAGAGGAATGCAACACAATGTCTACTGATCAGAGTTACATTACCTTTGGGGCCTGATGGGCTATCATGAGCTCCTTCTGGCACATTGGCAGCTGGAATCAAAACAGAGCCAACTGCAGAAACTGATGGGGTGACCTTGGGAGCTGAGATTGAAGTAGGAATGGGTGCAGAAATCTCTGCTGAAACCTTTGCAGATGGGATTGAAGAAGAAGGGACAAGTGCAGGAATTGCTGGTGAAGAAACATTCTTGGCAGCTGGGATTGCAACAGAAGCAGCAGCTGCAGAAACTGCTGCTCCTGGCCCCCTTGCAGATGGAATTGAAGAAGGGACAAGTGCCGGCATAACTGCTGGTGAAGAAGCAAGAGCCTTGGCAGCTGGGATTGCAATGGAAGCAGGTGCAGAAACTGGAGCTGGCCCATTTGCAGATGGAGTTGCAGAAGGGAACCCAACTGCTGCAGGAGCGACTGGGGTGACCTTGGGAGCTACAGGATGCATGTTTGGTAGGTGTGCAGCAGCAGCAGCAGAAATCAAAGAAAATGCAGCTGCAGAAACTGCTGGAGTGCGGACATGTGAAGTTGGAATTGACCGAGGAACAGGTGCCAGCAGCAGCCCCTTGGTAGCAGCTGGAGTTGATAAAGGCCGAGCTGCAGCTGCAGGGGCAGTTTGGTACAGATGAGGAGCATCTGCACTTGCAAGCTGACGAGCAAAGAAATGGTGGATTCCATACCCAACTGGCTGAGTATTCAGCTGCTGCTGCTGCTGCTGCTGCTTCTTGTTTGGTGCAGCAGCAGATCCACCACCTCTCTTTGCTGGAGGCATGTCCTCCAGGCAGACTCCTCCAACCCTGTCTATTTGCTACAACACTTGCAGCATAAATCCACCCCTCAATACTTCACCAAACTCTAAACCCTAAACCCATCTCTCTTTCTTCCAGACCCATCTCTGAAACCTCTGATGGTCTTTGATCCTGGAAGTAGTAGTAGAAGCCTTACAACCATCTGAGATGATTCCAGATGCAGCTTCTGCTGGAGAGCTGAATCTTGATGGTTGGGTGTCTGACCTAACAATCACATCCCTGAATGCCTCTCCGGCATTCTCCAGCACATTCTCTTTCACATCTGCATCATGATCAAAGCTCAGAGAGACTCTCAAGAAGAACACCACCACCATCTATCTGAAACCATCCTGAGCATGTGAATTGTGGATCCAAAAAGCTCCACAAAACAATCCACCTGACAACAATTCGGTTTGAAATCATCAGATATGAATTCTCCTTTCGGGTGAATCCTTTTGGTACTCAGTCTCAACGCTTCCCATCTCCCATCTCTCTGCTTCCTTCCTGCCCCTTGTGCTCCACACTGGATCATATCTTCAAAAGTTCTTTGGGAGCTAGCTTGGAATCCTAGACCTAGAGCTCAAGGAGATTTCAGCTCTCCACACCCAATGCTGCAAATGGTTTTTTTCTCCTCTCTCTCTCTCTCTCAAGCTCTTTGGGAGCTAGCTGGAACCCTAAACCTAGAGCTCAACCCAATGCTGCATTTTTGTCTCAATCTCTTTGGGAGCTAGCTGGATCCTAGACCTAGAGCTCAATGAGATTTCAGCTATCCAAAACCAATGCTGAATCTCTCTCTCTCTCTCTCTCTCTCTCTGTGTGTGCTCCTTCTGCAGCTCCGGATGGAAAGCCTCTAAACCTTCTTCATCAGCTTCCTCTCCGGAGCTGCTTCTACATGACACAACTTCAGCTTGCAAACCATGATACCCATTTCAGCCTGGACACAGCAGACCCACTTACGGGAATCAAGCAAGCAAACAAGCTCCTCCGCCCAGATTCATGCAATGGCCAACATTCCTCCTACTCGTTCTTTCCGATTTGTGACTGAGTTGGAAATTGACCTCAGTCAGTCATCCCATCATCCTCCTCCTCCGCCTCCTCCTCCTCTCCTCTCCTCTCCTCTTACTCACCTCTGCAGCAGCAAAAGGCGAATGCACAAAAACCAAAACAGAAATAACACAACACCCATTCTTCTCACACTTCTCTTTTTCCCATATCTTCCTTCGAGAGATCTTGTTCAATCTTTTTCCTGATCATCATCCTCACCCATCTCCTCATCCTCCTCCCTCTCTCTCTCTCTCTCTCTGTTTCCCGCGAAGCGTTTGTCTTTCTGTTGGCGGGAGTTCGTACTACCGGAGGTTTGAGTCTTCTTCCAACGGACAATTGACGGCTGAGTTTGGGTGTAGGATTTACACAGCGGACAAATAAGTTTTAAACCGCTGTGTAATTACGAATGCTAATGCAGAACTCTCTCTTTTTTACAGTGTACAATGCTCACACAAACTCTGGATTTTCTTTATGAATTTTGGAGCGTTTTTCCTTCACTTTTTTTTTCGCCAACTCACTAAATTATGAGAGGAAAAAAATGGAAATTTCACCAGATTTGGGCAATTTAGGTTGCAGCCAATTTTTTTCTCTTTTTTTTCAATTTAGTGATGTTGATTACAGGGCATTGCGAGGCAGAGCCGACCAATCGCTTTTGTCCATGTGTGCACAAGGCCACTGTTCTCCCAAAATCTTCAATTGTGTGGTACATCAACAATGTATTGCCAGTAGAAGTGGGATATCTACATATCTACCTACTCTTTTCAATACATGATTTGCACACTCACTTTCATCTCTCTCACAAATACAAGTGATGAGCCAACATGACCAACCACCCACTGACTGATTTCATCAGCTTGCGACTAACAGTGGGTGCAGAGAAATATAGAAGAAAATCTGCTGAGAATTGCAGGCAAATCGTTATACAAAATCTCTAACTCATTCAAATTTTATTTGTGGACAAGGTTCTTTTCTTGGCGTGTGCCTCCTCTGTGCACCCATGGCACCAGTATGCTGAAGCATCCAACAGAGAAGTACACAAGTTCTGCACTGGTCTACAATTCACTGTCTGCAGATCCACTCTTACCAGTATTTCCATTGACAGCTATTAGCTCTGTTTCAAAAATCAGTGTCGCCCCACCTGCACCACCATGATGATGGAATTAAACCCAACTGTGTGATCAAAACAAAAAGAAATAGATGTGCCACAACACACACACAACCACTAAGCTCAACTATAGGGAGCTTTGATTTTCTAGAGCAAATCCAAAGACTTAATGACTTTCTTGTAGCACTGACAGACATAACCCAACTTCAAATTGTATGCACTGCCAGAATCTGGTGCATACTGCTCATCCAAAGTAGAAAGGCATAAACCGGCATTGGTTTGGTATATATAGCTTGCACCTGGTATCACCACAGGCTTAACACTAGTGTAAAATGACCCTACCAGACCTGAGGTTCAGTACCAGACTGCTGGTAGGGACCTTGGGTAATACCAACCAAAATTACACAAAGTACCTAATACCAGGAGGACCTGTCTAATATGTTCAAAAGTCAGTACTTGAGCAACACTAGCGTAAACAAGTTTCGAGAGGATATCTTTCATAAGAATAGAGAAATCTCCATTCTCACAATGAAGAAAAAACAAGTTTGGAGAGGAATGGTTTTTTTGAAGAGGAACATTTAGTTTTACCAGACTGTACCTGGAATCTTTGGAGGAGATCCACGATCACCGTAACCCAAGGATGATGGAATCTTCAACTTGCGCTTCTCACCAACACACATACCTAACAGACCTTGGTCCCAACCTGCGGATAACATCATGAACAAAAACCCAAACAAACAAAAAAGAAAAGATCATTCAGTAAGACTAAAAACCTCTCTTCAAAAAGAGTAAATTTTACAAGAGCAAAAGAGAGAGACAGAGACGGATACAGAGCAACATATAAAATGTATAAGGCACAAAGGAGCAGATCAATCTCAACACAGCTGACCTTTGATGACTGATCCTTGACCAAGAACAAACTCAAATGGGCTCCCTCTTGGATAGCTTGAGTCAAACTCGGTGCCGTCAACAAGTGATCCCTGCCACAACAACAAAAAAAGGCACACATGATAAGAAAGCAAAAAGGATGTGAAACACTGACCCTTTTTGTTACTTAACCAGATCCACACTCAAAGTCAATAGCATTGTGCTTCTTGCACAGCTTTCATCAAATAAGGGTTCAACCCATCTGTGAGTGATCCCTGCCCCCACAACTTCCTTCTTCTTCAACAACTGGGGGCAGTGATTCCAGAACTTTCTATACATGAAGTATACTCTGAATTCATAAAATTATTATCTTTGATATGGAACAGGAGACATGGAGAAGGAGATGATGATGACACCTACCCGATAGTGCACCTTCACCTGATCTCCTTTGTGTGCTTGCACATCGCATGTCTTTGGTTTGAACTGCATACACAATGGCATGCATTGTCAAATTCCTTTTTCTCATCAGCCTCAGGAGGTTTGATGTAACAAAGGTGATTTTACTATCTGAAGAAACAAAGCAAGATGCCATTGAATCTAAGACTATTGCAAGCATGTCAAATTCCTTCTCTCATCAGACATAGAGGATTTGATGTAACAGAGGGGGTAGTACTAACTGAAGAAACAAAGCAAAATGCACATTGAATCCTGAGACTAATGTGAGCATGTGAAATTCTTCCCTCATCAGCCTTAGAGGTTTGATGTAACAGAGGGGCTAGGGTTTGATCCCCAACTCTTAGATCCAATACTCGCAGACAAAAAGACACAGTGGTGGCACACACACACCATTCAAGAAAACCTACCTTAATACCAATCTGGAGCTCTGTGACATCCTTCTCCTCCTTCTTGGCCTCCACTACAGAATCAGAAACACCCAAGTCATCAACCAAAAATCTGAGTCTCTTCTTTCATTATTCCTGCCCTGGAAACTCAAAAAAAATAGTTGCTCGTCATCACATTATAGTACGTACGTAGGCAAATAGACACATGTCCTCCAAACACTGCATCCTCCAAACCCTAAAGATTTGGCACATCATCATACAACCCATCATCAGCAACTCCGTCACTCTTTCTCCATTTCACTCTCACCTAAAACTCTGGATCCTTCAAACCCTAAAAAATTGCCTATCATCAGCAACCCATTTGGCTGTTTCCAAACCATCTCTCTCTTACACCCAAGCTTCAAAACCCTACCTGTAGAGAGTGTGGGTTTTTGGTTGCTGCAGCACCAAACCAAAGCAAATAAAATCAAAGCAAAAGTTTAGGGGTTGTGAGGGAGGAAAGAAACCAAAACAAAAAAGGAGAGAAGAGAAGAGCAGTTGAATGAATACCTGTGAGCAGCAGAAAACTCACAAGGAGCAACACAAATGCACCTGCACACCTACCCATCACTGCTCTTGGAACTTGATGAAACCCACCACTTCTGCACTTGTCTCTGTCTCCCACACACACACACATCTCTCTCTCTCTCTCTCCCCCCCCCTCTTCCCTCTCTCCCTCTCTCAACTCAAGAATCTTCCTGGAATCCTCAGAAACCCTAAAACCAGGGGGGAATGCAAAGTTGGGCGGGTATTTATTTTGTTGATAACCATCAGTTCCGGTTCTTATACATCTTTTCTGGACCTCCGAGGTATCTCTCGGGTGTTTGGGGGAGGAATGGGAGTCAAAGAACCGCCGGGTTTTTCCTGGTGCCAGGCATCTGGGGGAACATTGGAGTCAAAGAACTGCCAGTTCTAGGTACTTCAAAACCCCCTCAAAAGAATCACCAAGTTTCTTGAAAGAATGGGGAGCTTTATGAGTGTTTAGTTAAGACCATGACAACCAAAACATAAAGCATCATCACATTTTTTACTTTCTATAGTTTGGTCTCTCATTGAGCTGAAGAAATCATGAAATCATGTTTGCTGATGTTGTAATGATGTTGTAAAATAGTAACTTCCACAATCCCGAAGATACTTTCTAGCTTGGTAGAATAACTTTCGTTGATTGGGTTATCAATCAACCTGTCCCTCCTCACTATTCCTATCACTACAACACTCTCTCTTTTCAATGTCATTGTCAAAATGGTGCTTTCTCCTAGCTAGACCCTTCTCTTATACTTTAACCCTTAAGTGCATAAGCCAATTTTATTCTCATTTTAATTCTATTCAAAAGGCTTAGTTAGAATCTATTTGAATCTATTCATCTATGGGATCACAAAACCAATCTTTGGATTCAAAACTTAAAACATATAGACGGCATCTTTGGTAGAAATTTCAGCCATAAATCATGCAAGGGATGATGAAATAGCACAACTAGATTGAGCTCATGCGTGGGGATCCAGGCAAGTGTTCCCCAAGTTTTGGATTTGAAGCTTTCACTAGACAAAGGACTTTTGACATGACACTAATACAATGCATCCTAATATGGCCACTCACAATGACCAAATTAAGTAATCATTACAAGAATTCAAAGTAAACAATGTGGTTCTTCAAGAAAGAATGAAACCTTGCAATTTCCTGAATGTGAATGTGAAGAACTTTGAAAATTGGCAGAAACTTTAGAGGGAAAGCAGGCTGATCATGATGTTGGAACTTGTTAGTCAGCTCATAAATGAGTTTCCAAAGTTACCCATGGTCCACCTGCAATCCCCACCACCCTTGTTAGTGGTAGGCAACTAGGTTCACCAAGTGAAGGCCAAATGCATGCACTCTGTTGATCAAAACTTCACTCAAATCCATGTGGCAATTCTCAATCAGCAAATCGTTTGAAAGAGGCCCAAAACCCCATGCAACCAAAAAGAAAAAAAAAATTGAAAAATATTCAAATTCTCATCATCCACACACCCATTTAAAACTCTCAAAAGATCCTTGTTCTGGCATATCGGGCATTTATTTAGGGGTTAAAGAAAAATATTTGTTGCATACGCAGAACATCCTCAAGGTGAGATCTATCAACTGAAAAAACGTCTCAAAATCAGAAACAGTGTACAAACAGGCCCAGAGTTAACCAGCACACACCATAAAAGGGGATGGTAAGTGGTCAAGAAACAGTTTCCCGTTGTTTTCCAGTTCCCCAGCTAACAAAGGTGGGTTCCAGTTCTCAACTATTATATGAGGAGATTTTTCTATGATGACAATCATCTGCCATGTAGGATCAGGATTGGCCAGTATGAGAACAGCACTCAAGGAAGAAATCCTGTTATACAAGGCTTCTTCGAGGATGGTTAACTGCTCTTCTTATTGTCAGACAAGAGTACTCACATACTATGAAGGCAAAAGGCTTACATGTCAGCTGCACTCGTACCAGTGCACACATCTTTCTGTGCTCTTCACAAATCTCCAAATCTCCATTCCAGTATGTCACCAATCACCAGTCACCAGTCACCATGGTAGTATCAGGAGATCCCCAGTAGTGACAGTACTGTCAAAAGATTTTGAGTAAAGAACGCATCATGCATGCTTGCTCCAGCCTGGTCCACCACATTCAGGCTCTTATCATCAAAATAGCCAATGGTTATCACCCACTCCTTGAGGAATCCTTCAGGACTCATCTTATGTGTCCCTTGGCTTATCCTGATTTGCCTGGGCCCCTAAAATCATCCAAGAAAGAAATTCAGCAAAGTAAAAAATGCTTATACCGTACTCTCTCCCAGCATTTTAAGATTATCTACCACACCTGTGGCCGTTAAATGAACTGCATTGATCTTATACCTACAAAGTTTCTAGAACCCACATCCCACATCAACTTCAAACTTTAACAGGTACCAACAGATAGCCTTTACACCAATCTGGAAGCAGGGTACGTAGCTGAGTGAAACAGGAGTCGATAGCATGCAATTGCAACAAAAAAAAATGCAGGAATCTGGGTGTAGAAGGCATGCACTCAGTCGAATGCAGTTCCCACCCCTAATATCCTCCAATCACCAATCCAATTGTCCAACAATGCACAGCATTAAGATTGCAATTTGCCCTTACCAATCAACTCTCCTTTCAAGAAGTCACATGCTCACTGCATTGCATGCTAGTCGGTAAGATGACTAATTTTAACAATTTGTGATAATTCATGTGGGTTGCAACCACAATGCAGAGAGCATCAAAGACCAAAAAAAAGCCTGGGTCAGCTATCAGTGACAAGACCTTCAAACTGAATCATGTCAAAGGCATTAAAGCACATTAGATCACCCTTGATTGCATTGAATAGGAGCTGATGTTACATCCCATTAAGCAGCTACCTATGGCTGCAGGATGCACCAGCGACACTGGAGAACAAGCTGTTATCCAGTGTCTGGGATATGCTGACCCTTTCCCCCTCCAAAGTATTACAAATGGTGATGATGATATATATTACAAGAATGAGCGCACTTGCCCTATCATACAGAAATACATTTCCATCATAGGCAGAGACCACTCTCAGCCTCTGCCCTGCAAGGCTGCTCCAGAAGAATTGCAATCTTCCAAGCTCTCCTATAGGGCCCCACCACCAGGCAAGGTGACCCCAGCAGAATATTCCTAACAGTTCCTGAGAATTACAACACAGTCACGATGATGAGGCCTCACTTGCAGCACATATATAGGCCACATTTCCCTATCCTACCTACATCTGTTTCACATACCCCAAATTTTCTAGTGTCTGCAGACTGCTAACTTATGCTCCAAAGTACCATATGAGATCATCATCAAGTAAGTCTGTGGGGGTGCCCAGTGGAACAGAATGATCCAATCCTATGTCAAAAGGCGCACTAAAAGCATATTCTGGCAAGATCTCCATGTCTTGATGTTCAAATGTATGATCAAAGTTTTTGCCATCCTTTTGCAGACTGCAATTCTCAATACTTATATCATGTACACCTGTGCTGTTATCAAAACCCTGCCCAAACAAGCTCTCTTCAGACACAAGCTCAGATGTGTCCATTGACTGGTGCTGATGATGATGATGATGATTGAACCCGGATTCTTCTCCTGATAGTCTAGTAACACCGTGCCCTTGGGTGTCTGGTCTGCTCAGGCCTCCATCAGCCATGGACCCATCTAATTGCATGCCACCTGTCCCATATAGACCTGCAAAAAGGTCATGCAGAACCTGGCTGCTGTCCTCTGACATGTTTGGCAGGCTAGATACATTCTGTGGAGCAGGGAGAGCGAGAGGCATGAATCGTGAAGCACCAGCAATTGATCTATGATTTCCCACAAGTGAGCCTGTCTGATACAACCCCCCCTGTCCACTCAGTAACTGTGAAGGCTGCCCCACTGCTCCTAAGTAAAGAGCACCTGAAACTTGGGCTTCAGGCCTGTGAGGACAAGTCGACTGGTGCATGTTCCGCAATTCCCGATCTGAGAACGCATTCCGCCATTCGTTGTGTTTGCAATTTACATGGGGGCACATATATACCTGATGCTCTGGTACAAGCATATTCCCAAAAGTGTGTTTTGTTACCCCACCATCCACCACATCTCCATCCTTCAGCCGAAGAGATGATTTATCATAGCCAGTGACAAGTCTATCACCCTCCCTGCCTCCCAGACTTACCCCCTTTGGCGGTGTTGAGTTTGAAGGTCCATTGCCATCAAATGGATCAAACTCATCAGTCTCTGCATCCTGGCCACCTTCATCACTATGTGAAAGCCCCTGCAACAAGTCATCCTCCAAGCCCTCCACATCGAATTCACTTGCAGTATTATTCAAGGCAAAGCTGCCTGCATTGCTGGTGGCAGGAGTACCACCACCAATATGATCTCCGGTTCCATTCTGCTGCCGAGCCATTGCCTCTTCTTGATTGAGCACAGCTTGCCAAGTTGCACTCTCTTTGGCTGTCATCTTGTCCTGCAGGCATTTCGACTGCCACACAAGCTTGCGAATCTTGGCAATGTCAGGTGACATGTGTTTGATGATGGCTGTCATAACACCGACTTTCCAGGCCTTTTTGAGATCATGCGGCTTCTTGTAAGGCGGAGCTCCTTGGCCTTTGGGCAGTCCCACTTGAGGCCACCAATCTTCATTACTTGATGGCCACCAAGGCGGTGGTACACCTTTCTCAAGTGGATATCGCCGTTGTGGCGGGTCACAATGCTGCATGAGAGCAGACAACAAGGAGCCTAATGTGGTATCTTGCAGCTCCTGAAGAGTATGAGGAGTAGGAGCAACACTACTCACAGTACCTTTTGTCGGTTTACCAGGAAGTGCATGGTCAGCTTGGTACTTAGCAATGGCTGCAGGTCCATTCCGGTCGAACCGCACTCTCTCCTTCCACCAAGCCCGGAGGTTATCTGATGCTCCACTCACAGCCTTCCCTTTCTCCGGGATGATCCCATACACAAACCCTTGCGCTTTACATACCTCCATCATCTTGAGCATGTACTTAAGGATGCCATCCTGCGCCCGAGACATTTTCTTCCTCCGTGCTTGCTCTTGCGACTGCTTGTGCTTGGGTCCTCTGTCAATCACCTCCTTCTGCTTCTGCTGCTCCTTGATTCTCTTCAACCGCAACCGGTCCCGCCACATTCGCTTCTCCAGCTCGTCCACATCAATATCCTCGTCGCTAAAATCCTCCTCTTCCTGCATGCCATCCCCCTCGTTGTCCGCCATAAACTCTCCCATGTCCAAGTTCCCCCCGAATTCCAGATCCTCGCTTCGCTCCATGGGCCACTCTTGTCTGTGGCCCCCGCCTCCTCCCACCTCTTGTCCTCCTCCTCCTCCTCCTCCTTTTCCTTCTTTCACTCTTCAACCTTCCCAAACCCCCCTCGCCCGCCCGCTCACCTCTCTCCTCTCCCCAAGCTCCCCTCCTCACAAGCTACAACATACTTATGTCTCCGGCTCCCGCTTCATCGCGATTCTCAACCTCATTCTCCGTTCTCTGGCTCGTTGGGAGCGCCAAAAGAAAGCGAAGAAGAATGCGCGAAAAACTCGAAGCCACGCACCTCACACCCGACCTCGAATTCGCAACAAACACCACGCACACGGAGGACGCGAGGAGACCCGAGGAGCTCGTCGCGGGACAAGGGGGATTCTGCGAAACCCTAAAAAGCTTGGGCAGGAAAGCTTCACCAGCGACAACGAGGGGAACGCAAAACGCACAGAATAACGGGGAGAGGATAACGAACCCCGTTCTCTCTGGTTCCCCTTGTTCCCAAACCCCATCTCTCCTGAACGTTCTCTCTGGTTCCTGTTCCCAAACGTACTCTTCGTTCGCATCTGTCCACCGGCGAATATAAGACACTAGGGAACGAAGGGGAACGCAGAGAACTGCTGCATCGGCAGGTGAACAGAAACACCGAAAAGGTAAAACTAGTTTAGGGAACGTAGAGAACGTAATGCTCACATGTGATTTGTGACTGGTACACTGTTCCCAAAGGTGGGGAACGAGAGTGAGCTGGGGTGTGCGAATGCGGCGAGGAAGTGCAATAGTGGGGAACAATGAAGCGAACGTGATCGTTAGTTTGGGGCTGGGGGTATTCGCACGTGGGAACAAGGAGTAAAGTACAGCCAGTGGAGCAGACTAGCTCTCCATCACAAAATTGTGAAGCGGGTGGGCTCCCACAAAACCCCGCCTCACAATATCTCTTCGCACCCACTTAGGCTGCTTCATCCGGGTCGGGTAAGTGGGCCCACTTGACCCACTTACCCGGTTAGGTCAAAAGCCCCCCCCCCATTGGATGAACCTAATACCCGGTTAGGTCAAAAGGCCCCCCCTTGGATGAACCTAATTTCCTACTAGTAAAATGGATTTTTTTTTTTTTTTTCATCTGAACCAAAGTTTTGTAGTAGGCTAGTGGGAGTAAAGCCCATGAGTTGGGGGATTTTTTTTTTTTTATTTTT
>Ga0116231_10004557_pt1 | contig 27951 bp, 27 predicted proteins | sample S1TSphgellanicum_2_FD_89695 | JGI IMG/M metagenome (GOLD analysis project Ga0116231, IMG submission 89695) | Host-associated microbial communities from peat moss isolated from Minnesota, USA - S1T2_Fd - Sphagnum magellanicum MG | ecosystem: Host-associated > Plants > Peat moss > Unclassified... | reverse complement strand
TGGCTGAGTCTTCCCGTTGCTTCCGGAATTGCAGCAGAAACTCAGTTCACAGGATGGTGCTTGTCACCGGCCTTTACCCACTGTAGGGAGCTGATGAAGTCAGTGGGGAAGTTGTGATAGTTACGTCACTAATATACATACTACTGTTGATGGTCCCTGAACAGGTGTGAGACTGGCACTTTTGTTCAAACCGCTAGTGTGTTTTTACGTATTTTGTTTTGTTTTTTGTCTCCCCTTGTTTGGTTATTTCTGTGGCTTCCTGAGGAAGTGTTAGCCTTGCTGTTTCTTCTTCATCATGAGAATGGAGATTTCTCTATTCTTATGAAAGATATATATATATATATATATTTTGAATTCATTCGCTATGATCTTCTACCTTGACCTATATACCGCTTTGTTGTTTGATGTGGATTGTTACTTGATCCAGAGTTTCATTTCTTGTCGCGATAATTCACATATGACAGACAGATGACAATTCAGGTGGTTAGATTGAACTTGGGATACACAAGTCACCAGTAAGAGAGACTATAGTCATCATCACCTACATATGCTAGATACAGTAAGGAATACGGTGAAGATTTCCTTTCAGTACAAGAGATTAGTCACAATCTATATATTAGAAAGCAAGTATCCAACTGAATGATGTTTCAAAGCTATAATGAAGAGAACTGAGGTACTGTGAAAATGGAAAAATCAGGAACATTCTTATTGAATTTAGGAGTACACCTAACCAGCTTTTTATACCAGAAGTGAAATTGATCAAAATCAGTTCATTCCTTGTATGCTGTATGCTGGTGTTGCAGTATGTTTTGACAGATGGTGAACAAAGTAGCTTGATGAACAAACCCCCAATGGCAGCTACAAAATTGATATCTTGCTAACAAATCCAATAGAAATGAGAAACCCCATGTGTGCATGCACCCTGTCCTTTCGTACAGCTCCTTGCATCCCCCTGTTGAAGAGAAATCAGGCTTGGCCCTCATGACAATGGCTGCACAGGGAACAAACACAATTGTTGGTTACCAACAGCTGAATATAGATGACACATGTTTTGTATAGATTGGAAAATAGCTGAACAGCAATGCCACATGGATTGTATAGATTGGAAAATAAAGCTGTGGTAGATTACAAATTCCTTCTGTATGGCATGCAGTAATGAAAGTTTACTTTAGATCCATAAAGCATAAATCTAGACAGGCTCTCAAGGCTCATTCTTTTGGTTCCAAAAGAAAAGAGCCTTCAGAAACTGACATACTGTGATCATTGCACTTACAGCAGAGAGCTCCTCTTCATGTTTGGGGATGAATGCTGTGTCCACTTTGCCATCCTTGAAGTCCTGGTAAAAACAATGTCACATCAGCTTGTACCTTTCTAAGTGTGCCTAGTGGCTTTCTAAGTGTGCCTAGTGGCTTCAAAAGAACCACGGCCAACATTTCCCTTAACAAGAGATTTGCTCCAAGACTGTTAAAATAATTCCAACAGAGATGCATTGGTAAAGGTTAACATGAACTGAAATAAGTGCATTCTGTTCTCATGAGGAAACCTATGTCCTCTGGCGTGTACATGTGGATACTGCAAAATTTTGGGGCTTTCTGAGTATCAAATACATACATTGCCTCCAATTCAGAATAGAAAAGGAGAAGGAGGATTGTGCTAGACCTGGATTTCTAAAATTAGCTTGTGATAGTCGAGTGTTGTGGGAACACCTGTCAAAGACCCAGCATCTTCAATTAGCATGCACTTCTGCAAAAACTGCATTACTTCCCACTGATGTAACAAAGAACCTCATTCTCTGTCTCTATGTTCTTTACAACCTTGAGTAGTCTAATAAGCCACCAGAAAAGTTTTCAATGTCTGTCTTAATCTGTTGTTTTCCTTGGAAGTTCATGTATCCCAACCAACCCAAGTTGCACAGAATGTTCAGCTTGCAGGAGGAAAAATGTGTAAAGGATTATGCACAGTGGGATGGTTCAGCTGGGTAATCAGGACAAAATCAAGATATATGTCACTGAGATAAACTCACTCCAGCGGCATATTGGAATCACATTTGTCCTTGCTGAGTGTGTGTACCCAATCTCTCACAAATGATCATTAAAGCAATTTATCTGACAGGGCCACCTACTGAACATCAATGACTAAAACACCTCTGCAAAGTCTTTTAGTCATTCATTAAAATTGCAAATTGCAAGGGATCATTGGCCTTACCAGTAATTATAGTATCATTCAAAGCCCGTTGCATCCGCACAATAGCTTTCTCCCTTGTTGGTGCCCACACAATGAGCTGTATGTACACCAACTTAGTCAACATTTTCACAAGGATGGCTAAAGTTAGCAATGGCAACAATATGACTGCTCACTGCAATTTCTGTGATGGAACCGAGTGATGCCAACAACAAACCTTGCCAAGCAGTGAATCATAACTGGGAGGAACTACATAGTCGGAGTAGATATGGCTGTCCATCCTCACAAATGGACCACCTGATGGCAGGTAGCCAGTGATACGGCCTGTGCCACCACATGTTCCATCTCAGCAAAACCATCAATCTTAATATGAGTTATTTGAAAGGAGAAAAGGTGATGCATAATGTAGCCTTCAGCACAGTTGATCAGAGACTACTGACACTGGGGCAAGGGCTGAAAACAGATATCTCCACATATTGTGCTCATCAAAATGTACCTGGACCAGGCCGAAAATTTTGAAAAGCATCTTCAGCATTGATGCGGCATTCTATGGCATGCCCCCGTAGCACAATCTCATCCTAACCGCAGAACAAAAGTAAATGAAATAAAACAATATAAGAACTTCTCCAATCTCTCAAACTAAATGTAGGATCTCAATTTTATTGTCACTTAAGAATCTTGAATCTTGAAAGTTTGTTTGTCTTTAGTATCACTTGATACCTGAGTATACCGTAGCTTCTCTCCCAAGGCTACCCGGATCTGTTCCTCAATAAGGTCAACTGAATATATCAGCTCTGTTACTGGGTGCTCCACCTGTTTTGCAATCCCAGACAGTCAATAAGTGAAACATATTATATCATTCACTCCTGTTCTGTATGGAGAATGAATCAAACCCCCTCAATGATTGTTCTTGATTGTGGCCTGCAGAAACCATAATATTTAAGAGTTGAGCTGGAGATAGGTATTATATTCTGCAGATGAAATACATTTGTGAGGGAAACAAGCTGGCTAACTTATAACAAATAGTCTCAACCAGAAATGACAACTATGGACAATGAGTGCCCAAAAAAGACCAGGGAAATTATAAATAATGCATGGACTTCCTGAAAAGGAAAGCAATAGAAAAGGAAGCCTGCATGAATTATAGAAAGCATTCCAGTATAAATTAAGTTGTTCCACTCAAGCCCTCTTTGCTTCCAGGGACCTATTAGAAAGATGAGTTTCTTTGGAAACCCAACACAATTACCTGAATTCGGGTGTTCATTTCCATGAAGTAGAATTGACCACTTTCATCAAGTAAGAACTCAACTGTGCCCACACCAATATATCCAATGGAGGCAGCAGCAGCAACAGCAGCATCTCCCATGGCTTTTCTCAACTCTGGAGTTAAGGCTGGTGAAGGTGCTTCTTCTAGCAGCTTCTGGTTTCTTCTCTGGAATAATAAAGATGTAATTCAGCTATAAAATATCCATATAACAAAAATTCTTTGATGCTTCATGATTCTTCAGTGGACCATTACATCAACTTTTAGATATGATATTGCCAAAATTGCAGAAAATTCTCCACAATGACACTTGAAGTTAACACAACAATGAGTGTAATCATAACCTTATGAGAGTCCCTAACAAGATGTCAGACCATCACCTTCATCAGAAATAGCATCACCCACTGGCTTCATCAGCTCAACAGTGGGTGCAGGTAGAATAAAAAACCAGCTTAAAGTTTCAGGCAGACCATTATACAAACATCTGTGTCCTGAGTTTCTGTTTCTCCAGAAGCAACAGGAATACTCAGTCATGAGGTTGGCTAGCACTCAAGAGACAGAAATAATCAGAAAGTGCTCTCCATGTGAGCACATACTACCCCAGAGATATGCCCATATGCCCATACACCAGTGACTCTGGCAACAACCTTGTTATGAGAGTAATACCTGGATACTACAGTCGCGCTCGCCAAAATGAACCACGTTCCCAAACTTGTCAGCCAACACCTACCATGTCCCAAATTCCCCATAAGCACAACAACCAGCAGTCAACATCCTTGTTACCTTCATGATTGATGGTTATCAAGTATTTTGCAGTTTTGGTTTTCTAGATGAAAGTCAACAAGTTCCATACTACTGTAAATCACACCTACCAAATGTAGGTACAGTTATCCTTGTGGAGATGCACTTAATCTTGTGGTTCAGAGATTGAAAAGTCAAAGCAAAAACAGATGCTATGTAAACATGCTGATGCATACAGAATTTGATTCAGATAGAGTTAAAATTACTTGGAATTCAATATGCCTCGGATTCTTAATGTATCTCTCAAGGTATACACCATCATTGCCAAATGCAGCCCCTGCTTCACTCCTAGCTTGCTGCATAATTGTCCACACACAATGTTACCTTGCAAGGTGAATCAATAGTCAATCTTAGCCTGCAAACATACAGAGGGGAGCTTACATTTTGGAAGGATAGAGTTCATGAATACTTAAGTGGAACAGAGGTTTCAATCCTACTTCTACTACATAGATCCTAAACCATCACCAAGGTTCAACATTTGACCTGGGATGTATGATTCCATTTTTGAATCAGATTGGAGGCAAAAAACATGGAGAAATACCTGTAAGAGTTTCACAAATTCACCAGGCTCATTTGCAAGGCGCATGCCACGACCTCCACCTCCTGCTGTTGCCTGTAACCCCATCAAAAACCTCATAATGACTGTCAAAACTTTACTTCTCTGTAGAGATCTACTGAAACTCAAATTGTCATCTCGGGATCTCATTCCAGAACATTATCTCATCAGGTCATCAGGGGAAGTTGTTGCATGTGTATATATTATCATGGAGGTGAATTCATGCTGTGGTCCAAGTAAATGTACCAAGTGGCAGACAAACCAATTATACCCAACAAAGAAATATGTAAGCAAGCAAAAGATCCAATGTCAAATTTGAGTTCTGACACAAGCTCTCCATATGCAAAAATTTCAGGACTACCTCTGCAAGCAACTGTGTCCCTGGAAACAACCCATGTGTATCAGAAGATTGAATCAGTAGTTTCAGCCTACCTTGATCATTACAGGAAAGCCAATTTCATTAGCTAACCGAATTGCTTCCTCTGTTGTCTGTGTATCCAAAAAACACACTTGTGAGGAAAGGTTGACGTCCAGAAAGCTACAATCCTAGTTCCATGTAAGCACTAGCAACAAAGATAGCTGTGACCTTTTCATCCTTAAAAGGCAAATAATTCTAGACATATCAATGAAAATTTTCAGATGCACGTGCTTGAAATGTAGACATGTAGTCCAGAGAATCTACAATTCACAAAGAAAGTCACAGAGTAAAGTCCAATAGAACCACTCATTTACCTCAATGAGTCCTTCACTTCCTGGCACTGTAGGAACACCAGCCTGCTTCATTGTCTTTCGTGCTGTTGCCTTGTCACCCATGACACGAATGCTATCCGGCTGCATATCACAAGACAGAAGATACCCCCAGTCAGTGTACTGTCCTTCAGACAATACAATCAGTTATCTCAAGCATGAAGTCAATACTCCTTCCAGATTTAGTGTGAAGTGCCAATGGCAAAACACTCACAGGGTTTAACATCCTGTCCCTGTACTTCTATTCAGACTTGGAAACCCTTGGCTTACTATGTATACCACACCAAGTTTTCACATTTCAAAAATAGTACAGCTATTGCTGTTCCCAACATTCCCCTCTCCACTCCTCCAAGGACAGCACAACTGTCAAATCTCAAACCTAGGTCCTTGCATGTGGTAAACATTGATGTTGGTATGGAACAGTGCTCCCAGCAACTCACGTTGGGACCAATGAAGTTAAGACCATGGTCTCTGCAGATATCAACAAAGGTGGCATTCTCAGCCAGAAAACCATAACCAGGATGCAACATTGTGCATCCATGGCTCAGTGCCGCTGCCACAATGTTGGGGATGTTTAGATACCTGTGCAAGACCACACAAGCACCCATCTAAGTTAACATGAAGCTGGTTTATCAAATGTGAGCAGATAGTTCAACAACACTACAAGTGAATGAGGTCAAGAATCTGGAAAATGGAGATCAGCAGACAACAGATGCTTTGAACAGCATGGAAATTGAGTTGTTGATCACTGACAGAACTGCTGTTAAGGACCCATGCTACTATGAACTTACAGACCATGACCATGATACATGACATGCACCGAAGAAGATTAGTAGTGCAACATAGCAGCTTCACATTTACCAAGGGAAGCAAATCACTGCAGGTACAGACACAGAAGCTCCAAAAAACCAAAGAAAATATCTGATGGTAGGCTCTGTGGAGCAAGTGGAATGAGAACCTCTTCCTGTGGCCTCACCAAGTGAAATGTCTCCCTTTGGAGGTGAAAGCTATGCATCTTCTAAACTCAGTTTGAGAATTGGAGGTGAACCAGAATTGGCTGTCTTAGTAAAAGGAGAATGCTAAAATTTGCAAGCTTGTCCAGATAACAATGGATCAACAAAGGGAAATTGGGATTCAGGCAAAATGAGACTTACGATTGGGAACTGGGAGCTTCACCAATACACACTGCCTCATCTGCAAGCTGTACATGAAGAGCTTGTCTGTCTATTGTCGAATGTACAGCAACACAAGGGATTCCCATCTCATGGGCTGTCCGAATTACGCGAACTGCAATCTCACCCCTGTTGGCAATGAGTATCTTTTCAAACTCACAGGTGACTGGGAGAGCACCATTGTTGCTAAACCATAAACCCTTTTGGGCTGCTATGGCAGGCTTCTCCACAGCATGCTTTAGTGACAAGGAACCAGCGCCAGTTTGGAAAATACTGCTGCCACTTCGTACACTCTCGGGAACTCCTCCAACAAGGGAGCAAGAAGATGCCTTGGATGACGTCCGAATCCGTCCATGACGACGGCCTTCAGAGGAGACGAATAGTTGCGGTGCCTGCTGTCATCAAAAGCGTTGTCGTTCAGATTTCAGACACTACTAATTGAATCGAAAGTATCTATTGAGTGAAAGTCATGACCACAATCACACTGATCTCCAACCCTGTCATAGGTACTCACCGCTGTTGCCTTGGCGAGGCTCATTGTCTCCATCTCGAAAGCCACTCCCCGCGAATCCCTGAATCGACGCACACAGAACACAGCAAGAGAAAAAAATGAGCTCATTCATCCGACGTCCTTGCATAACAAAATCCATCGATGCTCGCCATTGTAGTTCCATAGATCTCAATTCCGGAACAAGCCAGGATCCAAGGCAGCAGCTTAATCCGGTTCAGAACAAAACATCGAAAGGGAGCAAAACCTCCCAACTTCTAACACATCATATTCCATTCCACACAATTCCTCACTCCCCCACTCAATACCAGATTCGCAAACGGCAAGCGTATTCTTGCATTACAAAAAGACCAAAACTAGCTAGATAGAGAAAGCCCCGCAAAAAAACAACAACAAGAAGAAACAATCCATTGAATGCGCAATGTCTTATATCTTCATATGCTCATTCTCAAAACATTCCCCGAGTTCCAAATCGGATGCGCAAAAAAAGACAACGCAATAACTCAAAACAAACGCACACGCACAAAAACCCATAATACTCGGCACAGAAACGTCCTCACAGACCGAGAAAAGGCTCAAACGATTGCCAGCAACGCACCGCAACCGAAGCAAGTGACGAGGGAAGAGGAGCAGCAACTTACCGAAGACAAGAAGCCAACGAAAAACCGAATCGAGGAACTTACCGAGAGCAACAGCTGCAGCAGCAACAAACACCAACAACAACAGAAAGACAGCGATGGCAGGAGGGAGAAAGCGTTTGCTGTGGGCTCGGTTACGACCGTCGATGGAAGATCATCGCAGGGAGGGCTCGTCACATCCAACGGCTCGCATCAATCAGTGAGGCGGAGATTACCGAACGCCAGCCATTGTTAACCCCACACCCACCACGCCCCTCAAATGAGGATCGAGACCGTCCGATGAGGATCTGGCTTACCAGAACCCCGATCACATCCAACGGTCGTTCTACGGCGGAGATTTAGCGAATGCCATTGTTAATGTTTAATGAGACCTAAGTTTTCTGGTCTTAGGTAGGCATGTAGGCGGGTAGGTAGGTAGGTAGGTAGGGAGGCAGGTCTGTAGGGAGTTAGACTGACTGTTCTGTGGGTAGGTGTAATGACTAGCTAGAAATGGTAGGTATGTTTCTGTCGCCAACACTACAGTAGGTAGCTACCTATGACACAGGTGTGCACCTATAAGTAGGTATCACGACTGGCACGTGTCGGTTGTAGAAAAAAGAACTAGTCACGACTTGTTAACTAGTAAATTGAGATAAGGCTTAATTGGATCAATGCTTTTTTCCCTTTATTTTTTTTCCTCTTTTTTTATTAATAAAATTTTATATTCAAAATTTCAATTTGGCACTGGATTTGGATTTTAGTGTTTTAAAAAACACATTTTCCTATGAAAAAACACGTTTTTTCATTTCTCAAAAAAAATCTCAAATTACCACAAAATAGTGTGATTTTTTTTTTACTGGCCCTTTTAGAGGGCACAGTGTCTTGGGGCCTGCATGTATCACAATATAAGGTTTGAATACTGTAGTTGCATACTTCATCCAAAATACAGAGAATGTGGGCCATTTTACCAATGTCGGTGGAGATAGTGAAAAGCCCACATTCGAGTTTTACACCATAACACTTCCTATATTTCATCCAAAATACAGAGTACACTGTACCTATAACTGATGTTCCTTGCACAGTGATTTGCACAAGCTCCAGTTGAAAAAAAGGAAACTTTTGATGAGAACTTTTGCAACTACCCAGTTTGAAATTTTCATTTGGATTTCTGTGAAACCATCATCAGGAACAATGGGAACATGGATAGAAAGAAATATATTAAGAAATTAGTACCATGAGTAATCTGCATGTTGGAATGGAATCTGCATTCCATACCCGTATGTAGATTACCACCTAGCATCAGCAGTGTAATCTGCATGCCATACCAGTGTGTAGATTACCACCTGATTTCAGCAGTGTAATCTGTATTCCACACCAATATTGACCAGGATGGTCACGGCTGCTTGGTGCTGCCAAAGTACCCATTGATTGTGTCAAAGGTCCACCTGGAGTGTGCATGCTACCCGTCAATCTCCACACTGTCACAGAAAATTGACATGTTGCTGGTATGTTGCTCTTAGTCCCAATCTGTTATTGAACTATGGCACTAGAAAGCTCAACAGTCTAGTAGGTTGAGATTTGAGACAGAACAACAACAATTAAGGACAAAAGGAATATTTAAGTGCAAAAGGACAGACACCTGAAGTCTCAGAAAGAACTCGCAGATACAGCATTAGTGTCTGCATCTACTCCTTCTGAGGTTCTGGAAGCTTGGTGCACATGGAGAACATTGCGGGCAGTTTCAACAGCAATTTGACCACTGACGAAGTGGTGGCGACACACAGGCATGTACACATCCGCCCCTCCAATGATCTCAGTTTCTGTGTCCACAGTTTTTCGAAATGTGAATGCAGCTGCTTCACCACAAAGCTCACAGCATGCGCGCAGCTTTGTCACGGAGTCTGCCAATGGTACCAAATCCAGCAGAGACCCAAACCTTCGTCTGCATGAGGTACACCAGATGATGTTATGACACGAGTGGAACTTTCAATGCATTCAAATACATATGCATGATGTTAATCACCTACAGCTACACCAGTACCTCTAATTTTCAGATGAATGACTGTGACACAATTGAAAGGGAATGAGGAAAGGTACACCTTAAGCAATACCTGAGTATTAACATTAATGAAGGGTGACCAAATCCACATTTCCCTTCTCAATTAGAAACCATATGGTAATCAAGAATCTGATATCCTCAGCCTTTTTCAGTCAAGGAAGAAAAAAAAGAGTGGGAGAGGGAGAGAGGTGGAGAAGTTTGTCTTGCCTCAAAAAGTCACCATCCAGGCCAGCAACAATAAGTGTTTTCCTGTCAACGTCAGCAGCAGATTGACAAAACTCGAAAAGATCCTCAAAGAACTGTGCTTCATCTATCCCAATGACCTCCAACTGCACAAAAACATCAAATGATTGAGATAAGACACATGAAGTCCAAATCAGATGAAACATTGAGGTAACCCTTCACAATTGTTCATTTTTGTGACATGAATCTCTACTAGCAACCCTGATGAAGGAAGATGTGTGCACTGCAATGAATCAATCATTCCCTAGACCTATCCAAGAAGGGTAAGATGATCAGACCTAAGGGAGGGTACAGTGGTACAACAAGGCTACTATTACTCCCCAACAACTTCATCAGCTCCAAATGGTGGGTGTAGATTAATCTCCTCAAATTTTTGGGCAAACAATTATCAAAATCTGCAACATGAGTTTTGTGTTTCTGGAAGGAACAGGAAGATGATCTGTAAAAGTCATTTAAAGGTTTCTGAAGGACAATGTGAAGCCCCAGCAGTCCACATTTGCACATATCCAGATTCATTTTTGGCAAATCACAGTTAGAATACACCTGATCCCACTAAAAAGGTGATGACAGCCCTGCCATTCATGGTCCATGACAAGGTGTTCATTGGTTGAGATTGGTAACAGAACTTGATTGACAACAGGGAGGTACACCCCAGGAGAAGTGGGACAAGATATACTTCTATTGAAATAGACTTTGCTTGCTTACCTCTTTATATTGTGCCTCTCCTACATGTGCTCGAAAAGCAGCAAGGTTGGATACAGCAACACATGGCAACTTAATTCCATCATGTGACACCACTGCTGCCACTCCATATCGTGTATCCTTATTGGACTTCACTAGCCCAACTTTTCTGCCAAAAAAGAAAAGATCATTTCTTACTCAAATGTGACTAACTGTCTGCTTGTATGCCCACTTATTTGATAAGCAAAAAAGAAATGACTCATTTTCTTGCCTGATCAGAATTTCTAAAACCTTACTCAGGAGTCAATGTCCAGATCAGAATTTATCACAAACATCAAGAGAAGACAAAAGACAAGCCAAAAAGATGTAACTGTGTTTAGGGTTTAGATGCAGCAGACAGCCTGAAAAAAATTGTCCTCACTTGCATTTCCTAGCCTTCCCCCAGAAAGAGGAAGGAAGAGATTGCAGTACAATTTGTCACTGTCCTCTTCTTCATGTTTAATGACCACATTCAATTTCCTCTCTTATGGAAAATTTACAACAAGAATTGCAAAAACAAAATAAACACAAGAAATCAAAAAGAAACACAAGAGAAACTTGAAGAAACTGGTTTGCAGGCAGGCTTAATGGGGATTTAGTTTCATAGATTCTAAAAAAGAATAGAGAGAGAGAGCAAGAGAACAGAAGAGCAAGACTACAAAAAAGGCACTAGCTATGAGATTGCAGAGAAATGCTCCACAATATCTCATGAAGAAAAAGAAGAAGAAAAAGGGCAATATTAAGACAACAAGAATAGTGAGAGCTCATCAGTCATAACCCTAATGTGTCAGACCATCATCACCTCCATCATAAACAACACACTGACAAGCCCTAAACCCTAAACCTCTGAGTTTGCAAGTTTTCTGTTGCAGCATTTTTTTTCTGGAAGCAACAGGGAAGACAGACACTCAGTTTTGATGTTTTAAACTAGCAACTGAAGAAGAAGAAGAAGAGAGACATAGCTAAGACTTGTATCCTCCTCCTTAATTCATTCAAGCTGCAACCTTCAAGCAAGCTTGTGTGTGAGGGTTTGATGTTTGTCCATAGTACAAACAAGCATCTAAACCACAAGAACCGCATTACAACAGACTTGGTCTTTGTAACATCAGATCTGTATGCAGAAGAAGAAGAAGAAGAAGAAGAAGAAGAAGATGGTTTTGCTTGCAGGCAATGACAAAAAAAAAGGGATTTAGAAATGGTTTTCTTCTTCTTCGTGTATCTACCTGCCAGCATTTCGTGCTTCCTGGACTCTCTGCAAGAGTGATGTGGTCTTGCCAGCAAACATAGGCCCCATTATGATGTGTATTGCACCACCTCCTACATTCTCCCGCAATGTAAACAGCCTCCTCTCGTCGTCGTCTTCAGCAGCAGCTCCATCAGGCCGCAATAAGATCTGTCTTTTGCCCTCTTGAAATTCCAGGTTTGCATCATCATCCCGCTTGTCCTGGGAACTTGTATCATTCGATGCTACTGTAGAAGAATCACTACAACCGCGGACACTCTTTGAACAAGAAGAGGATATCCTGTCATCAGGAACTCGCACAATCCTTGAAGACGAGAATCCTCTCAACTTAGCTTGCAGGATATCTGATGGCAATGGCTTCAATGCGGCAACTGCAGCTCCTGTACAATACTGCTTACAACAACGCAGAGCTCGTTCTCCGCAACAGGCTGAGTAATAGGATCGTGAGGAGCACGACGACAATACTATTCTAGTTGATGGTGATGGCCTGTTGGTGATGGATTTTGCATGTAAGCTTTTCATTGCAAAACTCGGAGTTTCCATCATGATCATGTGCAAGGACGCGTCCACTCTCATGATCCGTATCAACAGTCTCATCACTACTACTCTCAGCTTTTGCTCCTCTCTCTCTCTAACCCTCACATTGGCAAAGGGAAAGGAAAGCAATTGCACAGGCGGCGACAGCAGCATGTAGGCATGGAGCAAGCCAAGATGTGCAGCGGTGAGTGAGAAGTCGAGCCGTAAATTCCTCGACCCTCGGAACAACACACAAGTTTTACGACTGCCGCAATAAGAGAGAAAAATCTTTGAACCCTAAACCCTAATAGGCCGAAAAGCCCGCGCAAACAAAACGTATGCGCATCTTTGGAGCGAAGAAGAAGAAGAAGAAGAGGACGATAACGACAACGCTTGTGCATCTTGTCTGCGAAACAGGTACTGTGGCAGGCTCTTGTTGTTCTGTGAAGCTTTTTGCCATTGGAATGTCAGACACTCGGCCCTTGAATGGAAAAATTGTTGTTGCAGACGAAAAATAGAGTTGCAGAGTTGCAAGGGGATGATCATGGGGAAGCAGTGCGGTATCTGCAATAACGCTGAATCAAAATACAAGTGCCCTTGCTGCCTGATTCCATAGTATGTTGTTTATCTTCATTTTTCCCCCATCTTTCGTTTTCTCCCCGCCCTCTTCATGTTGCAAGAGTATGTTGTTATCTTCGATTTCCCCATCTTTTGTTTTCTCGCCGCCCTCTTCATACTGCAAGTTTTCAAACTCTCTTCCAGTCTCAAACGCATGACAATGTGTCCTTGTACCATTTGGGGAATCATCGCAACGGAATTGAACTTTCAAGAGTGATATTGAAGTATTGTATCAGACAGTATTTTATTCTTGATGTTCTCAGGACCTCAAAAACACCTGATTCCCAGAAGTGAAACCCCAGTACACTGCATGTACACACATGTTTCCTGGAATTCTTTAAAACCTCAACCCTGATGCTTAAACCCCAAGTACACGATATGTACACACATCTTTCCTGCAATTCCTTAAACCCTAAACCCTGATGCTTAAACCCCAAGTACACCTCATTGTACACACATCTTTTCTGCAATTCCTTAAACCCTAAACCCTGATGCTTAAACCCCAAGTATACCACACATATCCATCTTTCCTGCAAGTCCTTAAATCCTTAACCTTGATGCTTAAACCCCAAGCAACCATATGTACCCATCTTTCCTGCAAGTCCTTAAAACCTTAACCTTAATGCTTAAAACTCCAAGTATACTGCATGTACCCATCTTTCCTGCAATTCCTTGAACCCTTAACCCTAATGCTTAAACCCTAAGCCATGATTTTTGTACTACGTTGTCCAATGTTATGCACCGAGCATACTTTCTAAGCATACCTCACTATATGTCTTTGGAACTCAACTCACATTTTCCATGCATTGAAACCTCTTGATTTCAGTACCGGTAATCTGGAATTTGAAGTTGTCAAGTATTTGTGCAATTCTGTAAGTAGGAATCTGTTTTTATTTTATTTTAAATGCAACTTTTTGTATGAGTGCTGTCATTGATGGTCAAATGGTTTGGTTTGGTCATATGTGGGAAATGCAGTTGCTCAGTGACTTGTTATCGGCAGCACAAAGGTGTGTAAACCTCCTGTACCCTTTGTCATTGTCTCTCTTCTGAAGCTGTCTTTGTAATTTTGTGCTTACAATAATTTTTCAACATTCATCAATGTCAAATTTGGTACTGGACTCTCAATATTGGGTGTGTATTTTACTTGGATCTTCTTTTTTCCTCCGTGAATCATGCTGCTTTCTGACCATGCATGTGTATTTCCAATTGTAGAGATACCCTGTGTGAAGCCAGAGCCAGCAGCATCAAGTGATGGTAAGTCCTTTGTTTGTTTGGCCATGCATGCACATCCTGTCTCCTCTTCATGTGAGATTCAACAACAGCACTGGTTCCTAACAAGACTGGTTTTCTGTTGCAGAAAAAGTACTGCCAGATCAGCAGCCACCACGAGAATTTGAGGAGAACAATGAGTCAGGGTGGAGGTTGAAGCGCTCTCAGCTTCAAGCAGTTGGTTTATCCTCTGTCCTCGTACCATCAATGCATTGTGTTCATCTGCAAGGACTTACTAATTGTCTGATGCTTTTTTGAGCTCTATTTGAGAGGGGGCTTACAGATTTCCTCATTGATCACATCTGAGAGATTATGAAAGGAATACTGTCAGTCTTGAAGCTAAAGCTTAGTTGTTGGTTCATGAGGAAATGGTGATTGGGGTGCAGTGGAATCAGATGACATACGGCGTATGCTGAGAGATCAAGACCTTCAGAGCCTTATTCGTAAGATTGATTCTGCTGTCAATGCAGAGGAGGTATTCTATCTCTCTCATGTCTACATTAATACATTCACATATCTCTCCCTCTCTGAGAGGCTTGGTCAGTGTGTTGCCAATTGCACAGTCATTAGCATTTTCATGTTGTTGGTTCTTGTCTTTCTTGTTTGACCCGTTGCTTGTATTCTTATCTTCTCCTTCATCTTTCTTCATCAATCAGTCCAAAGTGGGTCAATAATGAGCACAAGGAATTTTGCAGGAGCTTGACAAGGCTATGGAAGGACCTGCATTCCGGGAATTCGCAGACAAGGTACATTCCTGTAGCATTTGTGTGGAACAAGAACCCCTGGATGGTACTTTGAGATTAAGAGAGTTCAGCTTCAAGGTTCACAGAAATAGCTAAACTAGAATGTGAAGTTTGTGGTTTAGGGTTTAATTTCTGCAACTATTGAATGCACTCACCATATGTTATCTGGACACAGATTTTGGCAACTATAAACCCAGAGGAGCATGTTCTTGCAGCTGAGAGTTAAATACATTGTTCTTTCAGACTTCCCATCCCACAGGTGATCTTGGGAAGGGGCCAACTACAAGGACAGTGGCAGCAATAGATTGCTTAAAGCTGACAGTGCTACAACCTCCACCTCAAGTGATCATATTACATGGTGACTACTTTTCTGTTACTCCTCCATGAAATATTTCTTATTTTTGAAATGCATGTAACAGGAAAAACAACGCCTTCATGAATCCATTGCACATTTATAAAACAATCAAAGTTTTGCCTCCATTTTGGTGCATTTTTTGGATCTAAGCAATTTCTCCAGTTTTAAAAAATATATATATACACCCATCATGCATAAGGGTTGGTTTTGGAATACCCAACCTGATAACCACCTAATATAATGTGAAGGTAGGCTTTCCAGTCCACAAAGATCTCATTTGATCTCTTTAAAGTATTTGACCCTGTCTCTGTTTGGTTCATAACTCTAAACCCTAAACCTTACAAATTGGTTATTACTTTTCATCATTTCAATTGAATGTGCCATAGAAGGCAAAACTGGTATGGGATGAGTTGCTTGTTATGCTTCCTCTATCACTTTTCACTACAATTTTCAAGAAGATGGTGGGAAGTTAGTTGAACTTGTATATTATATATTTTGTTTGTTTGTTTGTTGCTGGCGTATAACATTCATTTTCATGTTGATGGCTTTGAAATATTCTATTAAGTTTCGCAAGAACTATCTTTCCAAAGGTTTCTTGTTTTGTGATTATGTTGTTCAAGAATCTTTGAGCCATGATCTGAGTAATTAGTTCGTTTCATGAATAATAATTTATTTCTTGTCATTGGTAGCATTTATTCTCATGTTTTTATGTTGATGATCTTGGAATATTTCAACAAGCTACATCAAAATTGTCTTTTTTCTTTAAATGTATCCTAGATTGCGATTTTCTCATTTAAAGATTTTGAGGCATCATCTAGGTTAGGGTTTGAGGTTTTAGGGTACAAGGTTTCAATAGGTGTCTTATGAATAATAATAATAATAATAATGTTTTTTTGGGTGTTTGGATTAACTCTTATTTTTTATGTTCACAATTTTGCAATATCTCAACAAGATATACCAAAATTGTCTATTTTTATTTTAGAAGTTTCCTTGTTTGTGATTTTCATTTAAATTTTTGACCCATCATCTAGTTTAGGGCTAAGAGCATCTCCATCACATCCAAATTACGGGGTTAATGTTAATCCTTCCCTCACTCAAAACAACAAATATGAGATTGGATACACTAAAGGATAGATTAAACATCACATGTGGACCAATCATTATGGCCAACCAATTGATAGTATTCAAATTGTGACCAATCTTGGTGACCGATGAATCAATTGCAATAATTTTAATTAATATTTTGTGGATTTATACTAACCCAAACTCATTTTCCTTAAGTCTAACACTAATTAATAGATTTTTCTTATTCAAAAATATTGTGTGCAAGTGCATATACCTATTGCAATGGAGGTGCTCTTAAGGCTTAAGGTTTACGTAATTGTGGGTGATTATAATTTTTTGGTTGCTTGTGTTGACTCTCTTCATTGATGTTCTCTAATGTTGATGGATTTGGTATATTTCAACAAGAATACACCATAAAAATATTTTTTCCCCCAAATGTTTGCTTCTTTGTGATCTTTTTGTTTAAATTTTTCATTTATAGTCTAGGGCTTAAGGTCATAGATAGGGTCATATGGTTTTAAGTTTTAGTGCTTAGTTAGATGTTTTGAGATCAATAATATTTTTTTTGGGTCTCTTTTCATTAACTTTTTAAAAAAATAAAAATGTCCATGAAGTTGGGATATTTCAACAAGATACAATTTTATAAATAAAATATTTCATTAGTCAGTGATTTTTGGGAATAATTTAATTTTTTTTTAATGTTGCATGAGCCCATCTCCTCTTGCATGATTTTGTGTAAGCACCTTCTCAATTAAGTTGTTTGAGCCATCATCTAGTTTAGGGTTTAGGTTGAAAGGGCATACAATAAATAAATAAACTAGGTTGTAGGGTTTATTTAAATGTTTTGTGAACAATGATAATTTTCTTATTTGCTTTTTTATTAAATGTTGATGAATTTGGTGGATATTTCAAAAAAGGTACACCAATAATAATTTTTTTTTTCATTAGTCAATAATTGTTGGGAATTACAATTTTGTTTTAAAATTTTTTGCATGACCCCTCTCCCAAAATTTGCATGACTTCTGAATGAATAAATTTTGCATTTTAAATTTGTTGAGCTATCATCTATTTTAGGGTTTAGGGTTTAAGGTGGGAAGTAGGCTTGTATGACTTTAGGGTTTAGTTAGATTTTTTGTGAACAATCCTTGTTGCTTTGCATAATAAACACACACACTCTTTTTTTTTTCCTCATGAGTTCAGAGGATATAATTTCCACACGAAAAAATTGTCTTGGTTTTTATATATATATATATAAATATAAATAAATAAATAAATAAATAATTTTCTTTTTTGTTTTGTTTTTTGCATGAGTCCTCTCCTCTTGCATGAGCTTCTCGCTCCCCTCACGTTTGCCATCTGCCTCGTCGCGGCCACGTCGGGTGGAAGCAGCGCAGGGAAGAGTGGCCATGCACAATGCAATCTTCAAGTCAGCTCCCCCAGCATCTCATGCGATGATGGCACGTCTGCCTGCGCCGAATTGATTGATTGCAGTAGTAGCACCACCCAATTCAAGCTTCACTATGTAATTGTGAACATCAACCCTAAACCTTAAACCCTGAACTATAGCAGAGCTCCGTTTCTTTCAATTTGCTGCCTAGTGTGCCGCTGTATATGTGTGACATATCCATCTCTGTGTGAAGAAGCTTTGGGCAATAGAGTACTCTTTTGTACTTGGATTGACTTGTAAGGTGCAGCTATAATAAGAGACACGATGGCCAGTAGTAAGAAGATTCAGCTCTACAGCTTGGCCACACCCAATGGCATGAAGGTGCAGTGCACCGATTCCTTGAAGGGTTTCAAGGGTTTAGGTTTAATGAATTTTCTTGAGTGCAATGTACTGCAGTCAATGTTGTCACAATCTCATAATCCTCAAATCTTTTGCAACTAAATCTATCACCTAGTTGCTAGCTAGGTGTGGATCAGCTCATTATGAGCTTTAGGCTCATGCGGGTACCCAACAGCTTACGATTTTATTCACACAAGAGCTGCAGTTTGAATGAGGGGATCATGTTCTGTTTCTTAAGAATCTTTGACTTTGTCAATAGAATATTCATGTAGTGTTTTGCTTACTGGATCAAGAGTCGACTTTGAGACATTAGCTGAATTCGTGTCATTGCAAAGCTGGGGACAGAGATGTTTGTCTCAAACTAGAATAGTACTCCTGCTGCTGGGTCATGATCATGGTGACCTGGTTAATGCTGCAGATAAGTGTAGCACTGGAGGAAATGGGGCTGGAGTATGAGGCACACCCTGTGAACATATTCAAAGGGGAGCAATTCAAGCCAGAGTTTCTTGCCATCAACCCCAATGGCAAGATTCCTGCCATTGTTGATCCTGAGGGTCCAGGTAATTTTTGAACCATGTTTGTCTGAAAAATTAATGCATGTCCTCAAGCTAAAACTAGAACTATGATCATTAACCTTGTCATGGTTACTGCTTGTTTGTCATCATCTTGCACATGATTGAATGCCAGAACTTCTAGGTGTACATGCTGGTAACTTATTCAGCTGCAATGTAGAAGGTTCACTGGGGTTGCCAATCATGCGAGCAGAGACAACCTACAAGCTTCCCAACTCCAGCCTAGGATTTCAAAACCAAGCTTTGTTTGGGTTAGAGACAGTTTTAGTGCTCACAGTTGTTGGCTGACCAATATGGTAGTGCACTGTAATAATTTCTTGTAAGAAGGAGCTGTAACTAAGAGAAAGTGTTGGGCCAACAGATTGTTCAACCAGTTGTTACACTTGCAGTTTTCTGAGTTCTTCTGGGTATGTTGGACTGTGGGATCTGGGAGCCAGATGGGAAGCCAATGAATATCTTTGAGAGTGGTGCAATTTTACTGTACCTGGCAGAAAAGACAGGCAAATTGTTGTCTCATCACCCACGCCACAAATGGGAGACCATTGAATGGCTTTTCTTCCAAGTGGCAAATATTGGACCTATGTTTGGTCAGGTATGCACAATTTTCTTGCCAGGCCCTTATTAGTACTCCCACTTCCAGGGGTAAAAAAGTTTCTTGCTGATTCCTTGATCATTTTTCAATCTCCAAGTACTCTTTTTGGTTTGGGTGTGAAGCCTGGACACAAAGACACAGTACATACTTGGACAGTTTTTGATCTCAGTGAGGTAACAGCAGGGACAGAAAACATTTCTCATCTGCTCCTGTTTTGTGCCTCTTAGTGGTGTGCATTGTTTAATTGTTGGGATGCTGTGAACAATTGCAAAAGAAAATTGATTTGGATGGTCATTTAATTATTTCCTTTGGGGTTGAAATTCAGTTTGGACATTTCTATAAGTATGCAAGAGACAAGTGCAAGGACCCATACCCACTGGAGCGATATACCAATGAAACAAAGCGTCTCCTTGGTGTCCTGGAGAAGCAACTGCAAGGGCGGGAGTATTTGGTTGATGATGGCCACTCCATAGCTGACATTGCAACATTTCCATGGGTTTATTGTCTTGAGGAGTTTTATAAGGCCTCTGAGTACTTGGGCCTTCACAATTATCCCAATGTCATTGCATGGAAGGCCAGGTGCATGGCACGCCCAGCTGTAGCTAAAGGAATGACTGTATGCAAAATCCAGTGACTTTGTTGAGCTACTTCGAACTGAACTCTCCTGTACATTCCATGTAGAAATCTGGAGTATTGCACTAGAACATCTTATCACAGAAGTGTGAACTTTGATGCATCTCAGAAATAGAGTATGTGAATTATGTATCTACTACAATGTTTGTGTGAAAGGGTCAATGAGTTTGTGCCTTTCTCTTTGAAATTTAGCTTAGAAAGAGGAATGATAGTTTTTGCAGTAAGATAGTTTTTGAGGTGGTGGAAGAACCCACCATTTTGTCTCAATGATGTAATGAAAAATCTATGTTAGATGCATACCTTTTGTTCTGAGCATTCAGCAGAATTCAACCAATCCCAAAGAGATTGGTTTGGCAGTTGACTAACTGCTGCTGTGTCTACTTCAGAAATGGATTAATGCCACACAGCAAAGTTTCTGCAGGGTTCGATTACAGAAGCTGGAAAATTGAACACATCATCCTCCACACCATCAAATAGACTAAACATTCAACACATTTAAAAACAGACTAAAGCAGAGGTTGATTATGATGGCTTGCTTATGGATTAGAGCCTCTGGTGGCAATAAAAAGCCACCTCCAATACATGAGGTCTGGTGTACAGTAATCAGTCCATCCTTGTGCATTTGACTCAATTTTTTTGTTCAAATTTGTGTACAATTTCTGCCTATAAATAGCAAGAGGCTCCAAGTAATAGCAAACTCCAGCAATCAATCAAACAGAAGGAAAAGACGCAGCCCATACTGTGAAGTAAGTCTTAGGAAGAAATAAGGACTCCTCAACCAATAGGGTCCATTGCTGCAGTGGTTTAGGTTGCAAACCTTACAAGTTGCTTTTAAGATAAACCCAGTAGCACTCAGCTGCAATACTTGGAAGTGTCAATGGTGCTCTGCCTGCAACACAGTGAACAGAAACACAAGTTCAAGCATGAATCACCATGGTTAAAAGTTTCTACTGTACCATGGCTGACCTGAAACCTTGAATTTTAATGTGACATTAGCATGCAGTCCACACCATTTTCTTCCCTATGCACATTTCCAAGAAGTCACAAATTTCAGCAAATATGACTTCATTAAATCATACATTGTATAACCTGAATACCATTCTGAATGAGTTTCATTACCATCTTATGGGAGAACATAACTTAATGTCTTCATTAGAAAAACCCAACATACATAAAACTATTGATGTGCCAGGAAACTTTGTGAGTACAAAATTTTCTAACCACTGGGGTGTACTTGGTCTGTATCAAACATCCCAGCTATGAAACCAAAGCAATCCACTTTCAAGAACTGGCAGAGCAAAGGATTACAATGGGTGGTATAGAGTGTTGTCCAGTTTAGGGTTACAGTTGAGTCACTGGCAGAGCAAAGGAATACAATGGGTGGCAGAGCAATAAAGCTATCCTAGCAACTTCTGAGACTGTTTGTTCTCTGCAGCATGTAGGGGGAGAACAACAAGAATAGTTTGATGTACCTTCGAATGATCCCCTGTGTGCCCGTGTCCATGAGCATGATCCCATGGGTGGCGCCATCCCTGCACAGATGCAGTGGTGCCGCTTGATGAAACCAAATAAGAGAATGTTGTACATTGCAGAGCCTACAAACAAACTAGCAGAGATTTTACAGACAACTTAACAAGCTAATCACTCTGGTGAAATGAAGAATAGAAGATGGTCAGAGAAGGATACAGTGCAAGGAAAAACATACCAGTAGCACAGCCCCATCCTGTTTGGCTCTGTACAAAATCCAGAACCTGGCCCCATGAGCCCCAACAGCAATATACTGTCAGATCAGCATTTGCAAAGCATCAAGGGGTTATGTTTCTAAGTTTTTTTCCAATGCTAATGAGGGTCTGGTGATCATTGAATTACCGAGGCACACTCACTCAATCCAGCAGTCTTGTCACTAAAATCCAACACAGTCTAGCTCGTAGCAAACTTTGCTTCGCTCTCATTTTCCATCTCTCCAGGGCAGGAGCAGCAGCATTTTTTCTTCTAAGGATCCACTTCTTTTTCTTTGGTGACGTCCCAACCCTAATTATGGAAGCATGCATCAACAGTCTCAAGAACAGCAACAAGAGGAAAGCAAGCATCAAACTACACTGGCCGCTTAGGAAAAAAATTCACGCACCACATGATAGCGCACATGCCCTTCCCGACTCTAGAGTGCCAACCCTTGGTGGTGTGCAAGGTCAAGCCCCCGTATGTGATCCCGTTCCCGTGATGTCCTCCCGCCATCGTTCCGGCGATTCCTGTTGTCACAAACTCAGTGGTTGCGTTAAAGAAACATCTCCTTCTTCTGCTCTAGAATCCTAATGCTAAAAATATCGAGTTCTCCACTACGTGGATCCGGTTACTTCCTCACGAGAAAGAGAAAGATAGACAGAAACCTAAAAAAATTCAGATCACAAAAGAGGGGAGAAAAAAAAATCCTTGCTCGTTGAACAATCTTTCACAGGCAGATATTTCCGAGCAACAAAAACATGGAAACCTCAACCAAACGAGAGAGATCTCCTTTCCTTCAACTCAAGAGGAAAAATAAAAAAAACAAGAAAAACCATCAATTCCACAGCTACGAATCCGACCTGAAAAAAAAAAACAGGTGAACAAAAACAGCAACAAACCTTCAATAACCTCGTTCGAAGCTTGCTCTCCTCCCCCGCTGCAACGCGCAAGAACGAACCTGAGAACCCGAAGGAACGATGAGCTGGAAGGTTAGGTGGTGATTAGGGTTTGGTGCTGCTGGTCTAATTTAGGGTTAGTTGCTGTAATTAGGAAGAAAACCCTGATTAGGACCAGCAGCACCAAACCCTAATCAGCACAAGGATAATTAGGATTTCATCAAGCAAGGCCAACAAGCACCCACCCCAATAGGGAAATGGATGTCCAGAAATTAGTGAAAATTCTGGTTGATTATTTGATAAAAGATTGAAGAGCACCTTCCAAATGGTGATATGTTACTAGACACCAATAAATTCTGCCCAGTCAAAGGATACTTCTTTACACTTTTAAGTCTTTTTGAGCCTTCATTTCTTTAGTCTTCGGCTTCGGTAATTTACAACTAGACTATTCTTGTGCAATTCTTTGGCCATGAGATGGAATAGATCATTTGATTGCATGGAGAGAAACATAAAAGATATTGAAGGTCTTTGACCGCAGAGCAAGTGTGCATGTTTTCAAGGAGAGCAAGTATTGTGAGACATCAGAACCCTGGTGATCCTCCAAAATGCAGCAACAATCCGGATGCAATTTTTGTGTGTTGGTTTCTTTCTTTCTCATCCTCCTGCATTCTGATGTTTCGTAGGTTCTCATCTCCAGTCGCTACCTTCTTATAACAATATTACAGCGAAGGGAAGAATGGTGACAGTGATGGGGAAGAATCAAACAACATGCTGATGTGCTTGAGAAAGAGAAGATTTTCTTCATGATTTCACAGTTTTTGTGTTTTGAGTATGTCAGGAAACTGCATCCATCTCTCCTTCAAATTGTTCATGTTTGTATACTGGGTTTGAAAGAAGCTCAATCTTCTTGACATGAAACTAGTTGTTGTGTGGAATACTTATATAATTCTTCTAAAGCTCTGTACAAATCTCTTTTAGAAAAGAAAAAAGGGCCAAAGGATTGATCCAGATCTGAGCTTGGATATACTCTGCAACTGAACTCCTAATTTTGCACCCCATCTAGTTAGTAGCACTGAGATGATGATGGGTTTTTTTCTTCCTGTAACAACAGTCCAAGCTATTTCCCTTCAGTAACGAGACTTCAAGTTGGCAATCCTCTGTACTCAAAGCTCTTTGTTGTGGTTGTATGCAATTCCCAGGTTTCTTGAGTTTAAAGACATATGATGACAATCTCTTGTGAAGCTGCAAGGAGATTACAAACTCATAGGGGATGATGGTTTGTCCAGCTTCTTCACACCACCACTATTCTCACCATAGACTTATATTCTTCCTGTCCATGTCTGAACATGTGTGGTGGTGGGCCTGTTGAGAGAAAGACACAGACACCCCAACACATATGTACATGGGCAATGGAGAGAACTATAAAAATGAACTACTTTTTACTTCTCAAAGGTCTCAGGAGACAAAAAGATATATACAAAACCTATGTCTTAGGGGCCTTGGCTTGCTGCATACGTACAGAGAGAGACAAATGAATGGGGTGGGTACAGACACATGCAACAAAGCTCTTCTCAAGGAAATGCATGATTTGCAGGAAGAAGATTACTGATAAGGTACTTGAATGGACCCAGATGCCATCATCTCTGAATCCTCATCCTCATGTCCAATGAAAATGATTCCATACTCCTTTCCACGGCGCACGGCTCCAGAGAGCTCCTCACTACTAACATCAGGAGGAGAATTCCTGTGATCTGCTACTGCAGGTTTTCCCACATCAAGGTACCATTGCTCAAACCCTGCAGGTGCGTAAGTGATCACCATGCGTGCAGGTTTGTTTGACTTGTTTGCACAAGAGTGCGGAACAAAACGTGGTAGGTGGATGAAGGAGCCTTTCTTCCCGAGGAAGTCCTGTCCTCCTAGTGTCCAGACGAGCTCCCCTTCTAGCATATACCATGTCTCGTCCTCCAAAGTATGCACATGGCCAGGTAGTCCCTCTTGTCCAGGAAACACAACTTCCTCAAACAGTGCATATGATCCGCCTGTCTCATTTCCCAATGCCTTCAATGTCACCAGCACGCCAAGTGCCCACAAGGTTATTCCCTCCCCTGCATCAATCAGATTTTTATGAGCATGCCAAAAAAAATCTGTTCTAATACAGAATGCAACTGCTATGAAATCTCCACACAAATCTCTCTGAAAAAATCGCAAAAGAGAGAGCGACACACAACAGATGCAGACACATGGGTGTCACATAACAACACATCCTCTTGAAACATGGTTGGTGGTTTCCAAAGGTGAATCTAAGCAAACCATTTGCCAGAAAGTCTTGTGTCATCATCCCTGAGAAATCCATGAAGAAGAAGAATGGCAGCAGCTACAAAAGAGTAGATACCGCCATTGCTGATGATGAGAAGAAGAAGGGGAGAGAGAGGGAAAATTGACCTGAGGCAAGCATGCCAATCTTTGGAGATGTAAGAGCAGAGAATTGACTAGCACTGATGGATACCTGATCCATTTCTTCCCAAGCTTTTTTTTCCCTCCTCTCCACCAAACCCTAATTTCCCATCTTAACCCTAACTCCTTTTCGCTTCTCTTGCCACACACTCTCTCTTTCTGAGTCAGCCTTTCCCCCTCAGCCCTTACTCCTCTGTTCTTCCTGCAGATCAAACAGGGAAATGTCCACCCAAGTCTCCGATTTCCAGGGCAAGAATTATGCACCTGCTCAATCAAAGCTACTACTTCTTCTTCTTCTCAGAAAAAATCCACTTCAACTTTCAATCTCCCAACTTTCTGTCAAACAAGAATCTTCTCTCTGGCAGGAAAACAGAACCCAAAGGAACACTCTTCCTCCTCTTCCTCCTTTCTGTTAAATTTTTGCAGCAAGATTCCAGAATATCAAACCCTATCCAATTTTCTGAAGACTCGAGAATTGAAAAATTATTTGCTCATGAGAAACCGTCACGTTGTTTTATGCTAATAAAAATTCACAAAAACTCAGCTTTTTTGTATTGATCACACACAAACACACACACCCATTCCCATGATCTTAACCCTTTTTTCTTTACACTTGCAATAGAAGAGGAAAGAAGAAGAAGAAGAAAGCATGCTCTGCTTTGAAATCCACTTCTCAGATTTTTGACAACTGCTTGAATCTCCTCCTAACTTGATCTTCTTCTTCTTATTATTAGGTAGTGTTGATTCTTCATTGATTGATTGAGTGATTGGTTTCTTGTCTTTTTCTTCTTCTGCACTTTTGGATCTATTCCAGGAATAGCAGTTAGGTATCAAGGGCTAAGTCAAAAGTACCACAACTTTCATTACATATCCCACAACTTCAAAAACACAACAGAATGTGCATTCTGCTACTACAACAACATCAACAATCAGCAATTTGAACAAACAAACATCATCTGCTGCAACAACCAGGACATCATCTGCAATTACGACAACAACATCTGCATCTGCAACAATTCAAATCCCATCACATAAACAACAGCTACAATTACAATACACACACATACACACATACACACATATATGAAAGATTCTTTTGAAGTTGATAATGGATTGATTTTTGCTCTTTACCCCCAACCTCAAAGAGCATATACCTGAGCACATTCTTCTTCAGACGTAAAAGCACTGCCCTGGATTTTCCAGCTCCCTTACGTGCCTGAAGAAACCTGTTTTCAGCAAACGGGGTGTTCTGCGGTGGAATGTACCAGCCAGGCTTGTACTGGAAAGGTACCCAGCCTGCCTGTCACTATTTCTAAAAAGTGAAAAAAATCCCAGCTCTGCTTTACGCACTCTTCTTTCGTGACATTTAAAAACCCTATTCACACGGACGCAGCGCAAACCAAGTCTCTCTCCACTCCCTTCCGTCCTCCTCCACCTCCCCCCAAACCCATGTCATCAAGTTCCCAATAAATGTTCTCAAAGAGTACGTTCCCATGCATGGAAGGAAAGAGAAAGGAGACAAGAGAAGAGAAGAGGAGAGACAAAAGGGAAAAAGTTCCCATGCTCCCCAAACCCATGTTATCAAGTTCCCAATAACTGTTCCCAAAGACTGCGTTCCCTTGCATGGCAGGAAAGAGAAATGGAACGGCGAAAGGTAAGAACTGCGAGAACGCGACGAAGAAAGGGTTTTGTTTGCTTGCTCTGATTGCTTGAGTGGGAGCTTTGCGAATGCAGCAGAATTGCCCATAGAGATTGAGCACATGCAGTAAAAGGGATTCTGAATCCATTATCTGGTCTTGGGTGCTTTGAAAGAATTCAATTTTTCTTTTGGAATTTGGATTAGGGTTTTGTCTCTATCTGTCTGTGTGAAGTATTGCTCTCAAGTTTGGTTGTGGGTGTTTCGGGATATGTCGTCGTTGCTGGTGGTGGTACGTACACGGGGTCAAGAATCTGGTTTTTTTAAAGTTTTAAGAAGGACCCAAAACGAGAAATAGTCCGGGGCCCATTTTGGGAAGAAGAAGGAAACAAGTCTTCTGATACAGAGGAGGAGTTTGTTGGGCAAGAAGGTTTGCGAGAGGTGTGTTTTCACAGAGTTGGTTGTGGTGCTCTTGAGGATTTTGAGAATCAGGCCTGCATGGAGGAGTCTTCGTCTAATAGTGGGGGTGGTGATGAAGACGACGTCCGGAGCAGTGAATGGGAAGTGATCTCTCTCTCTTTGTTCTCACATTCCCTGGCTGCATCAACTACATTTGAGACAGCAGCAGGTACTGGACAGGAGGAAATCGGAGGCGAAGCTGTTGATGTGGGTTTTCAATCTGACTACAGTTTCATCTCTTCTTCTTCGTCATCCTCTCCTGAACTCCAACAGCAAACAGTTCCTAGTAGCGATGATGATGGTGATGATGATGGTGAGTCCTTGATGGTCCAATTTGATCTGGATTCCGACAAGAAAAGGATTCCTTTGGGGTCATCATCATCACCAGAGCTACCTCCCCCAAAAGGATTAAGCCAGGAGCAAGTAGCACTGGCTGCTGCCACCACAGATGACGATGAGTTAAGGCCAGAATCTGATTATGTGAAAGAGGAGCATTTCTCTCATGTCAGCAGCTGTACCTCTCA
>Ga0116231_10004556_pt1 | contig 27952 bp, 27 predicted proteins | sample S1TSphgellanicum_2_FD_89695 | JGI IMG/M metagenome (GOLD analysis project Ga0116231, IMG submission 89695) | Host-associated microbial communities from peat moss isolated from Minnesota, USA - S1T2_Fd - Sphagnum magellanicum MG | ecosystem: Host-associated > Plants > Peat moss > Unclassified... | reverse complement strand
TCGCATTGGCAATTCAGATATCTGCAGCCCAAGTTATGGGCAAAAGAAGGGCCGGGAGTCAAACTGGCAGTTTGACTCCCGACCACTAAAAGTCAGGAATCGACCTCTTCCCGACGTCTCCTTGAAGAGTGCCACACGGCTTGGAAAGCTCTCGATGAGAGCTACAACATTGATTCAGGACTCGTCCCGATCCGAGTTTGAGGCGAGGAGCTATGGCCGTTCAAAGTTTTGGGAGTCTAGCCGGGATAGTTTTGGGACTCCATTTCGGGAGTCCCAACAAAATGTGCCATTTGGATGTAGCCTCTGCGACCAGCCGTAGAGAATACTATAAGGGGGGAAGGTGGTGGCTTCCCCCGAGTTCGGGCCATGGTGAGTCTTGTGTGTCCAAGTGCCCATGGCAAGTCCCAACACCCAAGGGTGTCCCGAATGCTAAACTAACCCAATTTGGTTGGTTTTTGGATGCAGATTCACACGAGTTAAACTAGTCCCTCTTCCTAGTCTAATCCCTGGGCTCCCAACTCGACCCTCTACCCCTTTTAGAGTTGGAAGCCGAGAGCGTGCTACCAAGTCTCAACTTTCCGCAACTTGATTTTGTGAAACCCTTAAGTGGGTTTCACCCCGTGACTTGGGAGCGCGTCAAATTATGTGTTGAGCCAATTTTGAAAATATGCATTTCAGATCTTTATAGGTCCAAGCAAACACATCTTTGAACTCCTTGAGTAACATCTGAAGTTCTCAATTTTCTCCTTTGTTAATTGTGCATTAATTTTGATGTATTATGGATTTGCTTCTGTACTAAGATTCAACTTAACAAGTTATTGTTCTTTAGTCAAAGTCCAACCTACTAACTAAAGATTTTGTACTTGTATTTTTGTTGGTGTCTCATCCACTTCAATATTAGTTTGGTTATGATGATAATAGGTTTTTGGATAAACCTTATCTTCAAGTGAGATCTCTGGCCTAACATGAAATTTTGTTGTGTTTGTTGTTGTTGACAACATCATTTTTAAGGTTTCTTGCTTTGGGTCAGATTCTCCACTAACTTTCACTTTTGACACTCCAATGTTCAGCAATGAAACTATTTCATATGAAATAATGATTGTGCCAATTGAAAACAACTTTGGTTCTATGTAAAAAATCAAATCTTCCTTTTCATTTGTTAGCCTTTTTAGTAAATCATAACTTGGGGCAATTTAGTTTTTGCTCCTAGTTTCTTATTAACTGATGTTGTTCTAACTATTCCATTACCTTGAATAGTAATGACATTGTTACCCCAGTCATGTGTAACCTTTGCATCTCTAAACCAAGGTCTTCCCAACAACATATAATAACTAGAATCCACCACACTATTTTTCAAAACAATAAATGTGGCTATATATGGTATACCACATATATGAATTTTCAAATTTTTGATGATTCCTAAAGGTTTGGTCATACTTTGATTTGCCATTCTAAGGTGGTATGGAGTTGGTCTTGGTTTGGGCAAACCTAATTTTGTTTATTTCTGTAAAAATATTTACAATTGCCCTTCCATCTATTAGAACATCCTCAATAATGTTCTTCCCAACTTGTATTTGGACAACTGCCATTTGGTTATCTACTTCTATAACTATAGTGTATACTTCAAAATGTGTTTCAACCACTATGGCTACACTAGGCTTTAACATTTGTTTAGTAGCTATATTATGTTTTTATGGCTTCAGTTACCACATATATTTTTTAAGATATGGTGCATTTTCAGCAATTGACCTAACTTCAAAATATAGGTAGACTTTAACATCTGTTTACTGATATCTTAAAATATTTGTTTCAGAGACATAACTTTGTTCTTAGGAATAACAGACAAATGTTGTGATACAATTGGTTCTATGGACACCCCAGATTTTTGCAATCCTGCCCAACTTGTATTCCATTGTGTTTCTCCTTTGGAATCAAATTTTGTGGTGGGTCTTCTACTTGCATTTCTTGTATAGTCTTAACAAAAGATTACTGTAGTCTCTGCTCCTCTTCTAAGTGCGCAACAAACTTCTTCTTGATTGGTTCTCTATCCTTAAACACATGTTTTTCAGTAACCTTGCTCCTGGTGATGGCCATATTCACATCCACCATATGGACTAAAGGATTTGAAAACCTTGGGTTGTACCATAGCTTGTTTTTCTATTGGCTTCACTCCTTTGTTCTTAAACATATTTTTCATACCGTACCGTCGTGTTCGTTTCACACCAATATTAATTATTTTAGGGGTACTGTGAAAAAAAATTAAAAAATTTGACGGGGGAAGTGCGAAATGTGAAACAAAAAAAATTAATTAATTCTACGGTGTAAATGTGAAAAGGCAAAATGCTCGCCTGGCAATTCCGGCAGACCCATTAAAGTGTGAAATGACAGACCATTGTAATTAATTATTTGTGGGTCGATGCGAAAATGAAAATCGTCCAAAATTAAATATTTCGCACCGGGTGGTGTGAAATGAACGCGGCGGTACAGTATCATTAAACTTAAAATAATCTATGATTTTATGTCCAATGTCACTAGAAATACAGCAAGAATATTTCACAAGCCTCTATACTTTAATCTATTAAGTAGTAACCTTAAAGACTACAAGAATAAGATCTTCCTTTCTTTTGATTCTATAAGTTTCAACATTATGATTTGTCCTGTGACAATTTGTACAATACATTCATGTTTTCTCTCGGACTGTCTAAGGTTTTTAAATTACTATTGCCTTATTACTTTGTGGTATTAACAAATTGCTTATAACCTTTACTTCAAAAATTTCTTCTACACAAACGAAAGTTGTTTCCTTATGCTATTGCAAGGTTTCTTTCTTCATGCCTATTGTTGCTACATGCAAATATGGTTATAATCCAAATCTAAAAATAGTACTTAGGAAACTATTTATTCTCTAGTGTTAAAGACTATTGGCCAACTTCAATAATCTCTCAAAATAGACTTCCACTATTTTATTCTTTTCCTACTTCATTTTTCAACTATAGGTAAACTTGTTCATCATTCTAAACTTTTATGTACCTTTTACAAAAATTTAGTTATAATTTTGTAAAAATGGAATTTGGGTAATCTCCCACGTAGTTGTTACACTAATTAGACGCATTATCTTTGAGGGTAAAACTAAACAAATTAACAATCTCTGCATCATTTGTTTCACCATTTGTTTTAATGGCAACTTTAAAAACTTTGACATGAGCATTTGGGTCAACATCTTTCACATATTCAGGATAGTTCAATGGTTGACAATAAGGCCTTTTTGGTGGTAATGGTGATCTACTTGGATTCATCATTGGCAATTCAAAATATCCTAAAGGTTTTGGAGGTCTTGGTGGTCTTGGTGGTTGGGTGGGTTTAAGCCTCCTCTTCCTTGATCTAATGGTTGTCCAACAAAAATCTTGTCCACCTTCCTGGGTATCTTTGTATGCACAATGACTAGTCGTGTTTCCCTTTGAATTTAAGGTCTTGACCTCATACTAACAATAGTATGAACTGGTGTTGTTATGAATGGAACTTTGGTAACTATAACCATAGACTAAGGCATTGCCACAAAATATAATGGTACAGATCTTACTGGTTCCATTCTTAAGTTAGAAATTGTCGATAAGTAATTCTAACATCATTGTGATGTAATAAACTAAGTGCAAGTACTACATCTGCCACAGTCTAAGCTCTCACTTCCACTTTGTTATCTCTCCAAATCTGTTTTTTTAAAGTCTATTTGGAATTTTGACCTTTTCACAATACAATTATTTTGGCTCACCATATCCATGGTTCTATGTTCTTACATGTGTTGGATTCAAGTTTTGGAATGTTCGACAAATCCTTGTCTCACATTATCTTCAATAAATGGACATGATTTGATTTTATGTCCAATCTAATGACAATACATGCATTGTTGAAGATTAGGTCTTGGAACTTTATTCACATTATGAATCCCTATGCTCCAGTCCCTTGAGACTCTTTTAACAATGTTTCCATTTTGCTGGTTAAATCCGGGTTCACTGTACCTTATTCTGATAGCCACATGTACACCTTTGTGCCATTGTTGGTTCTATTATTGGTAAAATTATAGTTTCTTGTCTAGTTACAAGTACCAATTCAACTCTTTTGGACATTCTGATGCCATGAGTTATGGTTTCTTGCTCAACCATATATAAAACCTTGGATTATTTAGGCTTGTTTAAAGTATATTTGATTAGTTTACATTTAAGCAAATAAATTATTTTAAATAATTCAACAAACATTAAAAAAATTGAATGTATGGAATATATTTGTGACAAAATGATACCCATCACAAAATTGGAAAAAATGTATATATATAATTCCACACGCAAGTTATGGGTGGAATTTTTGGGTGTTTATATTTATGGTGAATGATATTGATATACATCAATTAAATCTAGGAACATTTACAAGTTTAAAATTTTTAGATGAAATCATTCAAAAAATGTGGTTTTTCACATTTTTTTAACAATAAATGCATGATAATCTCTTTTTATATAAAAAAACCAATACTATATGAAAAATGAAAAGGTTTTATAGATGGGATTATATTATTTTACCATTTTTCTTTTGTTTGGAAATGTTTCATGAAATGTGCACAAACAGTAAAACCCCATAGCCATTGAAAAATATAAGTTATATATTAAATATACATTTTTTATTATCTACATTTTTGTCATTTAACCATTAGATCAAGACTATTTTGACTACAAATGAACTTTGAGTTCCAAAATGTTGTCATGCAAATTCTAAATTTTCTTCACTTTCAAACTTAAGATAGCCAAACAATGCCATCAAGATTTTAGCTTACTATGTATTATGATACTTGTTATACATCATTTTTTTGGGTCAAAAGTCATTCACCCTTAATGTGCTTTCACCCTTCAATCACATGTTTCTTAATTTCATAAAGTTCAATTATCCATATCACATAAATAATTATAAATAAAACATTTATTTTGACCTTAACATGAAATATTCATCACATATAAAGTAGATGAGTCAATAGGGTTTATGATTAAGTTTAAATGGATACTTTGAACCTAAGGATGCATATGTGTTGTCTAACAAGGCCACAATAAGCTTTCCACCAAAATGATAATGAATCACCAACATCATATGCCATTGATAATTATGTTTTCCAAAAACGATGACTAACAAAAGTTCAACATACCATAGCCTCAAATCTTCATATTTTTTCATAATTTTTTTTGCATAATGAATTTTTTAATTTTTCATTCATTGAGACTCTCATTTTTCTTGTAATTTGTCATACAATGGATGTACATACTATATTTTTTGAAGGTACATGTGTAATAATGTATTTTGTCTCCTTGATTTACTTAATGACCTTATATCTAACAACCCCTTGATTTAGGTGATAATTCTAAAAACTCCTTGAGTTAATTAGATTGAAACAAAATCAAGGATGATGTAGTGGATGATGAATTGTTGAATAGATAAAGTAGATTTTGGGGTGAAAACAAAAAATAAAATATACATTTTATGATCCTTGCCAAGAAATATGTAAAGAATAACCATAAACTAAGACTCAACATATAGAATTTTAAAATAATATATATTTCAATGATCAATATGAACATGTTATTTGAAGTTATGTCAATGATATGGAAGAATCACACATTTAAAATAAATTGAAATAGATTTTTAGAAAATGCAATCAGATTTTAAAAAAAATATAGGTTGTTTAAACAAATAAATAGATGAAATATTGGATTTTCTACTTTTTTAGTTAATGCCACTTATAATTGTTTTATGCCCTTTCAACTTCCAATGTAAAAGTAATAATATATCAATAATTTTAATGTGAAATTATTTTTGAACACAATTCCATAACTAATTTCAACAATACTTTTGACCAACTTTTAGTACACTAAAGTTTTTCAAACTCTGTATACACCATATTATAAATTCACATTTTTAGAATGCGATGGGTTTACAATATTGAAAAGATTTTGATTCCACTTTCTTGCATTTATGTGTAAAAATATAACTACAACTTCAACGACTACTTTTTATGTATACTTGATTGAGATTTCACCCTTTGGGCCTTAATGAAAAAATAAAGTAATGTCATAAAATCCCTTCTTTTGAATAAAATAATCCTTGTTTATTCCTATGCCCCCTAAAAGAAAATAGTGTCATAGGAAACAAGGTTGTCCTTATTGAAATATTGCCATTTCCTATTTGAAATAATCATTACATTCAACACTTAGACGTTGACATTTTAGAAAACAATATTTAAAGGTTTCATGGATTATTTAATGAAAAAAAAAACTAAGTTATGATATTGAATAATGAATGCAATAAGGTTAATAAAAAATATGATTTCATTGTAATATTGTTATTGGATTACAACATTATCACATTATAGCAAAAAGAATTGACTTCATTCAACATGTTTGCAATTATTTTTATTAATGGCATATAATATTAATGATTATTATATATCATGGCAATGATTCATTATTCATTTGAGCTCTATGCCATTGTGCATTACCAATGACAATGGATTGATGGAAAAGATGAATTGATTTATGAAAATTAAGTTCCATTCAATTGAAAATATTGAATGACATCGCGTGCAAATTGAATTGAATAGAAATTCAATTAAAGAGAAATGGGATGAAATTGGTGGAGAATTGAAATCTACTCATGATTATGGTGTTGAAAAGAAAAAAAGAATTAAAGAAAAATATGAAAAGACACTTTCCACTCCTCTTTACTTGGGAATGAGTAAACAAATTCCAATTTGGAACTATCATCCAAAAAGACAACTTATGGAACTAAAATTGTTCCATCTAAACCAAATTCAATGAATCATTGTCAATGGAATTATATACATGTTATCCAATAGGAAGATATGTGTTATCTAACAAGGTGAATAAAAAATTATGATTTGTTTTGGTTGGTTAGTCACAATGATTGGGCCATGTGGCGGCACTTAATTCTCATTGTGCATTGTCCAAGATTTTGTGTTTATGGGTGGGTTAAGAAAATAATTTGCACATTATTTTGAATGCATTACACATTGGTGGAAGCCCACACACTTTGTGTGGTGGATATGCTCTTTCTAGCCAAACTTCATGTCTCCATTCCCTTCGGAAAAATCCCAACTCCCCATATTAAATTGTTCTACACCAAGAGGTTGAATGTGCCCTTCCAACATCAAGTGCCAAGAAGAATTTGGGCAACAATTTTTGTGTGTAGATTGGATTTGATGCCCATGGATGGATGGGCCCATTAACATTTTTGAAGAATAATTGGGGAAAGGAATGAAAGTCAAAGAAATTGGTTGAGTGGATAAGAAAGGCTAAAAGTGGATGAAGATTTTTTCCAAAAAGAAAAGAAGTTGCCAAAGATTCTAAGGTTTGTAGTCTTTTTGAATCCAAGCTTTTTACTCACTTCTATCATCTCCACTTCCATTTATGGACTTCTACATAGTTTTGCAAACACAATATTCCGTACCTTCAACAATGGGCTTTGTTGATACAAGACGTATATAATAGATAATAGGTACCCAAAATTGAGAAAGATGACAATTGTACACCAAAAACTCATACCTTTTGCTATGCATGTTCCAAAACATTTTCAAAATGCAAGTTGAAGAGTGCAAAGTGCAAACCACCTTGAAAGTTTGAAGTTGTTGATGATCTCTTGGGTAGCTCCAAATTTGGTAAATTCCCATGTCATAATTATTGATCTTTGCACCAGGAGAGAGTGTGTGTGCATGTGTGTATAGTATTGAATGATATTGTTCTTGGGAATATGTTACATTTAAATGTATGAGATGCAGGACTAGAAGGTTGAACTAATAAGTTTTGAATGCAAAGACTAGACATCAATTACAGATGTACCTTGGTTATCAAAAAATTGCAGAAAGGCAATTTCAGGATGGATCAGTTTGAATTATGCCTAGACTCTTGAAGAAGAATTGTAGGTTCTGAAAGATGGAAGAAATCATTGAAAAGTTTTGAAAAACAAGAGGGAAGATTGATCAATCAGTTTTTGGGTTTGAAAGCTTTGATCACATTCAATGGAATGCCAATTATGTAGTGATGATGGGGAAAATGAACCCCATGTGATCTTGAATTGAAAGATTCGAGATTTGTAATTTGTGGTCAATTCATGATATTACACTTTTGGTACAGCACATGTAAACAAAAGAGAAGCTACTCAAAGAGATCAATATAATGGCGCAAGAGTTGATGAAAGGTGGAGTGTGTTACAAGATTACTTTGGGGCCTGAATTTGGAACCATACATGGGTTTCCAAATGCAAAAGGAGTTGTGAGTACTGCATATTGCTCTGAGCACATGTGAAACACCCACATTGATTTTTTAAAGCTCATTTCACTGTTCTTAAAAACGAAGAAGATGAACTTTACATTTGTTGCATATAATGTAGGACTGCTGTCTCACCTTCCAGTAAGCCCAGATTGAAAAAGAAGTTGATCACATGAATGCAAATGCAGATGTTGATGATCACATGAATGGAAATGCAAATTGTTGATCACATGAATGGAATGCAAATAGTTAATGATGACATGAATGGAAGTGCAGATTGTTTCCATTGACAAGGAGTTAATGATCACATGAATGGAATGCAGATTGTTTCCACTGACAAGAACTTGATCACATGAATAGAATTGCAGATGTTTCCAGTGAATGAACTTGCTGATGTGGTTTTCCATGAACCTTATGCATCATTCATCAAGGTATAATATACATGGGATATGATTTTGCATTTGTCGCCTGCACATCAATCAACTATCTTGTCTTCCTCAGATTTTTCACACAAAAAACTCACAAGGATCACTCTCAGAAAGTAGTCTTCAACTCTGACCCTAGTCTTGTAAATAATTAATTTTGTGTTTCCCAGCTAATTTCCCCACACTCCCTGCCTCCCTTGTACCAAACGACAAGACTCTTTAGATCTTCCGAAACCAAGTTTGGTTTTTGATGTTTTTGGATGATTCATGATGCTTTTGCTTAACAATTTGAGCAAGAAATTGGACTGTTGCTACTGCTGCAACTTCAAGTTAGAGATGAGAAATTATGTTACTTGGTATAAAAACGTGACATATTTCTCTGTTGTAAATTTGAACCACATTTATCCATTAATTGAATTTCCGCTGACCCAGTATACTGCGGATCACTGATGAATCTTGTGCCAGTGGGTCTGTTGTAATAGGATTTGCGAAAGTGGAAGGTTAGGCTCTTTCTTATGGTGGAACCAGCAGTGTTGTCAATGTTATCCAGCTTGGGTTTACAAGGCAAGGAGAGTAGCAGAGTTGCTGGAGCTCCCATGATCTCTCAAGACTCCCTTGAAAACGTCTTGCATCACCATGATCTCAACACCAAAGTATGAAGCAGCTCTTCAAAACTCTTCCCCAATACAGTTGTGCAACCCATTGTAACTGTTGTAACAATGCTGTCATAATGTATGGGAGCTCTAGTGTAAGTGTGTGTGACCAAGTGTTTGAGCATGTGAATAATACTACTGATGCTACTGGTTTTCAGAAGCATCTAATACCCATACTGAGAGCAGAGGTGTTGAGGAAGATGGCAAAGCATGTGTCAAACCTGATGGACGAGAACCGACTAAAGGAAGCGCTACCCATGGCTATGGAGACAGTTAAGAGGGGTCAAGCTTTCTACTACCCTGACTCTCCTGCGAAGCTCACACCCTTTTGCCTTCTTTCTGCACAGGTTCTTCTTCATTTTCGCTCACTTCAAAAACACCGCCAACATCATTTCTCTATCTTCAAGCTCTTTCTATATCTATCTATCTGAGAACAACAACAAGGGCTTTTCATCGATCATGAAGGATCTTCATGGACAAAGCAGAACACCATGTGTGTTCGTTGGCTTTACCCTAGTGCCTAGTCAACGAGAGACCAAAGAACGATTTAGTTTTCATTTTGTCCAGCATTTTGAGGAATGTTCACCACGTATTTAGGGCCACTTTTACACTAAAGTCGAGGGTCCATGGACTAAGTAATTAAAAATCCCATGAACTTGCTCCAAAGCTCAGACCAAAAAGGTTGTCAGGGAGATTCTGAGAATTCACAGCTGTAATTCTTGAAAAATCAAGGAATCAGTTCTAATATATCATCACAATTCTCAAATTTTGAAAAAACTCAAATAACTGCCCATAAACTTCCAGTTCTTAGTTTGTTCTTTCATGAAAACCATCAGTTCTTTAATTGTTCAAAAGTAATTGAGACCAGCGGTTCTTCAATTTTGATTTTTTCAAAGAAGTAGAATAGCGTTTTTTATATTCTAAAAGCTTGAAAAACTAGAATCAACAATTCTTTGTAAATTAAATTAACCACACATCGCTCTAATAGACCCTATCGAGTGACCTTCGCATTACCTGTTAAGGAAGCTAGTTTGTTTTGTTTGTCATATTGAAATCTCCCAAATCATGATGGGAGGCAAAGGAAAGGAAACCCCTTGACCAGCCCAGGTGTACTAGAGTGGTTTGGTATTGTCTAATCTTGTGGTGTGAGAGTTATTAAATATTGAATCATTTTTTCAAAGAAAATTCAACAACATAAAAAAAGGAAATTGGGTGAAGTCTTCATATTACTGGAAAGCCATTGATGAGTGAGATTGTTGGGAGTTGGTTTTGTTATTTTTAGATGTATGGTATGGGAGATATTGAATTTTGATTAAATTTTTGTCGCAAGAAATCAATTTACATATTAATCATGATTGGCTCTATCATGAGGTTCTTGTTCACAATTTGGGCAATTATATAATCATATTCAACTATGGCCTAAACCCAAGCCACATTACTTTTTTTTTTAGGAAAAGAGAGGGCCCTTCATTTCATGCAGAGTTCCTACTTCTCGCTCCTTTATTTACTAATGGGTGGGGATGACAAGTTATGTTCCGATGACACACTAGGAATTAAAGTCTAAATATGGGGATTTGAGAACTTTTCCCTTGGAAATATGGTGACATGCAATTTTTTTTCAAAAAAGTCCTTTGGGCCCTTCACATGCCCATTCTTTTGGTCGCCAAGTGACAAAGTTTGACTACCAAAAAAAACAAAGAGGGGGAGCCATTTCTGAAGGGTGTTATTACTTGTGCACCTTGTCAATTGTAAAGCTTTTCCTATGTGTGTTTTTAGGTGTTAAGACTCAACAGAGAACAACTTAAATGTGGAATAGTAATGATGCCTCTTCAAAATGATGAAGCATTACATCTAAATACCTAGTAAATGATTAATCACCCAACGTTATATGTGCACATAATTGTTATTGCAGGTGTACAAATAGTAATGCCTATTTTTTTTCTCTATCTGGCTTTTGCTTGTCCAAGATGTGTTTGGACATGCCCATGGTGTTGCGAGTACACAATTTGGGTCCTGTCATGCACATTTTGGGCTTGTAATGAACACACCCACTGGCTACTGCAAGCCCAAAGTCTCCAAAAAGGGGCCCAAGGTGTGCTTGGGCATCATCCATCTTTTTTGAAAAAAAATGGAGCAAGCCTAAGGCAGATAATGAAAAAAAAGAAGCAAAAAATAATTTTGTGTTGCCTCCAATAACAACTATGTGCACATATAATGTTTGGGGAATCATGCACGTCCAACTTCTAATCTACCCATTCACCTTATACTCTATAATGGTTAATGCCCCAGGGTGATTTCAATGCTAAAAGCTTGACTATCATCTTGCCTAGGCCCCTTGTTCTGCTATACTTGAGGCATTACCTTACACCTGGACTACACATTTATTGGCCTGATTCAATTTTATCAAAATTTTGTTACATGCTAACTTTGAAATTCAATTTGGAGATGTTAATACTTCGCATGTGTGTTAGGTGAATTTGGAGATGGCTAGGCCTAATCAGGCTCAAGATTTTTTGTCGCTTGGATCATGGCTATTTATTCAAGACAAGTCAGATCGACACAAGAACCTGATCAGTGCTGAGATTGGTCGCTTGTTTGGTGGCCTTTATATACTTCAGGTTTGCAAGCTTGTATGTGCAAATTAAGTTTTGAGTCTCATTCAAGTAGATTTGTACCAATATTGTGCATGTAGATGTCAATGATTGTATATATGGTGGGTAAATCTTGTGTAAGCGTAAATCATTTTACACTTATACATTTGAACTTTTACACTTACACAAGGCTAGTGTAAATATTTGACAAATACACTTATATGGCCTTGTGTAAATGTTTTGGGGTGTGTAAATGTAAGTGTATATATTATTTATCTTTAATGACCACACCTTCTTGCAAATCCATATTAATTAGTTGTGAGTGCATTCAAAAGCTCAATTGGATTTTTTTTACAATGGGCCATTTTGTTTGGTCTTTTAGAAAAAATCATGATACTTTGATACTCCCCGAACATTAACAAATTTCAACGAATATGGGACTATTGATGGTGTTATTCTAAGAAAAATTTTGAATGCACATTTTGCCCCACCTCATTGTTTGACTACAACTTCTATTATTAATATTTCTTTTATGAGTAGTACTCAATAATATTTTTTATTATTTAGAACTACTTATTGTAGCTTTTACAAAAGCTTAAGTACTAATTGTATTTATTGTGATTCACATTAATTAATTTAATTGTTGTGGTGCATCCCAAAGCACAAATGTTTTGATGGTTTTTTGTTTGTTGCAACGGGCCATTTGGTTGGCCTATCACCAAAACATTATGAAATTCCTTCCTCCTTCCCCAAGTGTAAATCACATTTTTTACATTGTTTTACATTTATACTATTTTACACGGCCATGTAAAAACATATAAATGTATTTATTTTACACGTACCCAATTTTACATGGCCACATAAAATCATATAAATATTTATTTTTACATTGACATGAAATGTAAATCCTAAACCAAATACACATATAACATTGTTTTGAACCAACCTTTGTAATAGTTGATAACATGTGTTTTGAAGGAGATTTGTAGAAAGCTATCAATCCAAATTGAATGAAAGATTACCAAGGTGATCATTCATGAAGCTATTCATGGTTACCTTAGTAATCTATCCTATAAAAATGTAAGTCAATTAGGTAGGTAGGTAAGTAAAAAAATAGGTGGCTCCCAAGTAAATATATGTAGGTAGATGGTTAATCCCAACATTAGACAATTCTTTGATTTTGTTGATGTTTGTTCCATGTTTTGAAACAAAATTAAAAATAAAAAACCTACAATTCTAGGTTTTTCAAAAAAAAAGAGAATAAAATAACCTTTATTTATAGGTTTTGATTTTTTTTTAAAATCAAAGAACCTCTAATTTTTGGTTTTTCAAACATTTCAAAAATAACCTTTGATTCTTGGTTTTTGAACATTTTCAAATTCAAAAAACCTCCAATTATGGGGATTTCAAAATCTTCAACCTTTTGGTTATGGGTTGTTGAAAGAAACAAAATTTAATGGATTTCATGAAAGAATAAGCAAAGGACCATGGTTCAAGTAGGTTCTTTTAGTGGTTCTTCAATTTTTTAAAATCATGGATATAGGTAAAATCCAATTTTTTGATTATTTGAAAATTATCAATCAAAGGTTCAAATACAAAAAACATTAAATAAGAGCAACAAATTCAATGTAGCATTGGCCTCAATGTAGTTACAAGACAATGCTCAACAAGAAAAAAAAATTAAAATATTTTTATTATACTCGGACTATGATTAACACTTTAATTATCTTTCTTACACAATATTTTAAAAGAAAAAAAGATCTATTGGTTAGAGTCTCCTTTTTCAACCAAAAGGTTTTAATTTCAATCTTTAAAAAATATATATATCCATGAACAAAATGGATGGAAAAAAATTGTATAGGCAACTTCTTCAAGTTAAATGCCTTGGGGAGAAAAGGATTTTCCCTATGGAGGATACAAAATGGTAGTTCTATCCATATTCCTCCAGGGGAAAAATGATTAAATTGCCCAAGGGAACAACTTCCTTAGCGGAAAAAGGGATTAAGTTGTCGTAGGGAACAACTTCCTTAGAGAGAAAGGGATTAAGTTGCCTTGGGGAGCAACTTGGAGCAACTTTCTTTAAGGAGTAAGTTCTCAAATATTTGACAAGTTCAAAAATCAAACATTGTCCAAATCAAACTTTTTTATACCATTGAAATTTCTCAAAACATAAATATTTAAAATGAACTTACATTTTTGATTTGAAGCTATGAGTCAAAAATTATGATGAAAAAAAACGTTGAGAATCTAAAAACAAACTAAGTTGATTTCTCCCTTACGGAGGAGAGAGTTGCCTTCTTCCCCAGGGATTATTTTCTTGAATGTTTGACAAGCAAATCCAAGAGGGAAACATTGCCTAAATCAAATGTTATTTAATATACCATTGAAAAGTCCTTGAAATGTAGATACCTAAAATGGTATTACATTTTTATTTGAAACTATGAGCTAAAAATTATGACAAGAAGAAATGTCGGTTGTCAAATTTTCCAAGTGTCATTCTTTCCCAAGGAAAAGGCTGGGGAAAAGAGGACTTAGTTGCTCAAGGGGGAAAGAGCATTGGAAAATTTGACCCCTGGGTTTTCTTTTGCCATAAATTTTCACTCACAACCTCAAATTGAAAAAGCAAGACCATTTTAGATATCTACATTTGAAGAGCTTTTCAATGGTGTAATTTATTTTTATTTGAACAACATTTTTCCCATGAACTTTCTTGTCAAATATTCAAAAATTTGTTCCCTAAAGTAAATTGCTCCCCAAGGCAACTTAGTTGGCGGAAAAGGCAATTCCCCTCCTCCTTGGGGAGAAGTCAACTTAGCTTATTTTCTAACTTCAACTTTTTTTTGGACCTAACTTTTAATTCATAGCTTCAAATAAGAAATATAAGATCATTTTAGATATTTAAGTTTTGAAAACTTTCCAATGGTATAAAAAATGTATAATTTGGACAATGTTTGCCCTTTGAACTTTCTTGCCAAACATTTGAAAACTTGTTCGATGGGGGAAATTGCTCCTTGGGGCAACTTAGTCCCTTAGGGGAGAAGGCAACTCCCCTCCTCTCTAAGGGAGAAGTCAATTTAGTTTTTTTAAAAAACTCCCAACTCTTCTTTTCATCATGACTTATAGTTCATAGCTTCAATTCAAAAATGTAAAATCATTTTAAAAATATATATGTTTTAAGATATTTCCAATGGTAGAAAGAACATTCGATTTGGACAATGTCTACCCCTTGTATTTTCTTGTCAAACATTCAAGTTCTTCCTTGGGAGAATTTGTTCTTTGAAGCAACTTAGTCTTTTTCTCCGTGAAGGAATTTGCTCCTTGGGGCAAATTAATCCCTTTCTCCTAAAGGAAGTTGCTCCCCAAGGCAACTTAATCCCCTTCTCCTCAAAGGAATATGGTTGGAGCTACCATTTTGTCTTTTCTTTGAGAAAAATTCCTTTCTCCCTGGGACATTTAGCTTGAAGAAGTTTTCCAAAAAAAAAAAAAAATCATCCATATTATCCATGGATGGATAAATGTTTTTGGAAAAGGATCAAACCTTGAACCCTTTAGTTGAAAAATGATCTAATTAATGGATCAATTTTTTTCGTTGAAAATATTGTCTAAGAAAAATAATTAAAGTTTTGATTCCAGTTTGGGTACAATAAAAAAATTAATATATATATATTTTTCGCATTATCCTTTGACTACATTGAAATTGATGCCACATTGAATTTGTTGCTTGAGTTTAATGTATGCCTTCAAATACCCAACCCTCACCTATTAATTCTTTCTTTGAAGAAGAGATAAAGGCCCAAAATTGGTTAGTATGTAGGTAAAATTAATGGATTGATAGTAGCTAGGTAATAATAAAAAATTTGATTTAGCCACCATGTTTAGCTAAGGAACTGTAAAAGAATGGAAAAGTGTTTCTTGTCCACCAACCATCCATCTTTCATGGTCCTACCCTAATGGCTATTGGCTCACTGTGACACTCATTGACACCCTTGAATATTCGTGATTTATCCAAGAATTATAATATTTTAATTGCTTTTAATTCTGTTATTATCGTTTAGAACATGTGCTATCATCACTTATGGTCAATTTCTTGTGAGGGCTATCGACAGGGCCAAGTTCAGCTAGCATTGAAAGCATTTGCTGAAGAGGTTTATTACAAATCAAGGGAGTATGGAGTATATACTGTGCAAACAAGCTTTGCCTTCTACAACCTCTACAGGGTTTTTGCTTCTTTGGTGTTGTTCTCTACTCCATTAAAGTTTCCTCATTTTGTAAAATTTATTGGGATTAGATTTGATTCTTAATCATTCCAAAATATAAACTCTAAACCCTAATACTTACCTTAGAAAATGGATTAGTGAGAAAGGGGGTTTTCTTTCTCATCACCCAGGAATTCGTAAAGTTGTGCCCATTGTCCAGTTCAATCCTCACGGATTACAATATATGACCCAGCACCCACCAGTGCACCATCCATGGAAACCCATTGTGACTATGATGTGGATGAATGATAACCAAGTAATTAGGGTTCCACCATTGTCATCTATCATGTAAACCCTACTACTTCCTCTTCATACTACATAGGTACCTATGGAAGTGTGTAAGTATCATAGGTATGTAGGCAAGGAATTTAGGTGTATGGTAAAGCCCTAGGGTGTGGGCGTTCTCAAAATAAGGGGCCTAGGACGAAGCAATAGCTGAATCTAACCTCGCATTTTGGGAATGTATCCAACCCATGGGCTTTACCTATTGTAAAGCACAAGGCAAAAATTATCATGAACCATACCTATGCAGGTCACGAGGTGTATGAATGGAAGGGTTCTCATGCCTACTCTTCAGTAACATGAGGGTTCTTACACTTACAAGAAGGCATAATTTTCCTCCCATCCTTGAGGAGTAGGCATAATATCCCTCCCAATTTCAAGGAGAGAGCTTGATGGATATAAGGTGCCCTCCACATACACTACAAATTTTCTCCAATTGTTTTATATGATTACCTTGAAGGTAGGTAAGTAGACAAGGCACTTGGTGGCTAGTAGATAACATATGCATGCAAATGGTTAATATATGTGTAACCACATGGTTAATTACAGGATAGGAATGCAGAAGAAAAATTGTTCCTTGTCCACACACCATCCATCCTGCACTTGCTACGTGTTGGTGTATTTTAGTGCTAATCCCATCATTTGGACCAAACACATTTATTCTAACATCCTGGCTCGATGGAAAATTGTTGCTAAGGGAAATGAAACAAATTGTGTGACACTTGGAGACATCATACTTGATGCATGGCTACCTTCACTCCAAGAGGTGCTACTAGGAGTAAATGTAAACAAAAAAACAACTTGGGGCAAACCACAATTTCAACGACATGCCCTGAAACGTGTTGATACAAGACTAGCAATCCTACAATTCTCAATGCAAGAAGTGTATTTCATGCTAAAGGTACATTTGTTCCTCATTTGGTTGAATCTAAGAAGAGAGTTATCCAACAATGTTTTAAATATAACATTGTAACATCTAGATACACTTGAAAGGAATATATAAAATGAATATAGAGTAATCAAATATATTTTTCCTAGTAATGTAACCAATGCTAAAAGACATTGTAAATTGGAATGTAAACAATTTCAATCTACCAATCCTGATGACATATTACATTATCACATGAACACCTAATCATGTTGCTTTCCTAGTTATGTGGCCTAGGAATTGTTGGATGTGGGTGAATAAGTCAAGCACTGGGGACAAATTTCATGGTGTATTTAAAATGCATCTTTTATATTTAATTATCCATCTTAGAGAAAAGAGGAGGGATCCTACACCTACTCTTTGAGAAAATGAGCCATGTGATATATATTAATTAGGCATAAGACCATTCCCACTTTTAAGGAGGATGTGCAAGAAACCCCTTTCCTACACCTCATGTTCTATAGGTTCACCTTGTGCTTTATGATGCACGAAACCCCAAAGTTGGGTACATTGTACATTCCCAAAATGTGGGGCTAGACTAGACGACCACCTCATCCCACCATTGGATGTTATTTACACAAAAACCTTCCTTTCTTTCAGCTGAATCATTGAGTAGGGATGCCCCTTGTAATAATTGAAATTGATAGTGACCAAATGGTTTTCCAGGATGTTTGTGAGATGAGAGTCAAGGAGGTTAAAGGTGGCATGTGGCATAGAGAGGCAGATAAAAGCTTTCTTCTCGGCCTTTTGCACTTGCAAATGAAGCACAGACTTCCAGCTTTACAACACTTGCAAAGAGCTAATCATCTTTATAGGAGCATTAGTGGTAATGAAAAACACATAATAAGAATGGTAGCGGGAGCCATTCATCAAGTTTCTTTGATCCCAATGGCATGCCCTATTCATCATAGTGTCACTGAAGGAGATGTCCATTTGATGTCAATTAAGGATTCTTCAACCCGAAGAGGTACGTTGGTCGCAAGTCTTATTCATGTAGAATGATGATTTGATATGCCTTTCTCCACATGTGGAACTACAAAATTTGAAGCATCCAAAGTGCTAAACCATGAAATTTTCTTGCAACACTAGCTGATTCTCTCAATTTTCAATTAACTAGTGGGTAGGCCCTAGGTATTTGGACCTTTGACTGACGATTCTCAAAAAGCTAAAAAATGGATTGAACTCTTGACCAACAATTCTCAAAAATCAAAGAACCAAATTTGGCCTTTAATCAAGACATCAAAAACATCAAAGAACCCACCCACTACTAGTTCTTTGCCAACTCTTTCATCAAAACCATTAGTTCTCTTGATTATAGACCTATTATTTGAAAACCAATTGAAAGCCAGAAGTGCATGTTCTTAGATTTTTAAATTAAAAAAAAACCAAATCCTAAATGTTATAAAATATATATAACAATTTACAACACTAGTTGTTTCCCATTCATTCATCTTTTTTGCACATAGAGGATTCAAGATGTGAATAATTTCATTGAAGTTGTGTAGTTGACCATGATTAAATTAGTACCAATTTCCAAAGATTTTTTAAAGAAAAAATCAAGGTAAAATTGTTTTTAATCACATTCGCAAAAATTTAACTAAAAGCATCAAAGCCACGGGTTTTTTCTTTAGGGGCAATTTTTTGCATTTTTTCAACCTAAGATTTTGACACATACAAATGATTTATGTGAAAAAAATGGCCTTCATTTGTGAGATTTCGTTTTAGAGTTTTGAGATTACTACAACATGTTCAACAAATAACAAAATTGTTAGAAGATTCTTTGTATTTTCACATCTTATCTATAGCCAAATTTGGCTAAATCTACTTGGGATGATTGCCAGTTGGACTACATCACAAAACTAGAAAAGAAAAACCTTGATTAGAGCTAAAACCAAGTAACAATCCCCATAAGTGAATTTATGTGAAGAAGATGTTTTTAAATTTTTGTGCAAAGATGAGCATGTTAGGCATAACACAAAAACTATCTCATGTTGGCACAAGGCAAATGTAATAATAATGCTAAAAAATGCAAGCCAATTTTGCAAACCTAGGTTTCCTTTAAATCATGCCTCCAAATTAATGCAAAATTAAAGCAAAGCTCTTCCCATTCTCCTACCATGCTAGTCAAGTATTGCGATAGCCATGTTATTTCAAAATAACTTTTAAATGGGTACCCAATTCTCTTACAACTCCAGAATTTTGTTACATAACATGAGATAAATGGACAAAAACTAGATATCTAAATGGATCTCCCTAGAGTGTATCCACCTGCACCTACTATGTAAGTCTTTATAAATGTCTATCACATCCAAAACATTGTGCAAGTTATTTCCTCACCTTCCCCTAAACATGAAAAATTGAACAATATATAAAGAGGATCGATTAATTGTCGTCACATAGGTCCATCATTATGACTAACCAATCAAAGTCAATTGTATTTCTTTCTTGACCCTCTAGGATAATAGGGCAAGTTGGTCCATCATCAAACATAAGCCTATCACCAAATGCCCACATATTGAAACAGGGGCTTGTTATAGAACATGCAAAACCTCATTAACAATGTAGATATCACCTATGATTGAATGTGAACAATTGTGTGTTGTAGATATCACATATAATTGAATGTTCAAGTGTGAATAATTGTGTGTTGTAGATATCACATATGATCGAACATTTGGGTTTGAAGAATTGTGTTTTGGAATTTTTGTGCATATACCAAGGAGACTTTTTTATGTTTGACCATAGCATAAATTTGTGCATATATGCACACCAAGAGTGTTGTCTTAAAATGTGATAGTGTTTGGTTATTAGAATGACCTAGGCCAATTTTACAACACCCAAGGTTTAGGGTGAAAAAAAAGAATTTAATGATGGGCATTGAGTTGAACACAAAAATGAGGAAAAATCAATATCAATACACAAGGCACAAAACAAGTCTTATTTTTAGTGCTTGGTTATGGGAATGAGTTGGGGTGGTTTTATAAAAGCCCATGTTTGATGTGGATAAACATAATTTGGTGATTGTGGTCTATGTGTAAGATTAATCAACATTTAGTCAACCATAAATGTGATAGTCCTAACTACATTCTTATGCATGAAATGGCATCCATATTTAACCATTCCAAAATCTCATGAATTTTCAAATCAACACATTAACTGGGAAAAGCTTTCACATTCCCAATAATTTTTGGCACATTGAATTTTTGTTACACCAACAACACCAAATTTATAAGGTTTTGAAGCAAATATGGGTAAATATGATATATGACTTTTCAACTCTATTCCTTTCAATTGTTCCTTTGGCATGTTAGAGCTCCCAAAAAATATGAGAAACAAACTCCAACCCTTCAAAAAAATCCTATGTCCTAATGTTAAAATGTTACGGTACAAACATAAAAGGTTAAAACTCATATCTAAAACCAAATGGGCTAAAGTAGCAAAGACCAAACATCCAAATAGGACTAAAACATTATAGATCATAACTCAAAAAAACCATAATTGAGCTATAACAACACATATCAAACCTTAAAATAATGAAAGTAAAACAAGATCAACATAGTTCAGGCTTGACATTAGTCAAAGAAAAGCCACAAGAACAAGATTCAAGGGAGAAATCAAAAGAACAGATAGGAAGGGTTGTGGTGGATGAATTTTATAATTATAATTTTTAAAATATAATATTATCATTGGGTGCACAATTTCGCAAGTCCTAAAAAAAGGTTCCACAATAGTTTGATTTGCACACCAGCAACTTGCACAAATACACTAGACCAAAATTTAATTTGGGAAGACTTCAAGGACTTTTATGCTGTCACTTAATCTTCACAAAATTAAAATACCAACACTCTAACCTTGCACATTCTCTTGATCTTCTTGGGCCAAATATAGGTATTTAAATATGAACCTCTTATAAGGCTAAAGCGCACACCTCTAGAACATGTTGGAAGCACTAGGAAAAAATCATTTTATTACTAACAAGTTCTCAACCACATGTCATCCTTGATTTTGTTTCAATTACATAATTATATTTATTTCAAAAAAATTCACATGGATGGCATGACACTTCAAATAAGTCAAATGATTGATTAATTTGGTAAGTGCATGGCATTGATTATTAACGGGGGTTGACCTTTGAAATATGTTATGAAATAAAAAATAACTTAGTTGAGATTTAATCACAAAGTCCACCTTGCAATGATAGACCATGCCATGTCATGTCATGTTGACCACTTGATTAATTTGGTAGACCTTGTTTATGAAAAAAAAATTTGATGGATGAAATAATACATATTTTTCCATTGTACTTCAACTTTAATGTGATTTTTTTGGCAATTACATTGATATTTTGTTATGATTATGTTGCAACTTGCAATTAATTTCCAACTTTATTGGAAATTTGTAACAACCAAAGATTATAACTTTCATTACATTGATTCGCCACTATACATCTTAAGTGGGTTGCAAATTGTGCAATATGGTGTCGAAGATTAGAACAATGTGCACATGTTGGTTTGAGGTCATTATAATGTTATTACAATGGCCAAAAAATGTCTAACACAAAGTTCACATGACCTTACTTTGCAAAATATATGTAGGTAGGGTGTAGATAATAGTTGGTAGTAAAGTAGTTAATAGGTTAGTAGGTAGGTCACATTCCTATTAATAAGGTGTAAATAAGGTAGATAATAAATCGCATTCCTATCTACTTGTTAAGGGTTTTTTCTATTCTTCTTAAATTAAGGATTTCTTATCTTCTAAGATTTCTAATTATGGTTTTAAACAATATCAACAAGTTGCTTCAGATTGATATATTGTGAAAATTAGATATAGATATTCCTTACAAATGCAAAAGTAGAATTGAAACCAATATTTCATAGCAAGTTGAAAATAAACATCAAAGTCCCAAGTAAACATGTTCATAAACCAAAAATAAAAGCAAAGAAGTGATCTCCAAAAATTAAAGAAGAAAGAAGTTCCAAAAGTTCAAAAGTTAACAAGAAGTTCCAAAAAGAAGTTTTTCACTATTCTCCAATCCTTCTATTTATACCAATCATAACGTTGTTTCAAATTAAACAGTCACTAGTTGGTATAACTAAAAAACTTAAACTACAACTACAACACTACTCGCCACAAGTTTAAAAAAACCTATTGTATTCTCAACCTGTTATTATAACAAATTGGTTACCAATTTATTTAATCCACTTATTGGTTATTTAACATAACGGTTCATTTAAAGTCATGTTATCCAATAATAACCAAACTAATTCTCAAAATCATATTACCTCATCGATTACTATGTATTCACTAAAAAATTGGGTCAACATTACCCCCCTTTGAAAACTAGATTTCGTCCTTAAAATCAGTCACCTATAACTACCTATTTTACCCTTACATCCAAATCATCAATAGGTTTAGCTAAAGGAACAAGTTCTAATCTTGGTCTCTTAACAATAGGTGTGTCCTTTAATACTATATCTAGAGTCTTGAAAACCTCATAGGCATGTGTGACAATGTCAATCAAAGTAACTTCTACACCCACCCCAATCTTTGGTATAACTAATGGAACAAGTTTGGGAATAATAGGTTCTTCCAATCCTTCTCCATGAGTATTAACAGTTACAATAGGTGTTTCACATATTATGTGGGCAAAGACAAAGTGCAAGAAACAATGGCAAGTTTTACTCCTTCGATTGGCTCTAGTTCCTTAGTGGTAGTGACAACAAGTTTAATTCGAAAACTCATTCTTGTAGTTGTTACATGCACAGGTGAAAGTTTTTGGGAAACAGTAACAAGTACCTCAACCAATTTGCCAGTAAGCCAATCAAATGTATAACCTTCAAATTGTAACTGATATGCAACCAGTTCATTCAAGTAAGTTTCTTCATTTGAACAAGCTACCTCCAAGTTGTCCTACATATGTTCTTCCATAATCTCTTGTACAATTTGCCACCATCCCTTCCATTTTGGGTTTTTATCCACCAATGCTCGATTTTGTACCTTAAGCAAGGCATTGTCCAAAAGCGATTCCTTGAACTCCTTCAATCGATTATCCATGAAGGTGGTTTGGGAAACTTTGCCCAATGCTTAATGAAGTGTCTCCAATTTGCCTTTCAATTCTTGAATATGTACCCGAAACTCACGGGTAGGATTCTCCATGTCAATGTTGACTTCCATCAATTATTCCCGCTATTATAAACAAGTGTTCTCTAGTTATAAAATATTCTTCTCTCGTTATACACTAATAGCTTCCATTGCCATAATCCCTTGTTAATCGATTAGGGTTAGTTTATATATAGAACCTTCATGTCATGGGTTTTAAAATGAACCTAGTTGAGCTCATTGTACTTTTGCTGCAAAGTTTTAACCTTCTTGATTACCTTTTCAACTTCAACACCTTTGGCAACCAAGTGCTTATTCTTTGTCTGTCGTTTAAAAAGTTGGCTTTTATAGTAGCCAAAATCTTGTATTTGTTTTGCAATGCTTGTTTATGGCTAACTAGTTCCAAGCAACGAGCCTATAGTTAGTTGTTAGTGTCCTCTAACAGGTTCTTAGCAAAATTATATCTAGTCCTCAAATCAACTAGGTTATTTACTATCTAAAGCCAAGTCTAGGGCTACTTGCTCAAAGAAAAGTGTAACATGTTTAAAACTTTCATGTTGAGCATAAGTTGCCAACATCTCAAGAAAAATAAAAATAGGTGTAAACTAAACTAGTTCAATAGCCTTAAGATGAATTGATTGAACTGGTTATGTACTTCTTGGTAATGGGTTGCTAACCTATTTTGTAGGAACATAAGTTTATTGAACAAGTAAAGGCTCTTGATTTGGTACCTATTCAAAGTCAAGTTCACTTCTATCTTCCATGAACTCATCACTTTCTGTCCTCATTGATTAATTATCATGTTGCATAGTAACATCAACTTCGATGTCCTTATCTCCTCCCTCCATAATCATGATCCCCTAACAAGTGCGAGGTTTTCTTTTTGGTTGTGAACCGGCTGGTTATAGATTTAATTGATCCCTGGGTGTTGAGGACTTAGTTTGTATCTTCAATTAGTGTGATTGTCAAACTGGTTGTGGTGATATATTAGTTGAACACACCAATGAATTACTCCCTATTAAAAACCTTAGGAAATGGTTCTTTATATTACTCCTCAATAACCTTCTTCTTCGCTCTCTCTTAAATTGGTTGTGGTTTTGGAGAATCAATAAGTGTTATTTTTTTGAAAATGCAAACCAATGTCATAAACAAACTTTTATAACTAGTCCAAAGTAATAGGTTGCCTTCCTATTAGGTGCTACTAACCCTGTTGCAATCCGTTTCCAATGCTCCATCCACCATGTCAGTTTTATTGACATTTGCATCAACATGATAGAGCACCAATTTATCTTCTTCCCTTTGTTTGCCAAATTAAAAGTAATGGCAATACAATTATTGAAATAAGCTAACCTTTCTTATTGGTAAATGATTTGTAGAATTGCTCCAAACTTGGCGTGGTATTCCTCCTTCATTCAAATTATGCCCCATTATTCTTTGTTGACAAATGCATCTAGTCCATCTATGTTCTTGAAAGCATCTTGGGCCTTTTTGACTAATGTGTTCATTGCATCAACTACTCCTTCAACACTAATGCCAAATTACTTAATAGTCAACACTTGGTTGATGGTGATTTTCTCACCACAAATAATTGTTCTAATGCGTCCATCCTCATTGGACTCCCAAGTGTGCAAGAACTCCTCCAACATGTGTGGTCATGGGATTTTCCAATGAATAGTAAACAAACCACCCAAACTGGCTCACTCTACCCACTGTCGCTCTTTAATCCCATCCGGATCCATTGCAACATTTTATGGATTTCTTTTGTTTCAAAAAGTGCTTGCTTCAGAATCACTTTAGTAGGTGAACTACCCTCCTCCACCTATTCCTTTCTTTTGCACCTCGTCATGAATATGGACTGCACCTTGGTAGGTACAACAAGTATGTCAAGGGAATCAAGTTCCATGTCAAAGAATCCTCTTTTAACCGATGTTGACAAAAAATTTACTAATTGCTTAACTTCAATAGGTTGTTCAACTTCTTCTACTTCTATATTTTTCTTTTCAACTTGTTCTTCCTCCTCAAAATCACTAATTATTATGAATGTAGGTGTAGGAGGTGAACAATGTTTTCAAAGGCTTCGCAATGTCTTTTCAAATCCTTCTCCCATAGTAGCAACATGTTTCAATGCTTCAAAAATTTCCCATTTTACATATGTCCCTTCTCTAGAATTTTCACTACTTCTCGAAATACATGAGGTGGCCTTGATGCAAGCGATTCAATGTAAATCGCCCTAGTTGCTTTACAAACTTCCTTTCTAATTCTATGTAGTTCTCTTTCCTCTCCCTCTTTCTCTTATTAATTATGCTTCCCTCTTGCTTGCTCTCTCTCTCAACTAATCCAAGGCACTCATTTTTTCATCTTGGTGCAACAAAAGGTATAATAGAGCCTAGAATGAAAAAATGAAAAGACTTTTCAAAAGGTACATTGATTCTTTGTACTACAGCCATAGAATGAAAAGTAACGGTGCTTGGAATGACTCAACTTTTAGGACATTCTTTTCTTAAGAAACTGACGCCTATAACTAGGTTAATTGAAACATCATTATTTTGCACAAAATTAGGGCGAACTGGTATTTTCCCAACCAATTGTTTTTTCAACAAGTCACGAGTACTCGTTTCAAACAATTTTTGATTAAACAAACTACAATTTGTTTTTCTCTCATCAGGTTATCTGTTGTCAAACCTATAGGTTTAAATTGAACTAATTATTCAATGAACAATTTACCATAATGGTTTGTCTCAACCAATTCCTTAGTGAATAGGTTGGCAAAATGGGTTGTCTCAATTGGTTCCTTTGATAAAAAATACTAGGATCAACTAAAACAATTTGAAGTGTATGATCCTCCACAAATCTATAAAGCTTTAGCTTGTTGATGTTAACCAATACTAAATTAGGATCAAATTTGTTAATGGTCACTAATAGTACATTATTATTATTGGATCCTATACGGTCCAAACCATCATCTTTAAATTTTAGGGCTATGTGTTTTGATACCCTTGGAAAACATAGAACAAAATCTCCAAACTAATATTTTGTCTTAATGTAACGGTTCCATTAGTTAGAAGCTACTAGGTCTTGTGCTATTAATTGATTTTCTTGGAGTTTTTAAATTTTTTGACAATCAACTAGTTAAAATTCTAATAGGTGTTGGATCATAATTTTATCTTAGTTTAGGTGGTAACAAATACTCTGTAGGTAACCATAGATGTAATCCTTAAACAAGTTGGAATGGAATATGATCATTTTCAACCTTAAAAAATAAAATTATGGACAAGTGTTCATCCTAGTCATTTCAGTTCTCATTCACCAGTTTTGTGAGCAATGTACAAAAAACTTTGTTAATAGGCTCAACTTGTCAATTCCCTTGTGGATAATAGATAGCAGAGCTAGTATATTTTAGGATAAAATGATCAATTCAATAACGAATAGTATCGTCAATGAAATGTGTACCTTGATTAGTAACAATAGTCAATGGGCAACCAAACCAAATAAGAACGTGGTCATATAAGAACTTCATAATAACAGTAATTATGTTGGTGCACAAAGCTTTTACCTCCAAGGTGAAAGCACATTACAAGGGGGCCAAAAATGTTGTCACATTGTATAGTTTTCGAGGGGTGTCCATGTTTGAACTTTAACCATGGCAATATTGGAGCATATTTTTCCAAACTTTTTGCATAATATGGTAGGTTATAACACAAACAATTAAATTGCAAAGAAAATTCCTTTTTCCAACTTATATTGTGAGGTTCCAAAGTATATTTGTAGCAAAAAAATGTATGTCACTATGTACTAAAAAATGCAAATATATTCAAAAAATGATTGAAATGATTTGTAGTCTTTATGAAATTTGTAGTATCTATTAAACATTGTGATTCCATATGATTGGAATAAGTTTGTGAGCCATGTGAAGAGTTTGATAATCATCATATCACAAATGGGTGTTTTTGGCGGCTATGACCATAAGTATGTGGTAAATTAACATTTTGACAAACTATCACTTTCAAGTGGAAGATGACAAGATATGTGAAGTGGGTAATTTGTTAAAATTTCATTTCAGACATTTTTTGATTGACTAATTCAAACCCGAACCTAGTGTAGTCAAAAATAAAAATGAACTTTATTATATTGTATATACCATAAATATACTTAATATTCCTTGAATTTAAGCTTTTAAATTTTATTTCTTTTTTCAAATAATATAAATATCATTAACTTTGTGAAAATCAAGATATCAAGCCCAAACACCAAAAGTGAAACCCAAAATTAAATGCAATACATTTTGCAGAATAGACTTTCAATACATGTCATGAAAGTGCCCAAAGCCCCCCCCCCCCCCCCCCCCCCCCCCCCCCCCCCCCCCACCCCCCCCCCCCCCCCCCCCCCCCCCCGCCCCCCCC
>Ga0116231_10004555_pt1 | contig 27956 bp, 28 predicted proteins | sample S1TSphgellanicum_2_FD_89695 | JGI IMG/M metagenome (GOLD analysis project Ga0116231, IMG submission 89695) | Host-associated microbial communities from peat moss isolated from Minnesota, USA - S1T2_Fd - Sphagnum magellanicum MG | ecosystem: Host-associated > Plants > Peat moss > Unclassified... | reverse complement strand
GCCGACGTCGCGATTCCCTTCGAAGAGTTCCAAGCCTACGCGGAGTTCGCGGCGCAGACGGCGTAGCGCCGATACACGACTCGCCTTTCTATGAGAGGGTGCCTCTGACGACGTCCGAAGGGGCCCGAATGTTCGTGCGCCGTTTCCGTTCGTTGGCCGTTTGCGTTTCGCTCGCGCCGCTGCTCGTCTTCGCGCAGCCGGTACGCGCGGGCGATGTCGCCGCGCTGCCGTCGTTTGCCGAACCGTCGATCTCACCCGACGGTAGCGAGATCGCGTTCGTCTCCGGCGGAGATATTTGGAGCGTTCCGGCGGCGGGCGGCACGGCGCGACTCCTTGCCGCGACGGATGGTTATGCGTCGCGGCCGCTGTTCTCACCGGATGGGACGCGGCTCGCGTTCGCCTCGTCGCGGCCGGGCTCGCCGGGAATCTACGTCGTCGGACTCAGTGGCGGTACGCTGCGGCGCTTGAGCCACGACGATACGGTGCCGACGCTCTCCGCGTGGTCCGCCGATTCGCGCAGCGTGTATTTTTCGAGTGCCGTTCACAACATCGCCTACTTTCAAGACGTACTGCGTGTCGATGCGGACGGCGGCACGCCGATGCGCGTCGTGACGGAGCGTTACGTCAACTCCGACGATGGAATGCCGTCGCCCGACGGCAACGCGATTGCGTACGCGCGCGATGGGTTCGTGCAGTGGTGGCGCAAGGGCCGCTCGCACATGGACGAAGCGGCGATCGTGGTGTATCGCGCGGATGCAAGACACTACGAGACGATCGCGCCCGAAGACGCGAAGAATCGCTGGCCGATGTGGTCGCCCGACGGGCGTACGATCTATTACGTCTCCGATCGCAGCGGGCACGACGAGCTGTGGGCGGCGGCCGATGGGCGAGGGCGCAAGATCACCTCGATCGGCGGCGACCCGGTACTGTGGCCGACGCTCGCGCGCGATGGCCGTACCATCGCCTTCGAACATGACTTCGGGATCTGGACGTGCGATCTCGCGACCGGCGCCGTCCATCCGGTGGCGATCGCGCTGCGCGGATTGCCCGATGAAATTCCGGCGCAACACGTCACGCTGACGTCGCGCTTCCGCGACCTCGATCTCGCGCCGGACGGCAAGAAGATCGCGCTGGTTGCGCGCGGCCGCGTGTTCGCGGCGAGCGCAAGCACGGGTGGCGATGCCCAATCGATCCCGGAGATCCCCGGTGCCGCGCAAGCGGTCCCCGTGTGGGCACCCGATAGCCGGCGCGTTGTCTTCACGGTCGACCGCGGCACGGAGACGGCGCTCGCGCTCTACGAGTTTCCGGACGGTGCCGTTCGAACCATCACGCCGCCCGGCCATTTTGACGACTATCCGCATTGGTCACCCGATGGGAAATCGCTCGCGTTCGTGCGCGACGGCCGCGAGTTGCGTTTGCTCGACGTCGCGACGCAATCCGAGCGGCTTCTCGCGACGGCGACGCTGGACCGGCGGCCCTTCGGCGACCTGCGCGACATCGCGTTCTCGCCGGCCGGCGATTGGATCGCCTTCATCAGCGACCTGCACGCACACGGGTTCTTCGGCGTCTCCGTCGTGCCGGTGGCGGGCGGCGAGCCGCGCGTGATCAGCGATTTGCCCGATGGCAACGCGGGCTCGGTGACGTGGTCGAAAGACGGCAGCCGCATCTTTTTCGTGACCTCGCAGCGGACGGAGCCCGGCCAGATCGCGCAGATCGATCTCGTTCCGCGCGCGCCGCATTTTCGCGAGGATGCGTTCCGCTCGCTGTTCGAGCGAACGTCGCCCGGTGAACCGCACCAGCCAAATGAAGTGCCCGCGACCCCTGCGCGTCCGCAGCCGAGCGCCGAACCGGCGGCGTCCCCGCGCCCGCGCGCGACGTCCGCTGCGGCAGCGAAGCACACGACCATCGATTTCACGGGGATCGAGCGGCGCATCTCGCTGCTCGCAACCGGCCTCGACGTCACATCCGTGCAAGTGACGCCCGATGGAAAAACCCTCGTGCTTATTGCGGATGCGGCGAATCAGGAAAACCTCTATTCGTTCAACATCGATGAGACCTCGGACGACCCGCCCGTCGCGCATCAGCTCACGAACTCGCTCGGCTCGAAAACCGATCTCACGATCTCTCCCGACGGACACGAAGCATACTATCTCGATAGCGGACATGTCGCGTCGGTTCCCGTTGCGGGCGGCGCCGCGCATACCGTCGCCATCAGCGCCGCGCTCGACGTCGATTTCAATGCGGAGAAGACGCTGCTGCTGCGACAGGCGTGGTCGCTGCTCGATCGCTGGTACGCCGACCCAGCGTTTCACGGCGCGAATTGGCCGGCTGTCCTACACACCTACGAACCGCACATCGCGGGCGCCCGCACGCCGAACGAACTGCGCCGTCTGCTCTCCCTGCTCGTCGGCGAGTTGAATTCATCGCATACGGGGATCGGCGCGCCGCCCTCCGGCATCGCACCGAAAACGGGCTACCTCGGCGTGCAGTTCGACACTGCGGCGTATGAACGCACCGGCCGTCTCAGCATCGCCGAGATCACCCCGCTCGGACCGCTCGCGCTCGCCGGCGGCGTTGCCGTCGGCGATTCGGTGCTCGCGGTGAACGGACGTACGATCGACCCGCACACCGACATCGACGATGCGCTCGCGAACACGATCGGGATGCGTACGGTCGTGCGGATTGCGCGGCACGGCGATCCCGCGCAAGCCCACGATGTCGTGGTGCAGCCGGTCGACCTGACGACCGCCGGCGTACTCGCGTACAACGCTTGGGTCGAGGGCCGTCGTGCCTATGTCGAGCGCGTCAGCGGCGGCCGGCTCGGCTACGTGCACATGTTCGACATGGGCCAAGAGTCGCTCGAAAAACTCCATTACGATCTCGACATTCGCAATCGCGACAAGGACGGCGTCGTCGTCGACGTGCGCAACAACGAAGGCGGATTCGTCGATCCCTACGCGATCGACGAACTCGCCCGACGCGAATACCTCACGTTCAAGTCGCGGTTCGGAACCGATCCGCCGGAGCGCTCGTCGCTCGGGCAGCGCGCGCTCGATCGGCCGACGGTGCTCGTGACGAATGAGCACTCGCTCTCCGATGCCGAGAACTTCACCGAAGGCTACCGCGTGCTGCGCGTCGGCAAAGTGGTCGGCACGCCGACCGCGGGGTGGATCATCTTCACGAGTTCCGCACCGCTTGCCGACGGTTCGTCGGTGCGCCTGCCGTTGGTCAACGTGATCGCCCACGACGGCGTGAACATGGAACTCCATCCGCGGCCCGTCGACGATCTGGTGACGATCCCGCCGGGCGCCGCGGATCGCGGTGACGATCCGCAGCTCGACGCCGCGGTACGCGTCCTTTTGCGGCAGATTCACGGCTGAACCGGCGTATCGCGGATCCCTCGGCTCGCGAGAGGATTGCATCCGGGGGCTGCGAAGTGACGGCTCCCAATGACCTCCGGAAACCTCGTTCAGGGCGCCGCTTCGCGTCGCTGTTGTCGCCGCTAGCAACGATCCTCGCTGGATCGGCGATCCTTCGCGCCGCCTAACGGCGGTCTGAACTTGGTCTCTCTCGTGCCGGCAGCGTGCCGAGGTCATTCATGGATACACTCGCTGGAGTCGCACTCCCGACATCGCGAGCCCGCGCCCCGTTCGTTCCGAATCTGCGTCGCTTGCGGCGTGTCTATTCGCTGGTCGCCATCGCGGCACTCTGGCAGGTGGGCTCGTCGTTCGGGCTCATCTCTCCGCGGGTCATCGCATCGCCCGCGGCGATCCTCGCGGCGTTTTGGAACCTGCTCGTCTCCGGGCAGCTCCTCGGAAATCTCGCGATCTCGCTCTCGCGCGTACTGATCGGGAGCGCGGCCGGTATTACGATCGGCGTCGTGCTCGCCGTCGTCGCGGGGTTGTCGCGGCGCGGTGATGAGATCGTCGATCCGCCGCTGCAGATGTTGCGCACGATTCCGCTGCTTGGGCTCACGCCGCTGCTCATCTTGTGGTTCGGGATCGGTGAACTGCCGAAGATCGTGCTCGTCGCGCTCGCGACGACGTTCCCCGTGTACCTGACGCTCGTCGGCGGCATCCGTTCGGTCGATCCGAAACTCATTGAGGCGGGGCGCGTGCTCGGGCTCGATCGGCTCGGCGTCGTACGGCACGTCATCATCCCGGGCGCGCTTCCGGCCGCCCTCGTCGGCTTGCGTTACGCGCTCGGCACCGCCTGGGTGACGCTCGTCGTCGGCGAGCAGATCAACGCCGATCGTGGCATCGGTTACCTGATCATGGATGCGCGCGACTTCTTACGCACCGACGTCATCGTCGTTTGCTTGTTCGTCTACGCTTTGCTGGGAATCGGCACCGATGCGATCGTGCGGCTGATCGAACGCCGGGCCTTAGCGTGGCGCGCGGAGCTGCCGCAATGAGCGTGCTCGAGAACCAGGGCGTGCGCGTCCGCGGTCTGACGCGAACCTTCGGCACGAACACGATCTTGCGCAACCTCGATCTCGATATTCGCCCCGGCGAGTTCGTGGCGTTGCTCGGGCACAGCGGATCGGGGAAGACGACGCTGCTGCGGACGCTCGCGCGACTTGATGCCGCGGAGCCCGGCACGGTCACGCTGCCGAGCGCGCCGGCCGTGGTCTTTCAAGAACCGCGTCTGCTGCCGTGGAAGCGCGTGATCGACAACGTGGTCCTCGGCGCCGGGGTGCCGAACGCACAGACGCGTGCCATTGCTGCCTTGCGCGAAGTCGGTCTCGAACATCGCACGCAGGCGTGGCCGTTGACGCTCTCCGGCGGCGAGGCGCAGCGTGCGGCGCTCGCGCGAGCGCTCGTGCGCGAACCCGCGTTGCTGCTGCTCGACGAACCCTTTGCGGCGCTCGATGCGCTCACACGCATGCGAATGCATCGGCTCGTGCTCGATCTCTGGCAACGTCACGGTCCGGCGGTGCTGCTCGTGACGCATGATGTCGACGAGGCGCTCGTGCTCGCCGATCGGGTCTTCGTGCTCGAAGCGGGACGGATCGCGTTCGAGCGGACGATTCCGGCGGCCCGGCCACGCGATCGTGCGAGTGAGGCGTTCGTGAGGCTGCGCGGTGAGGTGCTCGCCGCGCTCGGCGTCGAGGACGACGCGCGCGAGACGCCTGCGGAGCGATGTCGGCCGACCGTCTCGGCCTGACTCCCTTCATCGCTTCTCTTCTTTTTTTGGAGATGTTATGTCCATGTTCACGCGCGCGACCCGTCGCGCGTTCGCGCTCGTCCTCACCACCCTTCTCGCCGTCGCGTTCGTGCCGGCGCGTGCGGCGGATCGTGTGCCGACGACGCTTCGGATCGGCTATCAGAAAATTGGCGACCTGCTCTTGCTCAAGGAACGCGGCACGCTCGAAAAACGCTTGGCCCGCAGTGGCGTGACCGTGACATGGGTCGAATTCCCATCGGGTCCCCCGCTGCTGGAAGCGCTGAACGCGGGCAGCATCGATCTTGGCTACACGGGCGATACGCCGCCCATCTTCGCGCAAGCGGCGGGGACCGAGCTCGTCTACGTCGCGTCGACGCCGAACCGCGGCCGCGGCGAAGGCATTCTCGTTCACGACAGTAGCGGCATCAAGACGCTGGCCGATCTGCGCGGCAAGCGGCTCGCGTTCACGCGCGGCTCGAGCGCCCATAACTTCGCCGTCAAGACGCTCGAGAAAGCGGGACTAAAGTACGAAGACGTTCAGGTATCGTATCTCCAGCCGGCCGACGCGCAGGCGGCGTTTCGCAACGGCAGCATCGATGCGTGGGCGATCTGGGATCCGTTCTTCGCCGCCGCGGAGCGTGAGCCGGGGACGCATGCGCTCATCACGGGGCTCGGCATCGCGCCGACCAACGTCTTCTACGTTGCGCGCCGCGAGTACGTGCAGAAGGCAACGGCGATCATCGACGCGACGATCGATGAACTCAATACGACCTCACGCTGGGCGCAGACGCACCTCGACGAAGCCGCCGCCGATACGGCTCGCGTTTCGGGCCTCGACGTCGCCGTCGAGCGCACCGCTGCCGGTCGCAAAGAATACGGCGTCACGGCGATCACGCCCGGTGTCGTGAGCGAACAGCAATCGATCGCGGATACGTTTGCGAAGCTCGGCCTGATCCCGCACCCGATCGTGGTGCGCGAGATCGTCTGGAACGGAAAATGAGCCAGCCGGCGCCGCTCGACTTCTTGTGGTTCTTACCGACCGGTGGTGACGGCCGCTATCTTGCGAGCGGCGCCGGCGCGCGCGCGAGTTCCAACCGCTATTTGCGCCAGGTCGCGCAGGCGGCGGATCAACTCGGCTACTACGGCGTCTTGTTGCCGACCGGCCGCGGTTGCGAAGATGCGTGGGTCGTCGCGAGTTCGATCGTCACGCACACGGAGCAGCTGCGCTTTCTCGTCGCGCTGCGGCCGGGAGCCACGCTCCCGGCCGAGGCCGCGCGTCAAGCATCGGCGTTCGATCGGCTCAGCGACGGACGGCTGCTGCTCAACGTCGTCACGGGCGGCAACACGCTGGAGCTGCTCGGCGACGGAATCTTCCTCGATCATGACCAGCGCTACGAACAGACCGCGGAGTTCTTGCACATCTGGCGCGGACTGCTCACCGGCGGAACGTTTTCGTTCAGCGGAAAGCATCTCTCGGTAACCGACGGGAAGCTGCTCTTCCCGCCGGTGCAACGGCCGCATCCGCCGCTGTACTTCGGCGGCTCGTCGGACGCCGGGAAAGAGATCGCCGCGGAGCAAGTTGACGTCTATCTGACGTGGGGCGAACCGCCGGCGGCGGTCGCCGAGAAGATCGCCGACGTGCGCGCTCGCGCGGCACGGCGCGGGCGCACGGTGCGGTTCGGCATCCGGCTGCATTTCATCGTCCGTGAAACCGAACGCGAGGCTTGGGACGAAGCGGCGCGGCTGATCGCGCACGTCTCCGACGACGCGATCGCCGCGGCGCAGCACAAGTTCATGCGCGAATCCGATTCCGAAGGACAGCGGCGCATGTCGGCGTTGCATAACGGCGATCGCACCAAACTCGAGGTGGCGCCGAATCTCTGGGCCGGGGTCGGCCTCGTGCGCGGCGGCGCCGGCACGGCACTCGTCGGTGATCCGCAGACCGTCGCGGCTCGCGTACGCGAGTACGCGGCGCTCGGCATCGACACGATCATCGGCTCCGGTTTTCCGCACCTGGAGGAAGCGTATCGCGTTGCGGAATTGCTGTTCCCGCATCTCGATCTCTCGACGCGGTCGCGGATCCCGCGTGCACCGGGCGGGACCTTCGGCGGCGGCGGATCGATGGGGGTTGAGGCATTTCCGCTTCCCGCGAACGCGGTGCCGTGAACGCAACCGCGGCGCAATCGGCGGCATCATGCAAGTCGTCTACCTGCCTCACCCAAGAAAGCCTACATGTCCGTTGATTTCGGCCAAGTGCCGCCGACCCTCGAAGAACAGATCGCCTTCAAAGCGGCACGCGCGCTTGACGAGCGCGCCCTGCGCACGGTCTTCACCGAAGCGCGCACCGCGAACGGATTCTTGCCGCATCCGGTCCCGCACGAACTGCTCGAACGAGCGCTCGACCTCGCCGAACTCGGTCCGACGAGCGCGAACACGCTTCCGCTGCGCGTCGTGTTCGTGGAGTCCGCCGATGCCAAGGCGAAACTAATCGAAACGCTGTCGCCAGGCAATGTCGAGAAAACGACGAGCGCGCCGGTGACGGTCATTTTCGCGGCCGATCTGCGGTTCTACGAGCACGTTCCGCGCCTTTTCCCGCAGGCACCGCAATTCAAGGCGATGTTCGAGGGCGAAGACAAAGCCGCGTACGCCGCACAATTCGCCGTGCTCAACGCGAGCATGCAAGGTGCGTACTTCACGCTTGCCGCGCGTGCACTCGGTCTCGACGTCGGCCCCATGCTCGGCTTCGACAAAGCGAAACTCGACGCAGCGTTCTTCCCCGACGGCCGCTTCCAAACGATGTGGATCGCGAACCTCGGCTACGGTGATGACACGAAGCTCTTCCCGCGCAACCCGCGCTTCGCGTTCTCGGAAATCGCGACGATTCTGTAAGACGGTTCTTTTTCGATCAGCCCGTATCTCGAGCCTAGTCGCGAGATACGGGCTTCGTCTTGCCGACCACGTAGTGCTCGACCAGGGAAAAGATCTGATGTAAGAGTGGACGTTCGATCGGCGCGCGATCGTGGTCTGCCTGCGGAGGCGGCGCTAAGACGTCCTGGCCGGCGCCGAAACGCTCGCGCAGGAAGATGCCGTTTGTCGTAAGGTCGGCTAGCCGGCCGTCGCGTAGCGCGGCGATGCTGGCACGCGTGCTGTCTTCGATGATCCTGATCTGTGGCTCGAGTTCGGCTTGGGCGGCTGCCTTATCGATCGCAGCGAGTTTGAAATACGCCGCCAGCGTGTCGGGGAGATACCGATTGATCGTTTCGCGAAGGGTGAAGCCGGCCTCGCTCGCTGCGTCATTTGCCGGCAGCGCCCGAAGCGCTTCCTCGATACTGCGCGAGATTTCCGCGACGCGCTTACGCATCGGTTCTGCGAGAAGCGCGCCGTCGTGCTCGGTTCCGACCCCAAGCAGCTTGTTCTTGACATCTTTCGTCAGCGGCCGGCTCGACGCGCGCAGCATCTCGTGAACTCGCTTGACGAGTACAGCGGCATCCGCGCGAATTGCTTTGCGAATCGCTCGTTGATCGGATTTTCGTATCCCGTGAACCATCTGATCGTACAAGTCGATGCGCTCGGTTATGGACCGCACGGCACCCATCGTCTGATCGAACGTCGTAAGCCAGAGATCGGGGCGGTTTTGGCGGAGCAACTGCGTGCGTAACTCGATGAGGGGATCGGCAAGGCGCACCAACTTGATATTGCGCAGCACGTGTTTCCCGTACCCGGCGCGCTCGTCAAGCAGATAGACGGCGAGGTCGCGCCGGCTCATCCGCATGGGGTCGCGCTCGCGGCCGGGGCGCAAAGCAAAGGCGTTCCGCCCGATCGCCAAAATGACGAACAGGAGAGCCGCGACCTCGACGCCGCGCACCATGAACTCCTCAGCGATCATTTGAGCCGTTCCTACCCGCGAGCACCCGGAGCGGTTTCACCCACAGGAAGACGATGCACGTCGCACGGGAATCTGCCGTGTGGCCGCAAGCGACTACGCGTCGGCTTGCCGCATCGCGACTCGCGAAGTGCCAGTCCGTTGGCACACGCCTTGGTAGCGATCAGGAGGTGAGCGACCCCGCCGACGAGCGCAGCGAGGGCTGCATCGCGAAGCGGAAGCGGCGCGTTACCAGCAGCGCACGGCGGCGTTTTTCCAAGAAGTGAGCGTCGTTGACCGGTGGTCTCGTCACTCGCAAGAGTGTCACCCCGTTGGCACCTTCGTATGAGATCGTGGTTTTGGATGAAGGGGTCACGGTTCGATGCCGAGTTGCGTTGGCTGCACAAAGTGCGACTCTATCCCACCTGCGGCCAGGAGCGCGCGCTGATCGAGATCCTGCGCACGACCCGCGCGCTCTACAACGCCCTGCTCCAGCAGCGTCGGGATGCCTGGATGATGCGGCGTACGAGCGTATCGTCCAAGCAGCAATACGCCGAGATCACCGACCTGCGCGCCGTCGAGCCGCGCTTCGCGAACGTGTATCGCGAGTGCGAGGATGCGACGCTGCGGCGGTTGGATTTGGCGATGGCGGCGTTCTTCCGTCGCATCAAGTCCGGCGAGAAGCCAGGCTACCCGCGCTTCAAGCCAGTGTCGCGCTGGAATCAAATCGAATTTCCGCACGCCGATTCGCGCCCTGCTTCTCGACGAGCGCCAGAAGCGCGTGCGGGTACCCGGCGTTGGCTCGATCGCGCTGCGGAAAGGTCGCGCGGTGCCGCTAACGTTTGGGCGCGCCTTTCTCGTCACGAAGAACGGCCGCTGGTACGCCGTGTTCGAGTGCCATCGTCCCCCTGAGCCGATGCCAAGCACCGGCCTGTCTGTCGGCGTCGATTGTGGTATTCGGGTGTTGGCGGCGACCTCCGACGGTGAGCTGATCGCGAACATACGGCCGGGGTCGCAGCGCAAGCGGCTCGCCGAGCAGCACGCCCGCGCGCTTGATGCGGTGACGGTGAGAGACGCTGCCGGCTGCTGCCTGAACCGGCGCGATCCGGCGCGCGTTGCTGCGGCCCGCCGTCTGGCGCGAGCGAAGGAGCGCGAGGCCAACGCCCGGCGCGATCATCTGCATAAAGTCTCGCGCTCGCTGGTCGACCGTTACGATCGGATCGTGCTCGAAGACCTGCGGCTGGCGAACATGACGCGCTCGGCCAAGGGCACGGTCGAAGACCCGGGAAAGAACGTGAAGGCGAAGAGTGGGCTCAATCGCGAGTTGCTCGACGCCGGATTTGGCATTCTGGCTACGATGATCCGCGAGAAAGCAGAATACGCTGCTCGCACGGTGATCGTCGTGAACCCAGCGTATTCGTCGCAAACGTGTGCCGCGTGCGGCCACGTTGCGGCGTCAAGTCGGGAGGGTCCGCGCTTCGTGTGCGTCCGCTGTCGTCACCAGGACGATGCGGACGTGAACGCGGCGCGCGTGATCCTTCTGCGGGCGGAGTCGCCGCCGACGAGAGCACCGGGCAACGCTCGGGGCGCGCAGCAGGACGCTGCGTGACCACGCTCACGACGAAGAGAGCTTGGCCGAACTGCCGGCATGCCCGGTTGCTACGGATGCGGAGGCCAGATTTCTGATCGAACGCGAGCAACTCTATGGCCTAGGTGTCGGATACATCGACGTCCACCTCATCGCGTCGGCGCGTCTTCGGGGAAACACGACCGAATGGATGGGGACGTTACGCTAGCGACCGTGCGCGGCGAAGAGCAGCTTCGCGGCAGCGGCCGCGTGTGACGCTGCGTCCAGTTGACGGCGCGTCCGCGCGGACGTCAACGCACCATCGAAGAGCAGCATGAGTTGCTCCGACAGTGCCGCCGGATCGTGCGCGCCGGCCGCTTCGGCGGCGACCCGAAACCAGTCCAGGATCGCGCGTTTGTGGCGCGCGGTGATCGTGCCGGCGAAGACGATCGTCTCGCCGTTTTCGGCAACGGCATTCGTCAGCGCGCAGCCGCGGAACGCGCGCGTGCGGAACCAGCGGTCGAGCGATTCGAAAACACGTGCGACCGCGGCGTGCGGGTCGCGGCGCGCATCCACGTCGTCGAACATCGCGCGCCGGGCCTCGTCGCGCCGGCGAAGATACTCGGCGACCAGCGCCTCCTTTGAGGCGAAATGGTAGTAGAGCGTGCGGCGGGTGACCCCCGCCGCCGCGGCGATTTCGCGAAGGCCGGTCGCGGCGACACCGTTCCGGTAGAACAGGTCGTCGGCCGTGCGGAGAATCGCGGACCGCGCCGCGCCGGCCTGCGCCGGGCGACCCGGACCGCGCGAACTTAGGGCGATTTCGCGGCGAGCTCGCGCGCCAGCGCGCCGAGTTCCGCCGTGGTATAGCCATTGCCGGCGATGCCCCAGCCGCCCTCGGCCGTTTCGGACACGAGGACGGTCACGTAGGGGCGCAGCGCCGGCGGAGCCTCTTCCGCCGCGATGATCGCGTCGGTAACGAGCTCGACGAGTTTCTTCTTCTTGGCCACGCTCAAGGCGCCGGCCGGGACGTAAACGTGTGCAAGTGGCATGCCGCTAATGTACCGATATGGATAATTAGCGCGCAAGCGGTCACATTTCGCCCCGGCAGCGAATCGGGAGCCCTTGCGCATAAGTTCGTCCATCTATATAATAGAAATTATATAGAGGTGGTTAATGCTCTCATTTAAGGTGACGACGGTCGGCGCTTCGTCGGGCTTTATCCTCACGAAGGAAGCGATGGCGACGCTGAAGATCAAAAAAGGCGATACGGTGTTTCTTACGGAGGCGCCGGGTGGCGGCTATCGCCTTACGCCGTACAATCCGGATTTCGAGCGACAGATGACGCTTGCCGAAGACATCATGCACGACGACCGCGAGATTCTGCGCGCACTCTCCAAGTGATGGAGTGGCGGTGGATCGCCGCTGACGTACTATATGCGGTTCACGATCGCCAGATCGCTGAGCATGGCGGGCTCGACGGTGTTCGCGATCTCGGCGCAATCGAGTCCGCGCTTGCGCGGCCACGAAATCTCGCCTCCTACGGCGAGCCAGACGCTGCTGCTCTTGCTGCGTCGTATGCGTTCGGCTTTGCACGCAATCACGGTTTTGCTGACGGCAACAAACGAACGGCTTGGGTACTCGCGCGACTCTTCCTTGCCGACAACGGATATCGCCTGCGATTCGATCCGATCGATGCGATCAGAACGATCGAGTCACTCGCGGCCGGAACGCTGAGCGAAGAGCAACTCGCGGCATGGTTTCGCGCGGGTCTCGACCCCAGTTTATAGTTGCTTTTCGTTCCGTACACCCTCAGCAAACAAAAATCCGCAGAGCCCTTTCGGGCCGCGGATTTCTTCCATTGGTGGAGATGAGGAGACTCGAACTCCTGACCCCTTACATGCGAAGCAAGTGCTCTACCAACTGAGCTACATCCCCATGGGCCGACCGCGATTATACGGAAACGCGCGGGCGCTGTCAAAAGGAAGCCGGGATGGTTCGCCTTCTTGCCCTCCTGGTGTCCCTTTTCGTGCTTGCCGCTTGCGGCGGAAGCAGCGCAGGAGCGACCTCTAACGTCGGGGTGCGTGTCTTGGCGACCACCTCGACGCTTGCCTCGCTGGCGATCGGGGTCGTCGGCGACCCGAGCCGGGTGAGTAGCCTGGTCCCGATCGGCGCCTCGCCCGAGGACTACCAGCCCGCACCCCAGGATATCGAACGGGTTCACGACGCGCGCGTGTTGCTCGAAAACGGCGCGAACCTGGAGACCTGGCTCGACGGCACAATCGACAATGCCCGCAATCCGGGCTTGATCCGGGTCGTCCTCAGCGATGGGCTGCCGGTCCGCGACGGCAATCCGCATCTCTGGATGGATCCCGTCTTCGCGCGCACCTACGTAAAGAAGATTCGCGACGCGATGATCGCCGCCGATCCCGCCGGCGCCGCAACGTACCGTACCAACGCCGCCGCCTACGACGCGCAACTCCTCGCCCTCACCGTTCGCACGCAGAAAAAGATCGACACGATCCCGCCGGTGCAGCGCACGATGATCGTCTTTCACAACGCCTTCGATTACTACGATGCCCGGTTCGGGCTGCAGACGCTCGGCGTGGTCGAAACGAATCCCGGCGCCGACCCGAGCCCGCAACATCTTGCGCAGATCGTCGATCTCGCCCGGTCCCATCACGTTCGCGCCGTGTTTGCCGAGCCGGAATATAGCCCGAAGCTGATCGCCGCGCTCGCCGAGAGCGCCGGAATCAAGACCGTGTCCGATTTGTACGATGATTCGATCGGTACCGATCCGAAGGTCGCGACGTACATCGGCATGATCGACTACGATACCGATACCATCGTGAGGGCGCTCAAATAACGGTTCTTGAGATCTGCGATCTCGTCGTGCGCTACGAGCGCGTCACGGCGCTGAACGGCGTCACCCTCTCGCTGGAAACGGGCACGGCCCTCGGCATCGTTGGACCGAACGGTAGCGGGAAATCGACGCTGCTCAAAACGATCGCGGGCCTTGTCGCGCCATCGTCTGGGACGGTCCGCGTGTTCGGCAAGGCGCCGCGCCAGCTACGCGCCGGCACCATCGGCTACGTGCCGCAGGTCGAAGACGTCGATTGGAGTTTTCCCGCAAACGTGCGGGATGTCGTTGCGATGGGCCGGTTCCCGCGCATCCCGCCGTTTGTGCCATTTCGCAGCGTCGATCGCGAGGCCGTGGCGTACGCGCTCGCCGTACTCGATCTCACCGACCTCGCCGACCGGCACATCTCGCAGCTCTCGGGCGGCCAGCAGCAGCGCGCGTTCCTTGCCCGTGCGATCGCGCAAGAACCGCAACTCCTGTTGCTCGACGAACCGACGACCGGCGTCGATGCGGCGACTGAGGAAAAACTGCGCGTCGTCGTGCGCGAACTCGTCGCCGGGGGAATGCCCGTGATCATGACGACGCACGATCTCGATCGCGCGCCCGAGTGGTTCGACCGGCTCGCGGTCGTCGACCGCAAGATTCTCGCCGACGGGAAGCCGGAGGAGGTCCTCGAGTCGGGCGCCTATGCCGGGTTGCGCGAACATACGCACGTCCACGGCCACGCGCGCGTCGAGGACCACACGCCGTGATGGATGCGTTGCTCGCGCCGTTCGCCTACGAATTCATGCAGCGTGCGTTCGTCGCGGCGCTGATCGTCGGGCTCTTGTGCTCCGTCATGGGCACCTATGTCGTCTTGCGCAAACTCTCGTTCATCGGCGATGGGCTTGCGCACGCCTCGTTCGCCGGAATCGTGATCGCGTACTTACGTGGCCTCAACTACATCATCGGCGCGGCGGTCGTTGCGATAATCACCGCGCTCGGGATCGGGTTCGTCCACCGGCGCGCGAAAGTCTCGCTCGATACCGCGATCGGCGTTCTCTTCACCGGCGCGTTCGCGCTCGGCGTGTTCTTGATGAGCCGCTCCACGCGCACGACCATCGATTTGCAGAGTTTCCTCTTCGGCGATATTCTCGGTGTGACGCGCACCGATCTTGCGATCATCGTCGCGCTTGCGATCGTGGTGGCGTTCGTGGTCGCGGCGTTGTGGCGTCCGCTGCTTTTCACGTCGTTTGATCCGACCGTGGCGGAAGCGGCCGGGATTCGGGCGCCGTTCGTTGACGACACCTTGCTCGTGCTGCTCGCACTCACGATCATCATCTCGCTGCAGTCGGTCGGCATCGTCCTCGTCGCCGCGCTGCTGGTGACGCCCGCCGCCGCGGCGGCGCAACTCACGCGGCGTTTCGTACCGATGATGCTGCTCTCGGCGCTGCTCGGCGTCGCCTCGTCGGTCGGCGGCCTCTACCTTTCGTATTCGCTGCGCGCGTCGAGCGGGGCGACGATCGTGCTGCTTGCGACGATCCTGTTCTTCGTCGCGCTCGCTATCGGATCAAGGCGGCGACGGCCGCGTTCTCTTTGAGCGAGCCGATCCCGGTCACCGCATCGAACCCGCTGCGCACGCTGCAGCCCGCGGGCTGGACGCCGGGACAGCCGTTGACCGCTTTGGGCGCCGGCGGGACGATCCCGCGATAGCCTTTCGGCAGCCGATTGCGCAGCGGGCGCAGCGTGTTGTCGATGTACCCGCGGTCGTTCTCGCGGGCGACGTCGCGAAACGCCGTCGGCGCGAGTTTGGCGAGCGCGTAGAGATCGGCGGCCGTCAGCAGCCGTTTCGGCGCCGGCACGAGCGAATTGATCGCCGCGAGCTCTGCGGCGACGATCGAGGCGCTCTCGCTCGTGCCGCCGATTCCGCCGAGGCCGTACCCGTGCCAGAAAATGCGCAGATGGCCGCCCGCATCGGCGGAGACGTCGGGGACGATCCGGTTCTTCACGAACGCGGGCGAGAATTCGAACGAGCTCGCCGCATCTTGCCAGGCCGGGCGCGGTTCGGTCGAGATGCCGCCGCCGGTCGCGTGATCGCCGTCGTTCCAGGCCGCTTCATCGGCCACGCCGTCGCGATCGCCGAGTTGCGTTCCGCCGACGCAGATGACGTACGTTGAGACGCATGGATACGCGACGCCGGGCGGATCGAGATCGGTGAAGCGGTAGCCGAAGGCGCCGTCGTCGCCCGACGGGACGACCAGCGGAATGCCGCGCACGACCGCTTCGAGCATCGGGATCGACGGTGGTCCGTAATCGGCGGCGATCGAACCGGGTGTCGGACCGACGGCGAACGGAAAAACGATCTCGGTCGGTGCATCGCTTCCGCCGAGCGCGCGCGCGAGCGCGAGCGTTCCGTCGTTGCCGGGTGTGCAGACGTCGTCGTATTGCAGCACGATCGATGCGAGCGGCGCCATCGTCAGCGCCGTATCGGCGTCGAGCCCCGCTTCTTGGCCGCGATCGTCGCGGCCGCAGTCGACCGACGGCGATTTGAACGCGTACGATTGCTCGGTGACGTGCGCGATCGTAGCGCCGGGCGGCGCGCCGTCGGCGGCGAGGAACGCCGCGATATCTTTGGGATCGAAATGATCGCTTGCGTCCTCGATCAGCGTGATGCGCTGGTTGAAGCCGCCGCTGGGCACGGCGTCGAGGTGTTCGCGAAACGCGACCGGCGTGTACCAGTTGCCGCGAAAGAGCGTGAACGTCGGCCGTTGGAGGTCGTCGGCGAGCCGCGGCGTCGTTGCGACGAGCGTACCGTGCACGTCGCGCACGTCCGCTAACGGGACCGTGAGCGGACCGTCCGGCGCGATCGCGGTGCGGCCGGGACCAGCATACGCGATGAAATGCGTGCCGAACGCGCGGCTCGCCGTCGCAACGGTCATGACCCCGCCTCCCACCAGCCGATCCGGCGAGATGAAAATGTCGCTCGCGCCCGCGCGCTGGAGGAACGTTCGCAGCGCGAGCCCGTCGCGTCCGTCGCGTCCGAAACGCTGCGCGACGTCGCTCGCCGAAAGAACCTGGCGATGCTGGGGATTTGCTGGGTCGATCATCGCCGCCGCGAGCGCGTCGAGATCGGCGCGCGGCTTGAGTTCGATGACGACGCGCAGTTCCTCATCCGCCTTCGCGGTCCCGATCGGGTGCAATCCGGCAAGCAACCCGGTCGGTACGGCTATTTGCGTGCTCGCTGCCTCGGCGGTGAGACCCTGCGCGAGGGTGAGCAGCGCAGGCGCGAGAAAATACACGACGAGTGAACGCAGGCGGGACATGAGCCCGTTCTTCGCGTCGAATAGGTTGAAACGATGCAACGCCAGGCATTTCTGCGAGCCCTCATCGCGACGGTCGGCGTGACCGAGTTGCTGCACCTGCCGCCTGCGCTCGCGGCCGGGATCGATGAGTATGCACTCGGGGAAGAGACGTTCTCGCAGTTACGCGAGGACGGCGAGATGCTCTTCGATTCAACCTACTACGAGCATCTCAACGAGATCGGTTCGGTGATCGCGGAAGCGGCGCGCCCGCGCTATGAATATCCGATCCGTTTTTATATCGTCCGCGGCGATTCGGCGAACGCGTTTTCCGTGCCGGGCGGAAATATCTATGTCAACGAGCCGCTGCTCAAACTCGCGAAGAATCGCGACGAGCTTGCGGGCGTGCTCGCGCACGAAACGGGGCACATGGTGCTGCATCACGTCGCGAAACGCATCGCGAACGAACAGAAGGCCAACGTCGCGGCGACCGCCGCGCAAGTGCTCGGCGGCATCTTCGGCGGCTGGGTCGGCGCGAACGCCGCCGGCTATCTGAGCCAAATGGGTGCCGCCAAACAGGACGCCAACCTCTCGCAGCACATCGAAGCGCAAGCGGATGAAGAAGGCGCGCGCATCATGGCGGCCACGAAACAATACAATCCGTACGGCCTCATTTGGTTCTTCCAGATCATGACCGCAACGTACGGACCCGGTCAGAAGAATTGGCTGATGGACCACCCGGTGGATTCAGCGCGAATCGACGACTTGCGCAACCTCATCACCGGAAATCCGCAAATCTTCAGCATGTGGAAAGACACGCAACAGGGCGACCAAGTTTACTGGTAGGCTTGCTGCCCGCACCGTTCATCTGAATCCGCGACGTCCGAAAATGTCATCCTGAGCCTGTCGAAGGATGGGCCTGGCAGCCAGGTGGCGCGTTACGCCGCGATCGTTGCCGGGGCTGGCGTAACGATCGTAGGCCCATCCTTTCCTTCGCTCCGCTCAGGACAGGCTCTAGGCTCAGGATGACATTTTGTTTAGTCGGCGCCTTTGATTACGGCGAATGCACCACCGGTGGGGCGCACGTAGCCGCCGTCGACGAGTGCGTCGAGGACTTCGTCGGTCACCGCGCGCTCGTTCTTGTTCGGCATCCCGGCCCAGCGCATCGCGACCTCGTTCGGATCGAGTAACGCGCCGGGCACGAGCAATCCGCGCACGAATTCCTCGCGTAGTTTGAGCCGCTCCATCCGATGTCGCACCGGCGCCAGCGCCGCCGCGAGTCCGGTCGGCGGCGGTTCCGCATCCGATGCCGATGCCGATGCCGAAGCCGGTGCTGGTGCCGCGATCGCCGTCGTTGGTGGAGTGACGGCCGGTTTTTCTGGAATCAATAGGATCGGCGGCGGGTCCATTCCGCCGACGAGTCCGGGCGCACGCTCGAGGACGAGTTCGGTGATCGCCGGGAACGCTTGCGCGAGGGCGACCGCGAACGCTTGCCACGGGACGACGTTGAGGTTCGCAGGGCGTCGGACGACCGCGTCCAGGATCGCTTGCGCCACGCGTTTCGGTGAGGTGAGCAAGCGCGCGGGCGCGCCGGGCATCCCGGCGCGCTGCATGAACGGCGTATCCACGGCACCCGGATCCACGTACGTCACGCCGATGCCGAGCGGCCGCAGCTCGCGCCGCAAGATCGCGGTCGCGGAACGGGTCGCCGCCTTTGCCGGCGGATACGCGCCGAGGCCGCCGACCGGAACGCGCGCCACGCCCGAGCCGAGCATGAAGACGCAGCCGTGCACGTCGCGCAGCGCGGCGAGCGCTTCGCGTACGAGCGCGAGCGGGCCGATCACGTGCGTTCCGAATTGGCGCTCGAGCTCGGCATTGGATTGGATGCTGATGTTTCCGGCAGAGACGAAGCCGGCGTTGTTCACCAGCACGTCGAGCGTCGAGAATTGCGCGAGCACGCGGGCGATGACGCCGCGCGCGTTACCCGGATCGCTGATGTCGACGGCCTCGACGGCAACGGTTCCGCCCGCTGCGGCGATCTCGGCGGCGAGCGCGTCGAGCGCATCGCGTTTGCGGCCGATCGCGTAGACGGCGTAGCCGGCGCGCGCGGCAAGCAGCGCAAGCTCGCGCCCGATCCCCGAGGACGCGCCGGTGATCAGCATCGTCTTCACGCCGAATACTCCCGGTAGCGCGCGTACGCATCGCCGGTCGTGCGCGGCAAATCGGCGTAGTAGGCTGGTTCGAACATCACGGGATCGGCGCTTTCGCGGACGGTACGGCCTTCCTTCGCAACGATCGCGAGCATCCGCGCAACGGGCTTTGGTGAACCGTCGGCGCGAACGATCCCGAACGACCGCTCGTGCGGCGCACGATCGAACGGCGGCTCGTCCGCGAGCGCGGCATCGTAGTCGGCCCAGCACCACCAATAGGCGCCGAGCCGGCCGTCCGCATGGAGGCGATCGATCACGGCACGGCCGTACGTCGCCATCTCCTCTTCGGTCAAACAGGCGTACGCGGCATGCGTGGCATCGTTGACGGGCGGCAACGGCGGATCGTCGGGCAGCGGTACGCGATCGTACGGCGAGATGCGGCCGGGCGGACACGTTGGATTTCCGAATTCGCTGAAGAGCACGGGCTTGCGCGTAAACGACGCCGTGAGCTGGGCGAGAAACGGCACGACCTCTGCGTCGAGACGATCGCGCGCAAAATCGCTATAGACCGAGTAGCCGTGCATCGTCGCAAACGCCCACGGTTCGGCGATCGACGACGGCCGGATGTTGCGATCACGAGTGAGATCCTCGCCGTGTAATCCGCCGGTCACCGGCAGACCGGAGAAGCGCTCGAGGTCGTCCGAGAGATATTTGCTCCACTCAGCCGCTTCGCGCGCCGATGCGGGTTCGGCGACGTTGCTGAATTCGTTGCCGAGATCCCAGGCGACGACGGCCGGATGCTCGCGCAGCGCGCGCCCGGCTTCGCGCGCTTGCAGCCGCTGCGCGGCGAGCAGCATGCCGGTGTACGTGTTCGCGGCGCCGTACGGCGACTCGCCCGCTTCCGTGATCGTGCGGAAGCGGCCGGCCGGAACGGCCGGATCGAGCGCCCACGACGGCAGCCAGTTCACGCCGCTCATGTGGCCGCAGAAGAGCGTCGGCATCGCGCGCAAGCCGCGCTCGCCGATCGCATCCGTCACCCGGACGAGCCGGTCCAGCATGGTCGTATCGACCCGATTCGGTGCGGGCTGGAAATCCGACCAGCGCAAGAAGAAGCGGACCGCATCGAGTCCGAACCCGGCGATGCGTTCGAGATCTTCCGTGATCTCACCGAGATCGAAGCGCTTCCACATCGCCATCGCCGTGCGGCGCGGCCAATAATTGATCCCGAGGCTGAATCGCACGACTACTCGTACCGCGAGGGCGCTCGCGCGATCCTCCCGAAGGCGCCGAAAGAATGACGGAACAGCCGCTCGTCGGGATCATCATGGGCTCGACATCCGATCTCGAAACGATGCGCGCCGCGGCGACGACCTTGCAAGAGCTCGGCGTCGCGTTCGAACTCAAGGTCGTCTCCGCGCATCGCACGCCCGACCTCATGTTCCGCTATGCCGCCGAGGCAGCCGGGCGCGGGCTCAAAGTGATCATCGCGGGCGCCGGCGGCGCGGCGCACCTGCCGGGGATGGTGGCGACCAAAACCGGATTGCCGGTCATCGGCGTGCCGGTGGAATCGAAGTCGCTCAAAGGTCTCGATTCGCTGCTCTCGATCGTGCAGATGCCGGCCGGCGTTCCCGTCGCGACGATGGCGATCGGGAACGCGACGAACGCGGCGCTCTACGCGGCCCGCATCCTCGCGCTCGGCGACGCGGCGCTCGCGCAACGGCTGCACGAACGCAGCGAACGGATCGCGCGCGAGGTCGAGGCGACCGTTCTGTGATCCGCACGATCGGGATCCTCGGCGGCGGCCAGCTCGGACGGATGCTCACGCTCGAAGCGAAGCGGATGGGCTATCGCGTCGTCACGCTCGAACCGTCGACCGATTCGCCGGCCGGACAAGTCGCCGACGAACAGATCGTCGCCGCCTACGACGACCTGCGCTTCATCGGCGAGCTCGGCGCGCGCAGCGACGTCGTCACGTATGAATTCGAAAACATCCCGCTGGCGTCGGTGCAAGCGCTTGAAGCGGATCGCCGGCTCGTTCGGCCGAGCAGCGCGGTGCTGCGCATCACGCAAGAGCGCTTGCTCGAAAAGCAGTTCGTTCGCGACTGCGGCGTTGCCACCGCCGAGTTCGCGCCGGTTCGCTCCGCGCAAGAACTCGAGGCGGCAATCGCGCGCATCGGATTCCCCGCCGTGCTCAAGACGACGATAGGCGGGTACGACGGCAAAGGGCAATGGGTCGTGCGCGATCGCGACGCGGCGCTTGCGGCGCTCGCCGAGGCGCGCGGCAAAGCGCTCATCTACGAGCAGTTCGTGCCGTTCGACAAGGAATTGTCCATCATTTGCGCGCGTAACGCGCGCGGCGAGATCGTCACGTTCCCGGTCGCGGAGAACCAGCACGATCGCGGGGTGCTGGCGACGTCGATCGTCCCGGCCCGCGTCTCGGACGAGATCGCGCAACAGGTGCGCGACGCCGCTGAGACGATCGCGCGTGCGCTCGACATCGTCGGCGCGTTCGCCATCGAATTCTTTCTCGCGGGCGACCGGATTCTGGTCAACGAGATCGCGCCGCGCGTCCACAACACCGGCCACTACTCGCTCGAAGCGACGACGATCTCGCAGTACGAAGCGCACGTGCGCGCGATCTGCGACTTGCCGCTCGTGCCGCCGCGCATGCTGGCTGCGGCGATCGTGATGGTGAACATCCTCGGCGCCGGCGAAGGCGACGACCTGGACGGCACGGCCGATCTCTTACGCGATCCCGACGTCGCGCTGCACATTTACGGCAAGGCGCACGCCGCGCTGCGCCGCAAGATGGGCCACTTCACCGTCCTCGGCGCGACGCCCGACGAAGCGCTCTCAAAGGCCGAGCGCGGCCGTGCGCTCCTGCGCTGGATCGACAATCGCGCGATGAGCCCGCGGTGAAGCCGGACGGGGACGGCGAGGAACGAAGCACGCGCAACTGGCTGCGCATCGATCTGCTCATCGCAATCTCGGCGCTGTTGATCAGCGCGCTCACGGCCGCGGCGAGCCTCTATCAGACGCATGTGATCGCCGACCAGCTCAGTTCCTCGGTGTGGCCTTACCTCGGGTTTTCGGTGTCCAAGACGACGGACGGTGAACTCTCGCTCGCGGTCGAGAACAGCGGGTTGGGACCGGCGATCATTCGCACCGTCGAGCTGAAGGTCGACGGAAAGCCGATCCACGATCTCGCGACGTTTTTTGCACTCGCCAAGGGGACGGGCCCCGCGATGCATATCCAGGGGACCTTCCGTAGCTTGAGTCCCGGCGACGTGGTCCGGCCCGGGGAGTTGCGCACGTTCATCGATGTGAAGAGTGCCGCATTCGTCCCGCTGATCGCCAAACTGTTGCCGCGCGCGGAGCTCGACGTCTGTTACTGCTCGCTGCTCGAGCAGTGCTGGACGATTCGCTCGGATGCGCCGACCGATTATCCGGAGAAGACGGGCAGCTGCGGAAAGCCGGGACCAAATGAGCTGCAGATCGGAAGTCCGCTCACGTCTTAGTGCACGCGAACGACGATCTTGCCCTGACGTCCGGCGATCGATGTGCGCTCGAACGCGGTGAGGAAATCGTCGAACGCGATCGTTGCCTCGATGTTCGTAGCGAGCTGCGTACGCGCGACGAGCTCGGCAAGAAATCCGAGGTCCGCGCCGACCGGGTGCTTTTCGGCTTCATGGAAGAGAACGAAGCCGTAGAGTCGCGCGCCTCCGGTCAGGTAAAAGGCGTTGCTGGCGAAGGTCGTTTCGCCGGAGACGGACTGGCCGAAGTGGATGACGATGCCGTCGGGTGCAAGGGACACGAGCGCTGTTGCGAGCGCGGCGCCGCCGAGCGACTCGAGCACGACGTCGTAGGGAGCGTGATCGCGGAGCGCTACGGGTTCGCCGATGACGACCGTCTCCGCGCCCGCGGCACGTAATTGCGCTTCCGCATCGGGACGCCGTGCGCTCGCGGTTACGCGCGCGCCCTCGCGTGCGGCGAGTTGGATCGCGAAGAGCCCGGCGCCGCCGGTACCGGGGGAGATGAGCGTTCGCTTTCCCGCGAGTGGTGCGCCGTGACGGAGCGCCCGCAGCGCGGTGAGTCCGGCGACCGGAAGGGTCGCGGCCGCTTCGAACGAGACGCCGTCCGGAAGCGGCGCGAGATACGCATCAGGTGCCGCCACGTACTCCGCCCACGCGCCCTGATCGGGCATCAGGCCGACGACGCGCTCACCTGTTCGTGGTCCGTGCGCAACGGTTCCCGCGAAATCCCATCCGAGCGGATCGCCGGGTGCTCGACTCGGTGCACGACGCACTTCGCCCGCGTTGAGTGAGATCGCATGGACGCGCACCAGTGTCTCGCCGGCCCGCGCTTCGGGGATGGGAAGGGTCGCAAATGCGAGCGGCCGGGCGGCTTCGCCCGTCGCGCGCAGCGCGCGCATCGTGGAACTCATGTGCTACGACTATGCCGCACGGGCCAGGACGTCCCCCGGCGAGATGGGAACGGCGCTGCGATGGATACGCTTGCAACCGAGGGCTACATCCCGTTCCGCGGTTTCCGCACGTGGTACGAATCGTTCGGAGACGGGCGCGACGGCCGGCTACCGCTCATCATCCTGCACGGGGGCCCCGGTGCGACGCACCAATATCTCGAGCCGCTGCGCGCGCTTGCCACATCGGGCCGGCGCGTGATCTTCTACGATCAGATCGGCTGCGGCCGATCCGACCGCCCCACCGATCCCGCTTTCTTCACGCCGCAGACATTCGTCGATGAGCTGGATGCGCTGCGCGCGCATCTCGACCTCGCCCACGTTCACGTGCTGGGTCAATCGTGGGGCGGCATGCTCGCGATGGAATACGCCTTGCGTAAACCGGCCGGCCTCGCGTCCATCATCGTCGCCGATTCCCCGGCGAGTATGGCGCTCTGGGTGAGCGAAGCGAACCGCTTGCGCGCCGAACTGCCGCCCGACGTCGAACAAACGCTGCGCGAACACGAAGCGGCCGGCACGACGACTGACCCCGCGTATGAAGCGGCGGTGGAAGTCTTCTATCGGCGCCACGTCTGTCGCGTCGATCCGTGGCCGGACTGCTTCGCACGGACCGCGCAGTCGATGGCGCACGACGGTTTCGTCTACAACTTGATGAACGGCCCGAGCGAATTCCATTGCATCGGGACGCTAAAGACGTGGGACATCACGGATCGTCTACACGAAATCACCACGCCGACGCTGCTCCTGAGCGGCCGCTACGACGAAGCGACGCCGCTCATCGTCGGCACCATCCATGCGCGCATCATGGGATCCGAATGGATCATCTTCGAAAACAGCTCGCACACCCCGCACCTCGAAGAACCGGACGCCTTCAACGCAACCGTGCGCGCCTTTCTCGCCGGCGTAGAATCCGCTCCGACGTAATCGAGAGCCGTCACGGCTTCATTGGGGCGTTTGGACGTGGCGGGAGATCGGTGAACGCCATCGGTCGATCCCACCAGTCGTGCTCGCGCCACGCACGTCGTTCCGCGTTCGGTTCGGCTGGAAGCTTCTGCTCCAGCGCCATCGCATACGCATCGAGATAGCGATCCACCATGCGATCCGTCGAGAACGTCGTTTCTACGTGCAGACGGCACGCCGCGCGATCGAGCGTCGCGAGGCGCGGGACGGCCGCGATGGCCTCATCGACGGTATCGCATAAGAAGCCCGTACGTCCGTCCACGACGATCTCCGGCAGCGAGCCCATGCGCGCGCCGAGCACCGGTGTCCCGCATGCCATCGCCTCGACCAAAACGAGACCGAAGCGTTCGGGCCGCGTGGTCATGTGGACCAGTGCGAGCGCGCCGCCGAGCAGCTCGTTTCGCGCCGCACCCTTCACGTGGCCGAGAAATTGCACGGCATCGCCGTCGATGTGCGGCGCGATCAGTTCGTCGAAGTAGGCCGTATCTTGCGGGATCGCCGCGAGTTTGATTCGCACCCCGGCACGTTTCGCGATCTCGATCGCGAGATGCGCGCCTTTTTCCGGATGAAAACGACCGAGGAAAACCAGATAGTCGCCGGGGCGATCCACGAACGTCCAGTCGCCCGGATCAATTCCGTTATAGGTCGTCGCGAGATAGTCGAGCCCCGGATCGCGGTCGGCGTCGCTGATCGAACAGTAGAAGCTGCGCGACGCTCCGGCATAGTACGCGCCGAGGATGGGTGGCGACGAGAAGCCGTGGATCGTCGTGAGCATCGGCGGCGCGGTCGTTGCGAGCGCGTAGGTGAGCGGCTTCCAGTCGAAATTGTTGTGGATCAGATCGAACTCGCGTGCACGCGCGAAGAGCGCCCCGATGTGGAGCGCGGTTGCGACCTCGCCGTTCTGCGCGGGGTCCTCTTCGAGCCCCACCGGAACGACCGCGGCGAGGTGCCCTGGCGACTGCGAGTTGCCGGTCGCGAAGAGCGTGACGTCGAGCCCGCGCGCGTGCATGCCGCGGGCGATGTTCGACGCGATCTGTTCCCACGGTCCGTAGCCCGGCGGCGGCGTCGGCCATGAGATCGGTGCAAGGATCGCCAGGCGCGCGCCGCGCAGGGCGGCCGTCACCCGCGCGCGAGCAGGCCGTGCTTCACCACGGCGGCGGGGGTACGCAGCGCGTGCGTATTCGTTTCCAGGTCGCCCGTCAACAGAAGGAGATCGGCGGGCCGTCCCGGCGCGATCACCCCCGCGTCGACGCCGAGCAGCTCCCCCGCCGTCTGCGTTGCCGCATGAAGGGCCGCATTCGGCGTCATTCCGAGCGCCGTATGCATCAACTCGACTTCATACGCGTAGGCATCGTGCCCGTTGTACGGCGTCCCGGCATCCGAACCGCCGGCGATCGTGACGCCCGCGCGATACGCCTTCGCGATGTTCGTCATCGCCTTGGCGTGAAGTTCGGTCGCTTTGCGCACGACGTAGTCCGGTTGCGTGCCGTCCGAGGCGTGCTCGAAGATGCATTGCACCGCGGCGAGCGTCGGCACGAGCGCCACCTTGCGGTCGAGAAAGAGTTGGATCGCCTCGTCGTCGAGCAGATGGCCGTGCTCGATCGAGTTCACGCCGGCGCGCAGTGCGTTCTTGATCCCCGCGGTTCCGATCGCGTGCGCGGCGACGCGCATCTGGTGCGTGTTCGCCTCGACGATCGCCGCGCGCATCTCTTCCTCGGTCAGCTGTTCGATGCCGGGGACGGCGCCCTTGGTGAGCACGCCGCCGGTTGCGATGAGTTTGATGCAATCCGCGCCGGCGCGGCGCTGTTCGCGCACGGCCTTGCGCGCGTCCCACGGCCCGTCGGTCTCGCGGCCGATGAAAAACCCGTGACCGCCCGTCATGCAGAGCGCGCGGCCGGCGGCGAGGATCGTCGGCCCCGGATGTTCGCCGCGCGCGATCGCGTCGCGCAACTCGATCGCGTTGCTCTCCGCGCCCCCGAGATCGCGCACGGTCGTCACGCCCGCGAAGAGCGCCTTGCGGGCGTTCTCCGCCGCCGCCAGCGTTAATTGGATCTTGCTCTTGAGAACGAAGACCGATGCGGTGTTCGGTTCGCCCGATGATTCCAGGTGCACGTGGGCGTTGATGAGGCCCGGGGCGACGGCCGCCGCCTCGAGGACACGTTCGGCACGCACCTCCGGCGAACGCGGCTCGATCGCCGCGATACGCGTCCCGGCGATGCGGATCGTCACATCGCGCCGCGGCGGCTCGCCGGTTCCGTCGTAGAGCAGCCGGCAGTGGATCGCGAGCGTCGTTTCGGTCACGGCGCGCCGTTCCACATGGCCCATCGTAAGGCCGCTTACCGCCGACGACGGGACGCTGTGCTAGGCTGGGCTCATGTCAGACCCCGCCCCCGCCGACGTCGCCCTTGCGACCGAGCGCAACAAAGTTTGGTACCTGCAGCAGAACCGGCTCTTTTCGAACGCCGTCGACGGCAGCTTGGAATCCAACGCCCACCTCTTCAAGATCGTCACCTATCCACGAAAAACGGCGATCTTCGATCAGGGCGATCCGACGCGTCTGATCTATTTCCTCAAACGCGGCAACGTCCGGCTCGCGCGACTGACCGAAGACGGTCGTGAGGTGACGGTCGCGATCCTCGGCCCGGGCGATCTCTTCGGTGAAGAGACACTCTTCGAGAAAGGTCCGCGCTCCACGGTCGCGATCGCGCTCGACGATGTGCTCGTCTGCATGGTTCGCGCCGACGATCTCTTCGCGATGATCTCCGCCGATCCGTCGCTTGCTCTCAACGTAGCGCGCATTTTGAGCGAGCGTGTCGGCGAGCTGGAGACGACGATGGAAGATCTCGCGTATGCGAAGGTCGGCGACCGGCTGATGCACCTCTTCCGGCGGCTCGCCGACGAACACGGAGCGCGTGAATCGCGCGGCACGCGGCTGACGATCCGGCTCACGCACGCCGACCTCGCTTCGCTGGTCGGCAGCACGCGCGAGACGGTCTCCGCCGAGATCGCGACCCTCGTCCGCAACGGCCGCATCATCGCCGACGGCCGCACCATCATCCTGCCCGACTCCGAAAGGCAACCCGTATGAAACGCTTCGTCCTCACCGCCGCGCTGCTCGCGCTCGCGACCGTTCCCGCCGCAGCCGTCGGCCCGGCCACGAATCTCGCCCCCGTCCTCGGCGCGCACGATTGGATCAACGGCCGTGCGACCGCTGCGGCGACCGACGGCAAAGTCGTCATCGTCGACATCTTCACCTTCGATTGCATCAACTGCAAACACGTCACGCCGGAACTGAAGAAGTTGCACGCATCGGTGCCGGCATCGGAACTCGCGATCGTCGGCGTCCACGCTCCCGAGACACCGTACGAACGAGAGCGCCCGAACGTGGTCTCGGAACTCGCGCGTCAAGGTGTCGTCTGGCCGGTCGCCGTCGACAACAGCTTCGCGATCTGGAACGCCTACGGCACGACGGCGTGGCCGACGCAACTGATCTTCGACAAACACGGCAAGTTACGCAAAACCTTGGTCGGCGAGGGCTACGATAGCGACGTCGAATCGACGGTCAAGGCGCTCATCGCCGAGCAATAACCAGGGCAAAAAGAGAAACCCGGCCGGTCTCGCGTGAGACCGGCCGGG
>Ga0116231_10004554_pt1 | contig 27958 bp, 15 predicted proteins | sample S1TSphgellanicum_2_FD_89695 | JGI IMG/M metagenome (GOLD analysis project Ga0116231, IMG submission 89695) | Host-associated microbial communities from peat moss isolated from Minnesota, USA - S1T2_Fd - Sphagnum magellanicum MG | ecosystem: Host-associated > Plants > Peat moss > Unclassified... | reverse complement strand
TATTGAAACCCCAGTAGCGCATTTTTAAAAAAATCAAAGTCAGGGTTTCAAAGTTTAGAATTAATTAGGGTGTTAGTAGATTAGTAATGAGTAGGGTTTAGTGTTTAGTGTTTAGTCGTCTAGTCACTTAGTTAATGTTTAGTTAATAGTTAATTTAGGGTTTAGTTAGGTTTAGGGTTTACGAAGTAAGCAGTGTTGTTTGTTGTTTACTATAAAAGCAAATGTTTTAAAGTTGCTTATTCATTTTGTGTGAGTTTGTTTCAATTTCTTGCATTTTATTTTCTTTCTTGCTTAGCTTAATGTGTTTGATTAGTTAGTTTGTTTTATGTTGTTCTATGCTCCTCTTGTTCGATTGGCTATGTTCCTCTTACTCGACTTATTATTCTACTCTTTTTGCTTGATTTGATGTTCCTTTTGTTTGACCTGTTCTTCCACTCCTTTTGTTTGACCTGCTTTGTTATTCTTATTCAACTTGTTGCTCCATTCTTTTTGCTCGACCTTTTTGCTTAGGTACCTTTTTGCTACACCCATGATTTTGTTGCTCCCTACTTTTCTTGTTCGACCTTGTTATTTTGTTTTTCTTGTTTCAGATTGGTATTCCACCCCGCCCCTTTTTTTTTAGGTGTGGAGTGTGGAGGAGCTGTCCAAATTCAAGTTTTTCAAATTCAAGTTCTTTAGGCCAAACTTGGAAGGCGAGAATTTTTGTCTTCAATTTTTGTTTGTTGATGAGTTCTTTTAATTATCCATGTTTTTGGGAAATGGTGGTTAATAATGTGTTTGTTTTTTTGTGCAAGAATTATTTGGACATTGTACATTTAATTATACACACTGCATTTCATTTGCACAATTGCATTGTGTATTTTTTGAACACATTGCATTTTTTTCTTTCAATTGCTTGTAAATGTTTAGGTTGATTTTCATATAACTGGCATAATATTATTTTGGCAAATAACATATTTACTTCTAATTTCTCTTTCAAGGAAGATAATATCATGGTAAAAAATGGGGGAGTGAAGTCAAAATGAAAATTTAATTTTGATTGAAAAAATTCAAGCAAATGAAAATGAAATGGACATTGAAGAAGATGTGGAAATAGGAAAAAGTGAAAATGTGCAAACAAAAAATTAACAAAGTTGAAGAAAATGGGAAACAAATATGATTTTTTTTTGCAAAAATAACTTATTCAAAGAAATTTTTGGAGAGGGCATAATATAAATTTTTTATGTTGGGCATTTTATTGTGTAAATGATGCGAAAGAAGTTGAAGTTGCATCCCATCAAGTCATGAGATGTATTTTATGTTATGATAGTCTAGTAAATATTCCTAATGCAAGAACTACATAAAGAAAATGACTAATAACTTATTATAAAAATTATGGTATAATTGTTCTTAAAAAACATGTAGATGTAGATCATTTTATAATTGTGAAAAAAATTGAAAAAGAAATTAACAATGTAATAGTAAGAATTGTTGAAAGACAACTTGCAAAGAAAAGGCCAAATGTTCCAACAAGTGCAATATCTACTTTTTTTGTTGTAAAAAAACCTTTCAAAAAGGATGATGTGTAGCAAAAAGATTTTTTCAAGACCTTGGCCTTTTGATTGTGAAAAATAACTTACCATTGTAGTTTGTTGAAAGTCTATGGTTTAAGTGTTTAATACTACATATTATTTCTTAGAGTTGTGTTCCCCTCTCGAAAAAAATTTTCTTAGGAAATATTACCTATCTTGGTGGAGAAAATGAAATAAGTATATGATTTGCCAAAATTAACAAATTGTATTTCTACCAAAGCAAGTTTTGATTTGTGGATGTTAAAAGGTGCGCATGATATTTTTGCTCTTGTTATAAACTTTTTGGGATATAATTGGCAACCCAAATAAGTAACTATTGGTTTGTTTGAGGTAACAAAAATTACTGGGAAAACGTTAGTTAACAATTTGACAAAATTGCTTGATCAATATGGGCTAAGAAACAAAATCATTGCCTATGTTAAGGATGAGGGTTCAAATTTAAATATTATGACAATTGTTTTAAAATCTATTGTAAAATGTGAAGTCTTTGGTTTAGATGAAAATTTTCAGGGTGCTTGTTTTGGCCATGCTTTTTCCAAAGCATGCCAATAGGCTACTATTGATGAAATTTATTGTAGGAATTTCAAGTTTGTTTCAATCGAATTTGCTTAGTCATATTTGCAAAAATGTATAACTTGGTTAAATTTTTTTGGAAAGGGTATAAGGCTTGTTCATATTTTAATTTGCTTCTAAGAAAATTAAATATTCTAATGAAAACAAGGAGATTATTTAATCTATTGCAATTTTTTTTAGAATTACTGTCTTTCTTGTTTCTTATTGATTTGTTCTAGTTGGATCATTTGACATTGGAATTTTAAATTTGTTTGTAGATTTGCTAATAAAATCATTAGTTTCACGAAGCCTTGCAATTCAAGGATGTTATTATTCTTTGTTATAGTAGGCAAAATACTCTCAAAATAAGTGGAAGAGTTCCTCCTTTTCTTACTTAGCACATTTCTAAAATAATTATGGATTTTTTATCTCCCGTTGTGACTGCTTGTGTTCCGAACCAATCTAAAAACCACTAGTTACTTATTAATGCATTATAATTTGCCATTACTATGTGTTTAAATTAGAGGAAGAAATTATAATCCCATCTGCCCCAGTCAGTTTGATTGATGATAATTTTAGGATAGCTTTTGAGTGATCTTTGTTTGCTTCCAACATCAAAAGAGAAGTTTGTGGCATTTTGGATTCTTTCCTTTCTTTTCAAAAAAAAATTGAAAAAAAAAAAACTCACAATATGTTGTCTTTGATGCTAGACCCTAGATTCAAAAGCCTTCATCTAGTATCTTTTTTTGTTGGTCAAGAGGAAGGTGTAAGTACTGTGGATGCATATGATAGGAGAATTTTATATCTTATGTTTTTGAAGTGTTATCATTGTTTGCATCCAATGACATAATCTGTTGGATGTGTAGATCAAACAAGTGACGAAGATTTTAGTTTGGATATTTCTAAATAGATTGCATCCATAAGTGAGCCATCAAAAGAATTTATCACCAAGGAACTATTGATTTTTAGACTTTACCAAGTGGATCCCAAAGACATCAAGTGTCTTTTTTAATGGCGAGGAAAGCATGAAACCATGTTTCCTACAATTAGTTTTTTGGCTTGTCAAATCTTAGGCATTGTAGGGTCCCAAATTGAAATAGAAAGATTTTTTTCTTTAGCGGGCATACTTACAAATCTTAGGAAATGTCGTTTACAATAAAAAAAACTTAGAAAAATTGGATTTATGAGAAAAAATTGGTCAAGTGATCCTATAGATGGATGTAAACTGCCTTTCAATTTAGTAGAATTAATTCAAATAAATTTAGGTTTTTAAAAGGAGTTAGAAGAATTTGAAGGTTCATTTGAACGAGATGAATTAGTGGACATATAAAATGTTGAATTTTTTTTAGAATTTTTATTTTTGTGCAATTTTTTTATTTTTGAACATTAAAAGTTAATTTTTGAGATAATAAAATTTCTAATAATCGGTATGCAAAAACCAGCTTTGAAAACCAACTAGTATCACATGTTGGAGAACCAGTGCTTTGAAACCCGGGTAAAATTATTTTTTGCAAATTTTTGAAACCCTGCTTGGGTCTTGAAACTATGAAGATAAAATTTTTAAAAAGAACTGAGTTGGGTCTTTCAAAATAGTCTCATACCTGGACCCCACGGTTATCCTAAAAACTAGAGACCCACCCAACACTGGTCTTTTCCCTTTTCTTTTAAACTACATAGATCTTGCTACTTTTGCTTAGCTACAAAAATTGCAACAATTTGTGCATCTTATTTTTCTCACGAGAAATGACCAAAGTTTGACATTTTGCTGGCAAGGCGAGTTCTTGTAGTCATAGTCTCTCTTTCTCTTAAAAAAAGTCTTTGAAATGTCATTGATAGCACTTTAAAAACCTAACCTTGTGATATATAAAAAAACATTTTGTTTTGTCCTTGCAATACTGAAAACCCCTGCTAGCTAGATTCATTGTCTTAAGAGCAACTCCACTGGTCCTCAATACGCGACCCCACAAATTAAAACTGGATAGAGAAAAGTCAAAACATGCTGGTTTGACTTAGCAAAAGGGTTTTACCTCAGCAAAAAAATTGCACAGTTTATTGCGGATGGAAAAAGGCACAGCAAAGCCTATTGCCTGCCAGAAAAGAGTGTAATAAATATGATCCGACTGCTGCTCCCTGTTTCTGATTGGCCAATCATAATAATTGCTTTGCCATTAGTAGTTTCCCACCCATTCGGAGTCACAGTTTTAGTTTTATGGGTGGGGTTGGAAAAAGCAAAAGAAACAAAACTTGGATGTGAGAAATATTTTGGCAGGGTCAAATACGGAGTTAGAGATGCTTTAGGATCATATTGTCAATATTCTACAAAATATGCGCCCTAGAGCCATGTTCTAGCTATGCTCGGTGTGGTCAGAGAGATCATTCATTCCATCATAAGTTAAGTCCTTTTCGTGTTGATTCCACACCAGTGTGCTTGGACCTCCTTCACCAAAACAAATGAAACCAACAAACCACTTGATTGTTGTGTGGTTCCAACTCTTCCCAAACAATTTCAGTTAAGGTGTATTCCAGTGTTGGGTGGGTATTGATTGTGAAAACAATAGCTTGTTCTGTTTAAGAGTGCCATAGTTGTGTGAAAGACTTAATCTGGGATGGATTATATAATCGCATTTTCCCCCTCTAATAAAACCTCGGATTCCATGTGTTGGAAAATTTGAATTTCACAAGTATATATTATGGTTCTTCATCAAATAGCCTAACCTGTTCTAATAACATGCCACCCAAGTAGTTTTTTTGTTAGCTTAATGCCATTTAAGTGGCATGTTACTGGCATATGGAACCTTAATTGGTGTTTCTAATAATCAAAGAATCAATTTTAAACCTGTGCATTTTCCAGAAATTGAAAACTACCAGTCCAAGAACATACCGTGAACTGGCCTGTTCTTTGCCAGTTCTTTCATCAAACCCACCAGTCCTTTGAACTTTAAAAAAGAAAAAAAAAGACCCAAAATTGGAGGCTATTTTCAGTGTTGTACTGGTATATAAGGTGCAACCTGGGTATATGGTACTTATTTATTTTAAAAAAAATTGGAGTTTCTTTAATTCTGATTTTTTTCATATTTTAAATTTTTTCCCCTAAGAACCTGGAACTGGATATTATAACAAAATCAAAGAATTACTTACTACCCATCACTGGTCTTGAGTATTGACCTTGCCTTTGGTGCTCTAAAAGTCCCCCCAGCCAGATATGTGCACTTTGCCAGCATTTCCTTCCTTCCTTCCTGCAAAGGTTTCACAGTACCTAGTGGTGGGGTTGCCATATGGATTTTGTTTGTTTGTTAACTTGTTGCTTGTGTGTTGTTGTTGTTGTTCTGTCACTTATGAATGTTTTGCAGGGGTCTTTAGGTGACCTTCATACACTTGAAGTTTTTTGTCTGATATGTGAAGATGTGTGCCTGTGACTACATGCTCTCACCTTCAAATGCGTCTTCCATAATGGCATTCATCGGTAAGAAGATTAAGCTCAAAATCTATGCCCCAGATTTGTAGTGTATTCGGAGGAATGCTTATAGAGCATAAGAACCCGTGGAGCGTTTTAAAATATGAAACATCAACGGCTCACCTATTGGCGTTTCACTTTCCAAAATGTCATGTGTTTTTATTTTTCTTCAAAATGCCTTGTGTCATTTATAGAAACGCCTTGCCTGGGTATCACATGAAAAAATAAGAAAATAAAATAAATATATATATATATATATAAAATCAATTTATGCCATGTAACTCCCTTGGTTGTGGGCATTACTAGTCTCAAGCTTCCCTCAGCTACCTCACATGGGCCCTTATTTGGATAATGCCCATGGCCTCAAGCGTTACCCTACATATAAAACTCTCCCAAGAAATGTCTTAGTTTATTTGGAGGGCATATTATATTTGTTAACACCCCTTGAAGAAAAGAGGAAGCCTCTCATACATGTGAAATCCTTAAGAGTGGAAGGGAAATTATGCTTACTTGAGTTGGATTCACATTAGTGGACAATAGGGGTATTTTTGTTTCATTTAACCTTCTCTTGAATTGGGAGATTAAAGTGATTACAATTTAAAGAGTAAACTAATTCCTATACTCTTCCCAGAAAGAATAAAGAAAAATTAATACAATGGAATTAATTTAATCCTCTGGAGAACAATTAAAAGGAGAATTAAGATGACAAATTTAAATTACACCTAAGCCATAGAGGCCGGTATTTTAATCTTTTGAATTCAAGAGGTTAAAGTAACCTCCTTATGCCACTCTAATTTGAAGCAAGTTTAATTTTTAAAAAAAATTAATATATTATTTATTGCCAAATTTAGCTTAATCTTCTTATGGATAATTGCCACTTTGACCCACACAAGTGCCCACAAGTTAAAACTGCCCACAAGTTACACTCAATAGATTTTGAACCTTTCAAAGAAACCAACTTGTGGAAAGTAAAAACAATGAACAATGGAACAAACATGACAAAAACAAATAAATGAACTATTGAACAAAAAGAGGAACTAATGTTTCCATTTTTCAAATTGTTGCACACTTGCACTTTCTCAAAGCTCTTGATAAAAGTGATTGGGTCATGTTTAACTTTGGTTAACATATGCCCATCAAATAAAATTGTGAGAGTTCTATTGGTCTTGAGCAAGAGGGAAGGGCTAGAAAATTGGGTTTAGGGTTTAGCATTTAGGGTTTTCATGTTTAAAAATTATTGACAATATTGTCATCACTCCTCAATGAAATAACTTTTAGAGTATTTAAGATCGCATATGTTAATTACTTATATAGATAGAAAGATTATTTTTTTGACAAATTGTGTCATTTTTCGAACAAAAAATTGGGAAATTTTTGTTTGTTGGGGTAAATTCGAATAATTTGGCTAATAATTAGCCAAATTAATTTATATCACAAAGTTGAGAAAAAGATCATAGAGCTATTATCCCAAAAGAAAAATAAATAAATATAAACATGCTTTATTTTTTTGGCTCAAAACATTTGATTTATTTTTTCCAAATTTTAAATTATCTCCAAATGGATATAAGCTAATGCTACTCTTGTGAGTGTTGCAAAATTATCAAAAGTCAACTTAGAGGCGAATTTTAAGGATTCAATATTATTTTTGCATTATTTGTAAACACTCTTTCACATGCTTTTATGTGCTTGAAAAGTAAGAGTCCTTGTCCACAAATATGGTTGCTTCACAACCATCTTTGGTGGTCCAAACTTGGTGCATCTAAAGACATTTCAAGGGTGTGAATAAAACCTTAAAACCCAACATGTGACCATCAATTGTTGAAGGACTAGAAAGATCTTACAAATTTTTGTATTCATAAGTTCCATTTCAATTGAAGAAATATTGGATCATTTGGCTAGGAAATGGGGTTGATTAACTTGGTGAATAAAAAACCTTGTGAATCCAAGGCTTAGGCTATTATACTCTTTTGACTAAAAAAATTGTTGGACTAGAATGATCTTACAAATTTTTGAATTCATAATTTCCATTTCAATTAAAGAAATATTGAATCATTTGGCTAGGAAATGGGGTTGATTAAATTTGTGAGTAAAAAACCTTGTGGATCCAAGGTTTAGGCCATTATAATCTTTTCACTTTAAAAAAGGATTGTTAGTACTTGTAGTTTCTATAGAATAAAGGACTTTAGTTTAACTTCAAAGCTTTTTGGCAAAAACTCTTTTTAAGATACTTAAACTTGTAAAGGCTATTAAAGAAAAATTGTTGTCCTTTACCAAAATGAAGGGCAACAATGAAAAGATCCTAGAGTGCCCAAGACTTTTCTCAAAACCTACAAACTTATGATACCTAGGCTAGCTAGCCTAACTCATGGGTGGGGTGGGGTTGGGTTGGGTTGATTGCTAAGAGGGTTTGGAGACTAGGTCTTATTCTAGAGTCTAAGACATCAATTGTGAGAGAGTTGCATAATTTGAGTGATCAAAGTGACATACATAAGAGGGTGTCCTTTGTGAGAAAGAAATCAAAGGGTGTGGAGTGGTGGTGGTGGTGGTGGTGAAGAAGAACAAGAGAGTTATGGTATTTCCATTACATTTGTCAGGAATATAAACACATGTACATGACTCAAGTTAGTTTCAACTACTACTATGACAGTTGAGAAGGAGGGGGAGGGGGAAGGATATTATGACCTACATGTGATGACAACTATAGAATTATTATTGCACAAGTCAGGTCTAATAACTACAAAATTCATTTATTGTTGTAAATGTCTTTGAGCATTTAAGAGTCAATTGTTTTATTATTATTATTAATTATTATTTTAATTTTCAAAAAATTCCTTTGAGAGTGTTTTCAATCAATAACAAAATGGTATAAAGAAATAATATTACCATTTCTTGTCAGGCTAGAGCCTTGGTTTTGTTTCACCATAACGGGGAGGTGTTGGACCTCTCCCAACTGGATTTGGCATTAGGTTGGACCACACATGGTATCAATATATCATTCTTCTTTATATATATATCTATATATACCCCCCGGTTATCAATTCCACCCATTGATTATCAATGTACTCAGTAACCCTTGGTTATGTGTATGGGTTGATTTTCAAATACTCACCTTGAAAACCCCTAAACCCTAAACCCCTGGTTCTACTACTGCCTATGTAGGGGTTTATTATTTTTTTAAATTTAAAATTTCTATTTTTTTGGGTTTTTTTTTGTTATAAACATGTTTAGGATTTTAGGATTGATAACTTGGATGAAATTCAAATCATCTCGGTGGGTTTTAGGTCAATACCCGACTCATAAGAAGGGTCTTGCCGGTTTTTGGAATTATATGAACCAAACCGTAGATTGTCTATTGATTTTCAAAAATAAAAAATAAAAAATCAATAATTGACTGGTAGGTTATCAATACTTGGAAGCTGATAATTGAGGTTTTCTCCACACTCGGCCAACACTAATTGATTCCTTCCTTTCCTTCAATGAGGTCTCGTTGGTTAGATCGAAACCAGCAAATGTTTTAATTTGGATTGGGAGACCCTAATTTTGTCTTAAGATATATTTAAAATATTTGGAAGCAACCCAAAGAAATTAGGGTTTCTACTTTTTACCATGATGGTAGGCTAACGAGATTGGTGCTGGTTCACCCAAGGCACAGAAACATTCAAACTCAATGGGTGAACTTGCACCTACAACACTGGTACCATGGTGAAAACTTAAGAACCCTAATTTCTCAAATTTTCTTCTAAACCCTAGTTTAAACCCTAAACCCTTAACCCTATCCTTAGCAAAAAAATAAAATAAAAAATTCAAGTTCTCTTGATCCAAATTAAAAATTTCCACTTAAGAGGCCTCAACTCAACTCAAGAAGGTAAAGCACCAGAATCCAAATGTAGCATTTCCCAGGGTAATTGTAGCCACTTAAAGAGGTGAAGGTACCCAACTCCCCAAGTGTAGTGTAGGTGCTGGTTCCAAGGGTCCTAAAGGTATTTTGTTATTTATTCATAACCGACTTGTAAGGCCTGAAATTCGATTAAAGAACTCAATAAAGACCTTACTCATGAAACCCTACCAATCGTAAATAAACCAAAGCACCCAAAAAAGGGGGGCAATACAAGGAACAAAATGGAAGGACCCATGTCCAAGAAGACAAAAAAATACCACCTAAGAGGGACAACCACAAGGAGAACATCAAGTTCCCAAACCCCTTCCTATCGTGAGAAACATGGTGTTGTAGGCCTTTTTTTATGGAGTTCAAATCTCCCTCCATGCAAGATGGAAATGACACCCTACACCTAAAACCCTAACCTAGTATCTAGACATTTGGGCTCTAGACCCATGTAAGAATTGAACTTGAAGGTTATCAATATAACCTACCCAAGTTTCAGCATTCCGAAAATACCAAGCGGACCCGGTTCTTTATGAGCCAAATCTCTACAATGTGATACATGACGGGTAGGATATCAACCCAAATATCACCTGAGTTGATATCCATCGGGTATTTCTAAAAAAAACCGAATGAGCTTCAGCCCGATGTTGAACTACCCATTTGATAACCCATGTCCAACATGGCTACTAACCATGTTGATGCATCTACCTACCTAGTAGCCACTGAGTACTTACTCACATAACTACTACTACATAGGTAGTAAACCACACATATTTCCTACCTAGTAACCTGTGGTACTTACCCACTCAAATGGGTAGATAGTTACCCTAGGTAGTTTTAGGGTTAAGGAAGAGGGTTTAGAGGATAGATTTTACATTGGGGATCTATGTATTTTATTATTTCCATTAGTTTTTGCACCATTCACATCTTGTAGGCTAGAGGAGGGTTTTTAGAACTGCCACTATGTGGCACCAATAATGTGGTGGGAATGTCATAATGCCCCACTACTAGGGCAATCAGAGTGTGGGTTCACTCAAGAAGCCCATTTATCTTCTGTCCAAAGGATTCATTGTTTTCATTATTCACCATTACTTTCTAATGGTGAATAGCATTGTACTCCTCCTCCTCCATTTATTCATTCATTTATTTATTTATTTGTTCTCCATTAATACCACACATATGTCTAGCCTGGAGCAAGAGGTTTTGTGAGGAGGCATTTAAATAAATCAATAAATAAATAAATAAATAAAGGCATTTTCACTCACACTTTTCCAACTTGTAGAAATGGTTTTCCTAAACCAGAGAAGAAGAGGTGCCCACATGCACAAGGGTAACACCCTCAGAGTGGGAGTGTTCCCCCAAGTTCCCAAAGTTCCCAAAGTAAGTAAGTGTGGAATTTCAAAAATGTAATAACCTACCTGGATGACCTGGTTATCATCTAGGTAGGTTATCAATCTTTAAACCCTAATACAAAATTTAAAAAAACAGAAAAATTTATAATTTACATTAAATTAAAAAAACCCTTATAATTGAATAATAATTGACAGGATATCATGTGATTATTATCAACCGATTGTTTGATAACCTACCCTTATGTGTAATTGACGGTTATTACCCTCTTGACAATGAATTTGTTTTTTGATTTTGATCTCGATGGCATGTGTGGTCCCCCAAAAAAAAAACCCTACCCGGTGGTTATTAAAAAAAAGAGAAATAACCAACCAACATTGGTTTTAACGTGTTTGCAGAACAATCCCTCATTTTCGATGATTATCGAATTCTAAGTGTAGGGTAAGGGTCTTAGGAGGACCTTAACAAGGGCCCCATGTGAGGTGGGAACCAAGCTTGAGTCTGAAATTTTGAAAATGTTGCACTCCAAAGGCCTTACCTAGCTTAAAAACTTGGGCCATTTTGTTTTTCCAAATTTTTGAGAACCGTGGTTATATGTTGGGAATTGGTTCTTTCCTTTTTTGAGGACTCTGATTATGAATCCTAAAACCCACCTTGATAACCATGGGGCTTTGTTCTCGTTTCTTAAAGCCAGGGTTGGGCGGTTCTTTCCTTTTATGAAGAACATTTGCTTCTGGTTCTAAAAAATAAATTAGAATGGTTTATTTATTTATTTATTTATTTATATTATTTGTTTGGATTCCTGAAGAACTAGGCCCATAAATGGAATTGGAAAATTCAGTTTTGGGTCTAGTTCTTCAAAATAAATAAATATTCTGATTTCAGTTTTGAAAATCAGACCCAGTTTTGGATAACTGCCCTTCGAAATCGGTGCTTAATTATTTGTTAACCTCTAGATAACCCTCGGTTCTGTTTTTTTTAAAATTTTTTTAAAAAAAAATTATAAATTACAATTAAAAAAATATTTTTGTTTTCAAAAATCTAGATTTGGGTTTCACACAAAAATAGAACTAGGAACCCCATTCTGAAGCCAGGTCTTAAAAAACAATCTAGTTCCAGTTTCGTTTTTACTAATTGAAATTGGAGCCCATGGTATTAACCTGCCAAACTGGGTGCCCATCCAACACTGGTAAAAAACCTAGCCCATTGAGGGAACCTTGAGCTTTATAGCTAGTGGTTTTTATTTTTTCAAAAAAAAATTGGTTTAAATTTTTTTTGGGGAATTTTTTGAATTTCTGGTTTTCTAGTGCAAACTTGATTGTTATTATTATTATTATTATTATTATTATCTAATTTCTGAAAAAAAATCAAATTTTTTATATCACCAAATTGGGGGAATCAAACCATCTGGGCCTTCCAAGTGTAATACACCCTCGCATACTATGAGTCTAATGCCCCAACCTAGCTTATGGAGGAAAGGTAATATCCCCTCTTTTCTAGTATGGAATATTTATGGATATAAGGTGACCTCCAAATCCAATAGGAAATTTCTTCATGTGCTTGCAAGATTAATGACAAAGCTTATATCACATACGATTGTTGTATCCATTGCTATGATCCCTTACATTCAAAACACCATGCAACCAAAATATAAACCAAATTGGACTATTGCACTCTTCATAATTGTCTTCAATTTCTTTGTTTCGCATACCCAACACACATCCCACCCCAAAAAAAAACTTAGTAAGATCATACCCATAGTTGACAAGAAGAAGCTTGAAGCTTGAAAATAAAATGTGGTTTTGGTTGGTTTCCTCATGTTGCAAACAAATGCACAATAATTTTTTATTTCTCCAAGCGATGTTCCAAACAAACAACATGTGTGTGATCGGAAAGTTAAGGACTAGGGTTTCTGTAATTTGTTCCTTTGGAAAGAATGCAAAGATTTGTTGATAGGCTATGTATGAGATTTAAGCTCCCTAGTGGAGTGGACCACAAGCTGTCATGTGCCAGAGGTAGGTATTTCTTCACGTTTTGCAACAAACTTCATCCTTACCTTCAAAATGACTACATTTTAACATACTAGTGTCGATGTTCAAACTATCTATCCACAAAAGAAGGTAGTTTGTTTATTTCGATTTGTCACATTGAGATCTCCCAAACCACATTGCCTTTTGCTCCCTTCTTTGGACTATTGGAAAGCCCTCAATCTCAATGAGTAAGGGTGCATCGAGGTGGTTTCAAAATGTTTCAACCTACCGGTAGAGAAGATACTTGAATAGTAGACAACTTTTTCATTGAAAATCTATTTAAATCAAAACCAAAAATTATAGGGGAATTTGGGTGTGCACTTAGTCTTGTTGGAAAGCCTTCACTTAGTAGGATTTAACGAAGGGGATTTGGAAATTTTTAGACTTAAGGTGCAGCGAATATTGAATTTAAATTATTTATGTCATTGAAATTCAGTTAAATTACCCAAAAAAAGGTTTTGAAAGGAAAAAAATTAATTGGGTAACCAGTTCACACTTGGGCCAATGGCACGGGCTAAATTAATGCTTATGATTGGGAGTGAGTTTGTTTCGGGACTTGCTTGGATTGTTTTAGGTGGAAATGAGTCCTTATCTCTCCTCTTGTGTCAACCATAACTTGAATGTCCAAGTGATACTTTTTGGCTAGCCTTCTTTTGTTGGTGGTTTGATTGAAGTTGAGTCTTGAGCTCTTGGTTGAATCATCTTGGTTCCTCAGGTTGCAATTCTTTGACTAAAGGTCTATTCACACTTGGTGTTAGGGACTCCAGTAGTGTTGAGTGCCTTAACACCATACTAGTCATTTAAGACTTAAACTTACTTATCATGAAGATTTTATGTTAAACTAACATTCACTTAACATTAAGCTATCGTCCATTTAACATTGGATGCCACCTAGGATGCCACCTAGATTTTCATTTAACATTGATCTAATATCAAGTGTGAATGCACCCTAAGTCTGTGATTGGAGAGATTTAGTACTAGGACTAGAAGATGGAACTACCCAATAAAGATTGAGTTCAGAGATCTTTTGAAGGAAAGCTGAGGAATTGCTTTGCTTTTAAGACACCACTATTTAAAAAGGATGAATTCAAGGAATTTATATTAAGGAGAGGTAAAGGAATGACAATGCTCTTAGAACATGTTAAAAAGTAGTTCTAAGTCACTCATGAGTGAGGATCTATTTTATTGGATGAAGAAGGGGGAGGGGGGAGCGGGGGAGGGGGGAGCAATTGGATGAATACATGAGAAAAAGAGTCTCATAGCTAGTGAGGTTCTAATGAGGAAAAGAAGCTCATCCATAGGATGAAAGTCCCATGGTACAAAGGTGAGTGAGTGAGTGAGTGAGTGAGTACACATGCTTGGTAAAGCCACTGTACAAAAACACCACACAATTGCTTCTCCCTTTTCCCTTGTGATACCCGGAGGGTATCCATATAAAACAGGAGAGATAGACAGAGAGAGAGAGTAAAAGAAGACCACACATTCTCTGTCTTCAAGCTAGAAAATGCAACAATTTTGTTTTTTTTGTTTGGTTGCTTGCTGAAGATTGTGCTCTTCTTTTCTGGTCAGAAGGAGCTGGGTTTATTTGTGTTCTTGTTGTTGCATTACCAAAGCAACGTCTGGCTTGTTCTCTCTCTAGATGTGCAGGAGTTGCAAATTTGCTGCAAGAGGGAGGTGAGCCAATCCAGCCCAATACTCTTCATCCTCTTCATCTTGCTGAAGTATAAAACTAGGTACCCATTTCTCCATTTTCTGATGTGGATCTCGCCACGATCTCTACTTTGTCACTTACCTAAATTGGGAATTTTGCAAGGATGGGTTTGCAACAACAATTTTTGGAACGGACGTTGCAGATCCTTGCTCGGATTTCATGGAACAACAACAACCGGAGATCACCAACTGGCACAACAGGAGGCTGCTAAAAACGAGTTTTTGTACACTCAAAAAACTGGTGAGAGATTTTATGAGCTTTGCAGTTTCCCAAGTTATCCACCCACCACACGGAGGTCTATGTTCTTTGGTTTTCTGAGAATTGTATTTTGTCAGAGTTTGTTAGAGATGATAACTTCTTTGGGTTTCATGCTTGAGAGCATGGTGGATCAAGGAAAAAAGAGAAAAAACTCGAACCATCCAACTCTTATGTACGACCTAAATGCTCAAGAGAATTTCACACTTCAAAAACTTTGCATCAAAGTCTGATATAGAAGACCCAAAAGTGCTTCAGAAGCTTGCAGTTCTATTGAAACCCTAGAGTTTTAGGGTTTATAGTTTAGGGTTCAATAAGAGGCTGTAGAAGGAGGGGGAACACATCTGAGTCTTATAATTTATTCAGTGTTTGACGCCCATCACCATGTGCATTGTAGTGCTGAAATCGGACTTTTTTTTGTCTTGACTTCAATTGTTCTGCACAAATGGTGTATTGCCATTTTTCAATCCATAAATCCACGTAAATCATCTCTTCTGGTGCTACATTTGGGTATGTTACCTAAGTTGACTTCCTCTGCAACAGGCAGTATGGATCGGTATAAAGCTGCTGTGATTGGAGCAGGGCCAGCAGGATTAGCAGTTGTGGCAACATTACTAGACCAAGAGTGCACACCAATTCTGTGGATAGATCCAAACTTTGAAGCTGGCCGGCTTTCAAATTACATGGAAGTTCCATCCAATACCAAAGTGAAGCTTTTCCAGCAATATGTGACTACTTCACCCTCATTGAATCGATTTTCGAGTACGGCACTTATGCCTTTTGTAGGTCAGGATCCTGACAAAGGATGTCCTCTAAACCTTGCAGCTACAATGGTGAAATCACTTACAGATTCAATCCGAAAGGCAGATTCGACCCGTGTTCACTGTGTGCAGAAAGTTGTGAAGGAGTTGGCATTCTCTGAAGGGAGATGGAAGATCGATGGTGCTGATGAGTGTGAGCGTGTCTATTTGGCAACAGGTTCACACCCTCGATCTTTCCCAGATACAGGTGTTAAGGAACTTCTGCTGGATGATGTTCTAACCCCAACACGGATTCCAGAACTAGTGACAGATGATGACACTGTTGGGGTAATTGGAAGCAGCCATTCTGCAATCTTGGCACTGAAGAACCTTCTTGAATGCGCAACAACACGCCCCAAAAGGATCATCAATTTCTTTCAGAGTCCCTTGTTGTTTGCCATTTATAAAGAGGGCTGGATTCTGTATGATAATACAGGTCTGAAGGGAGAGGCTGCTGATTGGGCCAAACAGGAGCTGCAATCTGGAAATCTTGAAAAAGAGAAGAAACTAGAGCGTATTTGTGTGAAGGACTATTCTCCTGAAGAACAGGTAAAATCATGGCAACAATGCACTAAACTTGTGCATGCAGTTGGGTTTGATCGAAATCCTGTGCCCAAGATTCTTTTCAATGGGGATGAGCTTAAGCAAATCTCTTACGATCCACACACTGGGAAAATTGCTGATGGGCTTTACGGATGTGGGATAGCCTTCCCTGAGAAAACTGTTGACCCTTATGGAAATCAAGAGTATGCTGTCGGCTTATGGAAGTTTATGTGCTATGCACAGAAGAAAATAAAACTGTGAAGTAAAGCACATTCACGTGGTGAGTATTGCTTCATATTGTTTGCTGGGTGCTGGTACATTTTATGGAAAAGTTCTTTAGATGCTCCATTTTTTTGGGTTGTGACATTTGCAAAAGCAACTGGGCTTATAATACTGTCTCCAGCATTTGGCATGAAACATAGAGTTTCTCAGAACATGCAAAGGACTATTTAGTGGGAGACATTAGAATCTGTGGTTCTCAAGGTCTCTTGAAACTCACTGAATGTTAACACTTCATCGCTGGTTTGCATCTCCTGTTACAAAGAGAGCCTCCAGCTCCAATGCCTGGAAGGGTGATTAGGGTTTTCTTTTTTGCGTTAGTTCTCAACCCCTAAAACCTTCTGCAGTCTTTGGTCAAAATCTAGTTTTCTTCCAATTTGCTTGATTTGCAAGCTTCAGAATCTGTTCAAGGATTATATTATTGGATTAATCCACTTTATTGTCTTCTCATTTGGCTTGAAGTTTTTGACACCCAGCCAGAAGTTTCTGTTTGAGGTGGAATCGTATCTGTTGTCAACCTAGATTGTGGAACTGCAATGTCATCAATTTTGTGTCTGTTGATTGGGGCAGGAGCCTATATTTTTACTATCACAACAAAAATTGCAAAATTGGCTGCCAACCAACCTCAGGAAATCTGTGGATTCTACAACATGATTCCTCTTATGAAGATTGGGTGGAATGATTTGAAGAAAATTTCCACAACAACAATTTGAAGATAACATGTCAACATATGCAAAAGACAGATATTGGGTATGTCTCTTGACAATTGAACTTGCTTTTGATTGGCTTGCACCTCAATATGGTGCATATAACAGAGTGTCACCATGAAGTAAACCTGATATGTTTTCTCAAAATTTGTCTTATTATATTTTTGTGTCTTGGTTCCACAATCAGCATCAAGCAAGTATCACAGAACAGCTGAATTCTGTGAGAAAGTTTTGCAGTTGTAAGTCATGATGAGGGGTTTTTTCTTTAACAAATAATTTCAATTTTGATATATTGAAAGTTTGCTGAAACTTTCCAAAAATTTAGAAAAATTAGTTAAGTTTACACCAGAAAAACACATTTGTCCAAAATTTTCCTATTTTTTTGTTGAAAATAAGTACAATTTTTTTCAAAAAAAGAAACAATGGTTGTAAGTCATAACCACTCTTATTTGTGTGAGTTGGTGGTTAGTTGATCGCAAGATTTTTGCTGACAGTACCATCTTGGGATTTTCTGAAACTCATGCTCATGGCCTTTTCGAAGTAAAGAAGATTTCTCTATTTTCCCCTTACTAACAATTCTTACAAGAGATAGAATTCTCAATGTACTAGATTGGGTGGCAACCCAACACACTATTCCCCATTCTCACATTCCTTGACGTATATGTAGAAGAGACAAGGTTGTGCACATCTTGGACTACTGAAATATGGCATCCTTGCATTGAAGGAATTACTTGGTGTTGCACCAAATGCAGCAAAGCAAGTTTTCTGAAGTTTTGTCGATTTTCATTTTCTTCCTCATTTTGTCTTCCCTTGTTCATGAATCATGTTTCTCCAACTACCTTCATAGTGTCCATGGAGCAACTAAAGAGCGTTTAGGGTTGGGAAAATTATTTTGGGACATTTGGAATTATCAAAGAATTAGGGTTTGGAGAACTTATTGAGTGGAAGTTGACGTGGTGCTCAAGCTTTGAATATCTTCATGGTGTTGATGCAACAATCAAAGACGGTTTATGGTTTAGGGTTGGCAAAACTTGTTTAGGGCATTAGGAATGATTAAAGGATTAGGTTTTGGTAAACTCGCTGGGAGGAAAGTTTATATGGTGTTCGAAAGATGAATGTTTCTCAATCTTCATTTCTATTGGCACTATAGAACAATGTCATTGATATAAAGTACAATTTCTCTTGCACAATAGTTTTTGGATTTGTAGATTGTGTTCCACAATTGAGATTTGTTGAGATCTCTAAGACATGATAGAAAAAAAAAATCATCATATGGGTTTTGAGGAAATATAATATAGAATTCATTGCTTGTTAGGTTTATGTAATTGAATACAAGAATGAACCTCTTTGTTTTGATCATGAGGACATAAGTGCTATATCTAAAGCTTGATGACATTAAGGAGGGAAGGAAATTGAAAAAAATGGAAAATTTGCTTATGTCCTTTGGAATTTCGTTATGGATTTAAAAGAAGGCAAAGTAAAAAATATATATGTGCAAGGAAAATTGACAAGGAATATGGCAAGTTATGTTAAATGATTAATACGAGTGTTGAAAAATTGAATTTGCAAAGGCATTAGTCAAATTCTAGGTTTTCATCTTAGTTAAGCTCTTTTGAAATTGAGTAATAGTATGAAATAATGTTAATTTTACAAATGCCCCCATCAATTTCATAAATATAAACTTGTTGAGGTGTTGAAATGTTTTTTAGCACTAGGAAACAACTACTCACATTCAAAAAAAAATTGTTGAAGAAAAATATCAATCTAATTATTTTAATGTTTGAATTTATTATTATTATTATTATTATTATTAAATTTCAAAAGTCCTTATCACATTTAAGTGAGGTATAATGTACATTAGTTATTAAAAAAAACTTTGTGATTTATATCATAAGAAAAATGAAGTACACAAGATCCAAGAATTCCCAATGTGCACAAAAACAAGTTATAACAAAAATAAATTCGCACATAAATCGGATCGTACAACAACTGTAATTTAAAACACGACCACAAAGTATGTAATAAAATAATTGAATAAATATTTATGTAAAAAGTGGAAAGCATGGAAATATGAAACAAGATGAAGAAGACTAAAACAAAGCATCATATCGCATATCATATTAGTGTTGAACGAATTTAAAGTGATTTTTTTTTGGGGTATCTTTATTTCACATTTGTGGGGACTTAGTTCAAAGAATCTTTCATATGGCCACCATTTAAAGAATTTTTAAAAGCATCTTTTTAAATATCTATCTTGGATGAAAATGTATAATGATGGATGAATTTTAGTAATGAATGTTGAATTAAGTGATGATGGATGAATTATATCCATGAATGAAGAATTTTAAATGAATTGTTTTATTTTTATGATTAACAATAAAATAATTTATATATGATCTTCCTAAGTAAATTATGAATGATCCATAAACCCTTGACACATAATTTTGTATGGTTTGACCATTTTTCAAATATGCCACAAAGTATACACATTTTAAAAATGAATGAATATTCACCAATAATAATCACACAAGTAATGAGTTATTGTAGTACCTTGGTGGATTCGGCACACAAATTTTGAATAATTAATTTCTCTTTAGTTTCATAGTTCAACATTTGGGTTTTTAATTTTGAGAATTTCAACATTAAAAAATAAAATTATTGTAAGGTACCTTTGTTTAAAAAAAATTGAACTATTTTAGTGGTTAGGTGAACCTCTACTTAATATCCTCCCTTCAAAACGACTAAAGATCAAACTTTTACATCTTAAGCAACTTTCTCGAAATTTTGGCAAATTAAAATAAATTTATAGTAAATTAAAAAATAATTTAATGTATGCCAAAGCCACCAAGGTACTACATTATTTGGGCAATACATAACCTAGGTGAGGCCAAGTTGCAAAAGATTTCATTCAAACATTTTGATGCAATCAAAATGATTTTGAGGTTTAATGAAAATACGTTTGTTGAATAAAGTAACACTTCCCATTTTTATGATTGTGAATGCGCCCCATTTGTGAAATAGAGGACAACAAAGAAATTAATGTTTCATGGTGATACTTGGAAAAAACATTAACGGAATGTTGTGTTAAATATTTGTAGGATTAATTTACATGGGATTAAAATGGAAATTCTAATAATTTTCTTAAAAATTGTGTAATTGAAAAATTAAATGACATAAATATTTATTATTCTTCCACATTTTGCCTATACCAAATGAAGAAGGATCTTAGTTTTGGTTGATTACTAATTTGGAAATAATCTATTTTTTGGATTAACATAGCCCATTGGAATTTTTTAATATTAAATTAGCTCTAGCATATTTGGATAAACATGAAGTTTTGAAACATAATGGTGCAAATTTTGCCAACTATGCATGAAATACCCTTTTCATTTAAAAAATGGTTATCTTTTCTAGCAAGACCTACATGGTTACAAAATTAATATTGAAAAAAACAAAAAAACACTTGTTATAATGACATCAAACAAACATTTACATGGAATTAACTTGATGCTTCAACACCTTACAAAATGGTTGCAAGTTGAAGTGTCAAATATTTATCATATGTGTAATGGCTTTTTTACATACAGAAAATTTGCCCAAAACCCAATTTAAACAAGAACCAAGTTTGTAAATGAACACATGTGAACATGAGAATAAAATGTCCAACATTTAATTGCCAAAAGGAACTAATATGTTAATCATAGTTTTTAAGGCTACCTTACAAAGCAGTTGTGAGTTGAAGTGTCAAACATTTATTGTGCGAGTAGTGTTTTTTCTACAGACATAAAATTTGCCCAAAACTCAATTTAAACATGAATCAAGTTTGTAAATGAACCCACTTGAACATGAAAAATGAAGTCCAATGTTCAACTGCAAAAAAGAACCAAAAATAATAATTTGGTATGTTGGTCATAATTTGTGAATGATGCACCTTTTAACGAATTAGTTCCCACAAAGAAAGAAAGCATGGGAATCTTGGGATGGGACTAAAACGAACTCATAAGCTTGAATTCAAAATGAAGACAATTTGCACGCACCAAAAAAAAGGTGGTTAATGCAAATTGGAGCCAAATTGATGCATGAATGAACCATGAACAACCCAACTTACAAGACACACCTTAGCCCTAGACTTAGGAGGAACTTACCATTTTATTCCCTATATAATATATTGTGTGATCGGCAACATGGACTACATCAAATGGGCAAAAAAATTGGGATTCCAAAATGAAAATCCAAAAAACAATTGATTTTTCAAAGTTATGAATCCCACCAATTCATGAGCTCATAACATTAACTCACGAATTATGTTAAGGAGATCTAAAGGAAAACATTATACCCCTTGAAGAGAACTTTCCAACACCATACTACACATTCTAATAATCCCACATCATTTGATTCCTATTTCCTAAGTTTTAGTGGTTAGGAGTCCAACCAATTTTTTGCCCATAACTTGAGTTTCAAATTTCCAAATGGAGAATGCAAGTTAATTTTTCAATATTTAAACTTCAAAACCTTTTCAACATTTCTAAAATGGCCCCTTTGGATAAGTTTTTTTTAAAAAAGAAATATTCCAAAGATTTGAGACACTCCTAGGACTTCAACTCCCAAAGTCAAGCTACCACATGCAATTGACCATAAGGTTAGGTTTACCTATAATTGTTCACATGATTGATTATCATCAAGCAACATTGTTCTTGTTCATGTTCTTAAACTTTCATGACACATAACTTATGTCACCATTCGTGGAAATGAATAATAACCAAAGTTGTATAAGGTTGAACCAAGGATTCATGTGAATTACAAATCATCTTGGATATTATATCTCAAGCATGTCATTTTATATGTCCAAGAGGTGTTGAAGTTTACATTTTTTTGGGTTGGAAAGCTGAATCGGTTAGTTTTTGAAATATCACGTGTGAAAATTTGTGCCTTTTTGCCTTTCATATGGATGTTTTGTTGGTATAAATGACAAGTAGTTTATGACACATGTGTGGATAAGCATGAGATGTAACCAACAATTTTTTTTTTGACAAATATTTTAAAAGATTGCAAAAGGGTTATACTACACCACTTGTTCAATATGGACAAAAGAAATGGATATGTTTATTATCATTACATGACATTGTGATGTGTTAATGTAAAGTTTCATTGCTAAGTATGAAGAGATTAATGTGGACAATGAACATTTTGCAAATGATTATAATTTGGTTGAATGTCAATGACAATCAAGCAATTAAGAAGGGGGGTCAAATTGCACTTGATCAATTAATTTATGACATCAATAATTTTTAAAATCATAGATAAAATTGATCTTATAAAATATCCCCCAGTAAATCAATAAATCAACAACCTAGATTCAATGGATCTTAACCCAAAACAAAGGATGTGTGCAAGGTTTTTCTCTTCTATGGAATTTAATAATCTTGGGCACCAACGTAGTAATATGACAATTATTAGAGTTGTATTATTAAGAACAATATATTTGTAATATGAATCATTTTTACTAATAAACGAGTTCAATATGAATTTTTTAAATTTTTATCAAATGTGTGGATATGGAGTTTCATTATTTTGTGTCAAAGGGTTCTAGAAAATGTTCAACAAAAAGATAATGTTGTTCAAAACCTAAGTTTTTTTTTTCTTGGATGTATGATGGGTTTCCATATAAGGTAGTTTTACACAACACCCAAAACACGAATATATTAAAACTTCATCACATTAAAGGGGGTATCAATCAAAAATTAATATTATACAAAAAATATATATAATTAATTTTGCAGTCATTTTTTAGTGTCATAAGTCGTAACCATGAAGATAATGATCTTTTCACTTGCATTTGGGTTGATTATAGACATAACTATGATGTCAATTCCCTACCACATCAACATTAATCTAGGTTGAAAAGATTCTTGGTGGCACATATTTATATGTATTTTTGGATTCTTTAAGAAAGGTTATGAATTAGTATTGTGAATGTATATGGTTTTAGACATACCTTCCATGTAAGTGTAAATGATTAACATTTACCCATTATGTAAATATGTGCAAATCCATGTAATTTTTTTGTGGTGCAATGAATAAAACATTCCCAAATTTTCATAATTTTTTTGGTGATGGGTTAATAAAAGTGGCCGATTGGCAACTTTTATAAAAAAAAAAGATTTGGCATGCCTCACAACAAATGAAATTAATTAGCAAAATCATAAATAAATACTCAAACTCTTATAAAAGTGTAAACCCAAAATGGTGATGAACATGTTAAGAATTGAAATTCTATTCAAAGCAAAGAAGTGGGGCAACATGCACCCAATATACATTCAAGAATGTGCACTCAAAATGGTCCCCAATTGCACCATGGTTTGTCCCACATCCTTTGCCCAAAAGTGCGGGCTTGTATTGGATATACTAGGGTTGAAGGGAAGCTCATTCACACTACATTATTGGCAATAAAAGCTTCTAGTTGAGAGCAACTAAATCAATTGAATATTTTGTGAAAGGCCAATCAAAGCGACACATTGCAAAAAAAAAAAACATTGAGATTTGAGATACACCCACATTGGGATTCACTCACAACTAATTAATGTGATTTGCAAGTAGGCATAGTCATTAAGGGTATAGAATATGTACCTTGACAAACAAAACATTTACATGGGCCATGCATGTGTAATTGAAGTTTTTTTGACACTTACATGAAATGTAAGTATGAACAATGGGCATCAACAATGTAAAATTCTTGAGATGACATTATAGCTTTCATCCACATCCTTGTTCTTTTTTCCCTCCTTTTAAGTTGAGGAAGAATAGGTGTTGAAAATAGCTATTGCTCCTCCATCCACATTGCACACATGGTTGTGTTTCTTGGAAAATAGACAATTTCATATTATCCTTAATGGATGAATGGGAGTGATACACAATGGGGATCCTTGACGATCCTTAATTTTGCTTGGAAATAGAGAATTTGTGTGATCCTTACATGGATGAATGGAAGTGGTATACATTGAGGATCCTTTTTCTCTCTATAACTTTGAAGAGAATATTTGTAAGGCCTTTTTTTTTTTGGTCTAGTTGAAGTAGAGAGTAATATGCATAATGATGGCAATGTAAAGGAATTGACCTTTTAAGCATCCCAAGTATTCATGGGCCCATTGCTCGTACATTCAAGTACCACGTTCTAGTACCACGGGTGAACAAAGGGTGTTTCCAAGTATTGGTGAAAAAGTTTCATGTGTAGTTTTTTGCTACCATTTCTTTATATGGATTCCAAGGTTTTGTTTCCCTACGAACTACGTACATATTAGGTACACATTCGTATATATGGATTCATATTTATAAATATATATTAACAAGTGGATCGGTTTCTAAAGTTGATAAGGTGACCTTTTTCAAAAACACGAAGGAAAGTTTTGGAATAATATTTTTTATAAGAGAATTGTCGATTGCGGTAGGTAAGAATGTTTGTTTGTGTTTTGGGGATGTGCCTTTGAAAGAGTGGTAGCCCTTGATTCCCTCCGCCCATTGGCAAAAAAGTTCCTTGAAGTGAAGGTTCCGATTTCATGCTCTACAAATGAATTGTGCCTTAAATAGGTAAAATACAACTCTCAAAACATTTTCATGCATCTTAGAATGTGTTTTACATGCGTAAGGTTGCATCATGCTAATGTAAAGTCCTACCGTACACATTTAAGACCCCACACATATGCAAGGGAAAATACCTTGAATGGGTGAGAGAGTCTTTTGTGCTTGGAGGTCCCAATGCTCATTTGGATTGTATCTTGCCATACATACATAACAACCCATCTGTACACAAGAAAAAAGGGCCATTGGAGAAGGGCCTTTTATGCGAGTCGAGATTCCAATCCCATGTGAGCCAAGTCCTACGATACAAACTTAATGATGCAAGCCATTTGATAGTGTTGATTTTCCATGTGGAGGATTTATTAACGGAGTTCACAAAGGCCAACAAGGCCCACAAGGTGCCACATTTGGGGGCAAGTGGGGGGCCATTTGCTTTGCCTTGGTTACTTCCTCATCCCGTCCCCCCCCCGGGCCTTTTGAAAAGTTTGCAAACATGGAAAGCTCCAAAACAATTTGTTGTGATGCCACCAATCAAACAGGCTTATTCATCCAATAAAATGAATGAAATCATCAAGAGACATACTTCCTTGTGATACAAGCTCTTGGGAACTTCCCCCCCCACCCATGGAAAAAATGCTTTGGAGCATCAAAAATTCCAAAACCATTTGTTGCAAGGGATCAACCAATCAAGCCTTATCCCCCTAAAATGATAAAAACTTTAAAATGATTGAAACTTTAGATGCTCCACAAAATAGTAAACAAATATTTACCCAAAAATCGTTTTTTTTAAAACACAAGTAGCTATGGTAGGAAGTCATATGCCTTAACATTAGGATTGTAAATTCAACCTATGTAAATAAAAAGTATAATAATAATCTTGTAACCTACATAGGATGAAACTTTTGAATGTACCACAAACCAATAAACAAAATATTCACCTTGAGGTCTACTTAAATGGATGATAAAGCTCTTGGGATTCCTTCAACTCCTTTAGTACATTGGAATATGATCAACAAGTTTTGGACTCATTCCCAATTAAATAAAAGAAGCTGAATTTTTCTTACCAAAAACCAACAAGTTTGGGAGGCAAAGAGATTTTTAGTATTGACCTTTTGTAGGCACAAATTACTTGAGGAAGTCTTTTGTTGTTGGATGTTGTTGACATGTTATAGTTTTAATAAGTTTTTACTCTCATTATGTAGTGACAAAGTGTTTGGCACTCCTTTCCTTATAATTGTTGGTGCAAGTGGGGCGGTGGGTCGGTGATGAGTTTACCAATCTCTTCTTATTTATTGGCAACAATTTGCTTCATGATATGATCTAGTCCAATAAACCTTAGAACGGTATGGATGAAACTCAAATCCAAAAATGTTTTTAAAAATATAAACCCTCATAAAAATTTTTAAAAGGGTTTTTCTCCACACTATCTAGATATTTATTTGAATAAGTTTAGTTCAATAGAAAATTTCAATCCTTTTTGAATCTCTAGCTTGTTCCTCCAAGGATGCAAACTCTTTTGATTTAGTTCTCATCCATGTCGATAACATATTTGAAATGCCTACAAGGTCACATGGTTGAGCACTAGGTCATAGATTAAAAAATCATCAATCTTGTATGCTTGCACTTATAAATTGAGAGTTCTTTGCAATTTGTAAATCCCTTAATGAAACAATTCCTAATCTTACCCCGAACTTGCATTTGAATGATATAACTTTACTACTTGTTCATTCATGTTGATCAAATTTCATTCTCCAACAATCTATTGAAGCAACCACTTTTTATGGGATTAAAAAGATATATATAAATCGGCCAAGATCATTAAGAGATATTATGGGAACTAAATTGCTCACTAATTCAACTAATGGTTCAGATCTATGCAATATTTTTTGCACATCAAAATTGGAAAAAACACTTAAAATTAAAAAGGATTTACAAAATTCAGTATTTCTAATGAAAGTGGAATTTGAAACTAAAAGAAATGAAAAATATATGGGAGACTTTGAATTTGTATTAACATCTTTCTTTCTTGTTCATGCAACAATTTCCTTTAATAAAATGTTATTGCACAATTATTATTGTTTTGGGGAAAATGCATGTCCAACTATGCCCATTTGTTAATTGTTTTTATGGATAAGAATAACTTTCAGAAATATGGAAAATTTCCAAAAAGCTTTTAAAGAGATTTTTTTTGCAAAAGGTAAATAAAGATAATTATATATATATATATATATATATATAAGCCCATGGAAAAGATATATTGTGTGCAACCACTCTATTGTTTGTTTACAAAAAAAATATTTATGAACCAAAAATATGTTGTTTGAACTTTGTTCTATCTCCATTGTTAGAAGAAGTTTGCACTAGTGTTGTAAATATTTTTCTGAATTTTGTGTGAAAAAATAATGAATTATTTAAACTGCAATTCAAATAGGTAAGGAGCACTCTGTTACTGCCAATCTATAATTGTCAATTATTTTTGTATTCATATTACACACAAAATTGTTGGATGCAAGTTGGATGCCCTTCACATTTTGTTGCTGAGGGATGCTTATTTTGGGAACACCCTTACCTGATGAAAAGCAAGGATGAAAATTTTCATTTTATTTATTTTTCTTGTGACATACCCTATTTATGGATATCTGCCGGATATCATGGCCGGAGAAAGGAGGGGGGGGGGGTTCTCAATTTGATTCTTTTATGAAAACCCAGGCATATTTATTTGAGAGACAATCAGGGTGGGTAAGGATACCCAAGGATGAATGGTAAGTGATTTTAGAAACAGTTTTCTGTTGGGTTTCAGTTCTCTAGCTAACCACGGTGGTTAACTCGGTTGGGGTTTTTTTTTTCCCTACCTACCTCCTAACAACCCACGAGCAGTTGTAAGTAGGTAGGTAGTAAAAATAACCCTTACATATGTATAAACCATCTACTTACCTAGTAGTTACCTATTTTCCTACCTATCTAATAGTTCATGCCCTTGCCATTAGCCTCGGCCAAAAATGGCAAAGAACACAAGGTCTGTGAAAAAATTTCTTGCAGCCAATGAGGTGAGTTATAGCATGCACTGAGGGGGCCACATGTTTTTTTTTTTTTTTTTTTTGGGTGTAAGGGGTGGGTGTTGAATTTTTGTTGTTCCCATGGAGTTCTCACTATGTTACCCAAGTTTGTAATGTGTTCCTCAACATGTTCCCAATAACTACTCTCCCCTATCCTTTGCCCTAGATTTTACTCTTGTAATCAATCTATAT
>Ga0116231_10004553_pt1 | contig 27963 bp, 27 predicted proteins | sample S1TSphgellanicum_2_FD_89695 | JGI IMG/M metagenome (GOLD analysis project Ga0116231, IMG submission 89695) | Host-associated microbial communities from peat moss isolated from Minnesota, USA - S1T2_Fd - Sphagnum magellanicum MG | ecosystem: Host-associated > Plants > Peat moss > Unclassified... | reverse complement strand
TCAACGATCGGCGCGCCTTTGGCGCGACGGGCGGAGCCCCTGGCCTTATTGCCTCAACCTTGTGGCACTCACCGCGGCGGCCAGGTAGGCGGTGGCGGCGGCGAGGGTGAGGCAGGTGTAGGTGGCGCCGCGGGTGATGAGGCCGAGGGTCAGGGCGACGAGCATACCGCCGATGGTTTGTCCGGCGAGGCGTGCGACGGAGATCATGCCGCTGGCGGCACCTGTGCGGGTGGTGGGGGCGGTGGTGATCATCGCTTTGTTATTGGGGGGTTGGAACAGGCCGAAGCCGGCGCCGGCGAGGGCGATGCGCCAGGCGATGTCCAGGTCTGACGGGTGTGCGGGCATGAGGCGGAGGAGGAGGAAGCCGGTTCCGGTGATGGCGAGGCCGATGGTGGAGAGGGTTGCGGCGGGGAAGCGGTCTGTCAGCCGGCCGACGAGCGGGGCGACGAGGACGATGGCGAGCGGCCAGGGGGTCATTAGCAGGCCGGTGGCGACGGGGCCGTGGTGCAGGATGTCCATGAGGGTAAAGGGCATCGGCAGGATGAAGAAGTTGGAGCCGACGAAGCCGGTGAAGCCGGTGAGGAAGGCGGTTCGGAAGCCGGGGCGGGCGAGCAGGTCGAGCGGGAGGAGAGGGTCCGTGCGGCCGAGTTGCAGGCGGACGAGGGCGGCGAGGCAGGCAATGCCGGTGGCGATGAGGGCGAGGCCGAGGAGGGCGTTGCTGGCGTGGGCGAAGCTATCGAGCCCGATGATGGTGCCGCCGAGGCCGGCGGCGATCAGGACGGAGCTGGTATAGTCGAAGCTGCCGCGGGTGCGTGGGGTGATGGGCAGGGCGGTGGTGGCATAGTACAGGGCGGCGCCGCCGAGGGGGATGTTGATGAGGAACAGCCATTGCCAGGTGGCGAGCGAGAGCACGGCGGCGGCGACGGTGGGGCCGAGGGCGACGCCCAAGGCCACGACCAGGCCGTTGAGGGCAATGCCGCGGCCGAGCACGGCGGAGGGGTAGATGAAGCGGACCAGGGCGGCGTTGACGCTCATGATACAGGCGCCGCCGAAGCCTTGCAAAGCGCGGGCGGCGGCGAGTTCCGGCAAGGTACGGGAGGCGGCGCAGAGCAGCGAGGCGATGATGAAGAGCACGAGGCCGATGCGGCACATGCGGGCGTGGCCGACACGGTCCCCCATGGCGGCCAGCGGCAGGAGGGAAACCAGGCTGGCGAGCTGGTAGGCGTTGACGACCCAGATGGCGGCGGAGGCGGTGGTGTGGATGTCCCGCGCGATGGTGGGCAGCGCGACGTTGACGACGGCGTAGTCCAGCACCGAGAGCAGGACGGAGAGCGCGACGGCGAACATGGCTTTATAGCGCGCAGGCCCGAACAGGCCGTCATGCGTCGGGGCGGATGTTAGGGTCGCGGACATGGGATGGTCCTATGCCGCGTGGCGGCGAAAGGACAGGTGGGCGGGTGCGGCATGATGGTAGGGCAGATATGCCTGCTGGCCCGGGCAGATGGATTGCCGCGGCCGCTGCGCGGCCTCGCAATGACGGGGTTTTGGGATGCCGGGGACCCGGAGGATTAAACGTTTTTTGCGGAGCTTTTTTTCAAAAAAGCGACCGCTAACTTAGATCTCTTCGCTAACTTTGATCGCGACGCGGCAGCCGGCTTTGATGATGGTGGTGAGGAGTTTGTAGCCGCGGGTGAGTTCGGCTTCGTTGGCGAGGCCGATGTCGCGGTGTTCGAGCTCTTCGGCGCGGAACTGGGCGATGGTTGATTTGAGCTCGGCTTCGTCCTCGCCGAGTTCGGCTTCCTGGGCGGCGTAGTGTGCGTCGATGGTTTCTTCGACGGCGACGGTGCAGGCCATGGCGGCGCGGGGGCCGAGGGCGGCGGTGACGGCGCCGAGCGCGAAGCCGGCGGCGTGCCAGAGCGGCAGAAGTGCGGTGGGGCGGACGCGGCGGGTGGCGATGAGTTTGGAGAAAGTGTCCAGATGGTGCTGCTCCTGCGCCTTCATGTGGCGCAGCGTGTCGCCGTGCGGGCCGCGGCCGAGGATGGCGAGCTGGCCGGCATAGATGCGGGCGGCGCCGTATTCGCCGGCGTGGTCAACGCGGATCATTTTCTTCAAGCGCTCGCTCATGCCGGCCTCCTGGAACTGGATATGACATAGGCGATTAAAACGATCGCGAAAGCCAGGGCGGCGCAAAAATCCATGCTGGCCATGGAGATCGGCAGATGCGGGATGAGGAAGACCGGCCGGTCGCACGGTATGGCGGGGATGAGCGGGAGCGGGGCGCCGGGGGTGAGCGCGCCGTTGCATTCGGGGAGCGGCGAGTTCCACCAGCCTTGCTCGACGCCGATATGCAGGAAGGCGATGCCGGCGCCGGCGAGCATGACGAGGCCGGCGAGGCTGAGGGCGACGCGGCCGAGCCGGGGCAGCAGGAGGGCGAGCAGGCCGAGGGCGGCGGCGAGGCGGTACGGCCAACGTTCGTACAAGCAAAGCTCGCACGGAGAGAGCCGCAGCACGTATTGCGCGTAATAGGCGGTGCCGAGCGCCGCCAGCGCGAACAACGCCGCCGCGAAGCCGGCCGCCCTCACAGAATGAAGCGCGAGAGGTCGCCCTTCGCGGCAAGCGGGGCCACACGCTCGTTCACATAGGCGGCGTCCACCACCACCTGGTCGCCGGCGCGGTCGGTCGCGGAGAAACTAATCTCTTCCAGCAGTTTTTCGATCACGGTGGCCAGGCGCCGGGCGCCGATGTTCTCCACACGGTCGTTGATGTCGAACGCGAGCGAGGCCAAAGCGTCCACCGCGTCGTCCGCGAAGCTGAGCGTGACCCCCTCGGTCCCCAGCAAGGCGGTGTATTGCTTGAGCAGAGAATGCTCAGGCTCGGTCAGGATGCGTTTGAAATCCTCGCGCGAGAGCGAGGCGAGCTCGACCCGGATCGGCAGGCGGCCTTGCAATTCGGGCAACAGATCCGCCGGCTTGGCGACATGGAAGGCGCCGGAGGCGATGAAGAGGATATAATCCGTCTTGATCGGGCCGTATTTGGTGGAGACGGTGGTGCCCTCGATCAACGGCAGCAAATCGCGCTGCACGCCTTCACGCGAGACGTCCCCGCCGCGGAAACCGCCCTCGGTCTTCGCGCAGATTTTGTCGATCTCGTCCAGAAACACGATGCCGTTGGTCTCGGCATGGCGCAGCGCGTCCTTGGTCAAAGCCTCTGTGTCCAGCAGGCGGTCCGCCTCCTCGCGCTCCAAGGCTTTGCGCGCCTCCGGCACCAGCATTTTGCGCTTTTGCGGCTGGCGGTTGAACATGCCCTTCATCATTTCGCCTAGATTGATGGCGCCGTTCTGCGGCGCGCCGGGCAAATCGATCATGCCGATTGGCATGCCGGCCGGCTCGCCCACCGCAACCTCGATCTCCTTGTCCTCAAGCTCGCCCGCGCGCAGCATGCGCTTGAATTTCACCCGTGTGTCGGCGGAAGACCCCTCCCCCACCAGTGCGGTAATCAACCGGTCCTCGGCCGCCAGCTCCGCCTTGGCCTCCACACCTTTGCGGTTCTGCTCGCGCAGCATGGTGATGCTGGCCTCCACCAGGTCGCGCACGATGCTCTCCACATCGCGGCCGACATACCCGACCTCGGTAAACTTGGTCGCCTCCACCTTGATGAACGGCGCCTGGGCGAGCTTGGCCAAACGCCGCGCAATCTCGGTCTTGCCGCAGCCGGTCGGCCCGATCATCAAAATGTTCTTCGGCACCACCTCGTCACGCATGTCATCGGGCAATTGCAGGCGCCGCCAGCGATTACGCAAAGCAATCGCCACGGCGCGCTTGGCGTCGTTCTGGCCGATGATGAAACGATCAAGCTCGGAAACAATCTCGCGCGGCGAGTACACAGGGGTGTCCATCAAAGCGTCTCAACAATCAGGTTTTCGTTGGTGTAAATGCAGATATCCGCGGCAATCTTCATCGCCCGACGGGCAATCTCCTCAGCGCCCAAATCCGGCACTGTCATCAGCGCGCGCGCGGCCGCCAAGGCGTAGTTGCCGCCCGAGCCGATCGCCACCACACCGTCCGACGGCTCCAGCACGTCGCCATTGCCGGTTAGGGTAAAACTGCGCTCGGCATCCGCGACAATCAGCATCGCCTCCAACCGCCGTAAATAACGGTCGGTCCGCCAATCCTTCGCCAGCTCCACACATGCGCGCTCCAACTGGTTCGGAAAGCGCTCCAGCTTGGTCTCCAAACGCTCCAGCAGCGTAAACGCATCCGCCGTGGCACCCGCGAAACCCGCAATCACCCCGCCGCCGCCGACACGCCGCACCTTGCGCGCATTGCCTTTGACAACGGTGTTGCCCAGGCTCACCTGCCCGTCCCCCGCCATCGCCACATCACCACCACGGCGCACACATAAAATCGTGGTGCCATGCCAACCAACCGGATCATGCTCGTTCATCATGCGGCCAGAAATGGCACCGGCCCGGCGGGGAAACAATGGGGCGGGTTGGGAATGGCTGGTAGGCAGTAAGGCCAGGGGGCTTCGCACCCTGGACCCCCATTGGGGCGTCGGCCCTACGGGCCGCCTCATACTTGATGGCGCGCCTTCGGCGCGACAGGCCCCAAACCCCAGTTATTAAGGCTTCAGGCAGGGAGGGGGAATTCGCCGCGCTGCCTTGCGCCTTATGGCGAAGCCCGTCGCGGCGAATTCCCCCTCCCTGCCTGAAGCCTTTACTTAATTCGAGGGGTCTGGGGCCTTACGGCCCCAGCGGGGTCCAGGGGCGGAGCCCCTGGCCTTGCTTGCCTAACCTGCCAACACCCATCCGCCTCAATAGGTTTCCACGTGGAACCGGCCGGTTTGGCGCATCATGTCGCGGATGGTGGGCCAGTGCAGGTTTTGGGTGGCGGCGATATCTGTGAGGGCGTCTTCAACGCCGGATTCTAGGCCTTTGAGGCCGCAGATGTAGATGTGGAGGGTTGGGCTGCGCAGCAGGGCGGCGATTTCGGCGGCTTGGGCGCGCATGCGGTCTTGGACATATTCTTTGGGCGCGTTGGGGAGGCGGGAGTAGACGAGTTGCTGGTTGAGGAGGGTTTGGGGGAGTTTTTGCAGCGGGCCGAAATAGGGCAGTTCTTCGGGCGTGCGGGCACCGAAATAGAGGTGGAGGCGGCCTGGGGCGTTGGGTGCGGTACGGCGCCGGCGTTCGGTAAAGCCGCGGAAGGGGGCGGCACCGGTGCCGGTGCAGACCATCAGAATATCGGCGGTTTCGTCATCGGGCATCAGGAAGGTTGAGCCGAAGGGGCCGATGACGTCGAGCTTATCGCCAAGTTTCATGTCGCAGAGCCAGTTCGACGCGATGCCGCCTTGGGTGCGTTTGACGGTGAGTGCCAGGTTGTTGCTGTTGGGGCGTTCGCCATCGCGCGGGGAGGCGATGGAGTAGAGGCGCATGGCGTGGGGGTTGCCCTGGGAGTCGAGGCCAGGGGGGACGACGCCGATGGATTGGCCTTCCAGCACGGGGAAGGTGCGGCTGCCGAAATCCAGGATGATGTGGCGCGTGTCTGACGGCTCGGAGGCGATGCGCAGATTGCCGGTGATTGTGGCGCGGGCGGGGTTGGCGCGGTTGAACAGGTTGATGACGGGTTTGGCGGCGGAGGGGGGTGGCAGGACGCGGCCGCCGGCGCCGGTATGGGCTTCGTCCAGCAGGGCTTCGGCCTCGGAATCGGTGGGGGCGGCGGCGGGTTCGGGCGGTTTGGGCGGGAGTTCCAGCCAGGAGAACTGGTCTTCCAGCGAGTAGGGTGTGGCGACGGTGAACCAGTGGTCGATCGAGCCGGTTGGGCAGGGTGAGACGCAATCCATGCAGAAATTGCATTTCGTGGGATCGACCACGTAGTTGTTGTCGTCATGCGTGATCGCCCCGACCGGGCAGGTCGCCTCACAGGTGTTGCAACGGATGCAGACTTCCGGATCGATGAGGTGCTGCTTGGCCAGGGCGTTCATGGGTTAGGCGACCACCTGCACGTATTCGAAATCGCCGGGCTTGTTGTCGATGCCGACTTTGGGGGCGGCGATCCAGCCGGCGAACTGGCCGGGCTCGGTGACCGGTACCATCAGCGAGGTGATGTAGGCGGCGTCGTCATCGTCGGGCAGCATTTGGCCTTTTTGCGCGGCCCATTCGGCATCCGACAGGATGTTGCCGGCGGTGTCCGTGTTGATGGACGCGAACTCGCCGATATGGCGGTTGAAGGCGACGTGCGGGAGGGTGAGGCGGAATTCGATGCCGGATTTCTCGATCACGCGGTTCCAGCGGGTGACGCCGGAGTTGCAGTCCTGCACGTAGTCGTTCCGCAGGCGCAGATTGAGGGCTGAGAGGGCGGGCACCTCCTCGGTCACGAATTGGCCGTTGACATGGCGGATGACCGGGTAGGTGGCGGTGAGGAGCTCGTGGTCGTCCTCCAGCTTATCCTCGCGGTAGCGGCCTTTGATGCCGGCGTTGAAGGCATTGGCGGCGTTGGTGCTGATCTCGTTGCCGAAGAGATCCAGTGTTAGCGAGAAATGCAGGTTCATTTTTTTCTGGATGGTCGGCAGGTCGATGACGCCGAGTTTGCGGATGGCGGCGATGTCGTACGCGTCGGTGATGCCGGCGGCCACCATGGCTTCCACCGTGCGCTCCACCACGCGCTGCACGCCGGAATCACCCACGAACATGTGATGGGCTTCCTCGGTCAGCATGAAGCGGCAGGTGCGCGAGAGCGGGTCGAAGCCCGATTGCGCGAGGGCTTCGAGCTGCATTTTGCCGTCACGATCGGTGAAAAAGGTGAACATGAAGAAGGAGAGCCAGTCGGGCGTCGCCTCGTTGAAGGCGCCGAGCATGCGGGGCGTGTCCTGATGGCCGGAGCGGCGGGCGAGGAGCTCTTCGGCTTCCTCGCGGCCTTCGGTGCCAAAATATTTGTGCAGGAGATAGACCATGGCCCAGAGGTGCCGGCCTTCCTCCACGTTCACCTGGAACAGATTGCGCAGATCGTACAAGGAGGGTGCGGTGGTGCCGAGATGGCGCTGCTGCTCAACCGATGCCGGCTCGGTATCGCCTTGCACGACGATGAGGCGGCGGAGCATGGCGCGGTATTCGCCGGGGACTTCTTGCCAGGCCGGCTCGCCCTTGTGCTTGCCGAAGGGGATGGTGCGGCCTTCCACCGCCGGGGCGAGCAGAATGCCCCATTTATACTCGGGCATCTTCACGTAATCGAATTTCGCCCAGCCTTTCGGGTCCACGCCGATGGCGGTGCGCAGATAGACCAGGGACTCCTGGAAGCCCTCGGGCCCCATGTCCTTCCACCAATCGATGTAACCGGGGTGCCAGGTCTCCAAAGCCTTGCGGACACGCGCATCGGCGTTGAGGTTGACGTTGTTGGGGATCAGACCGTCATAGTCGATATTCATACCATCGGGCATTGGGGGCTCCTGAAGAAGAAAGGGGTCGCTTTTTTAAAAAAAAGCTCCGCAAAAAATTTTTGATTCCGCCGGGGCGGTGCTGGTTGGGCGGCTAAAGCCCCGGGGAATCAAAAGTTTTTTGCTTCTTTTTTTCAAAAAAGAAGCGCTTGTTTTTTCAAACTCGGTTTCGATCATAGTGCGGTTGCTGGCCGGTGCCGTAGCGTTTCAGGGCGCCGTCTTCGCCGACGGCGTTGGGGCGTTGGAAGATCCAGTTCTGCCAGGCGGTGAGGCGGCCGAAGATGCGGGTTTCCATGGTCTCGGGCCCGGCGAAGCGCAGATTGGCCTCAAGTCCGGTCAGGCTGTCCGGCGAGAAGCTGGCGCGTTCCTCCAGCATGATGCGGATTTCGTCGTCCCAGTCGGTCGCGTCGAAGCTGGCGGTGACGAGGCCGAGTTCGGTGGCGGCTTCGGCGTCCAGGGGTAGGCCCTTTTCGATTTCGGCTTTGGCGACGCTGGCGGGTTCGCCGAGGAAGCGGGTTTGCAGGCGGGTGAGGCCGTTGCCCATGGGGTAGGGGCCGAAATTCATGGCGCCCAGGGTGATGGCGGCCGGCGGGCGGTTGTCGCCTTGCGTGGTGCCGGAGAACATCACCGCGCGGTCGGCCGCGAAGATGAGCTCTGCGAGGGTGCCGGCGAAGCAAGAGCCGGGCTCGATGAGGGTGATGAGGCTGCGGGAGGTGACGTCCACCCGTTTCAAGGTGCGTTTGAGGTAATGAGTGATTTCGCGCATCAGCCAGTGGGTTGCATTGGCGGCGAGGAGATCGTCATAGGCCAGGACGGCGGCGGCATCGCCGACGCTGCGGAAGACGATGAGGCCGAGCGCGGGCTCGTTCAGGCGGAGATGGAGGATCGCGTCGTCCAGCTCGCGCGCCAAAGCGAGCGGCCAGAATTTATCGCCCTCGGCTTGGGCTTGCGCGGCGTCGCCGGGGACGAGGCTGGCGGGGCCGTGGAGGGTGATGACCGCCCTGCCCTTTTCGCGCTCCAGGCTGACGTGGACGTGGGAATATTTAATTTCGGTGTCGCTCTCGGCGCGTTCCAGCCGGGTGAGGGTGATGCCTTGCGCGTCAGTCGGGCGGGTGGAGGATTCCGCGAGCTTGCGGGCGCGGCTGGCGACACCTTCGACCCAGGCGGAGGGGGGCAGGATTTCATCCACCAGGCGCCATTGCACGGCGCGTTTGCCGCGCACGCCTTCCTCGGTGGTGCAGAACACGTCCGCCAGATCCCGGCGGACCTTGCGCTTGTCGGTGACACGGGTGAGGCCGCCGGTGCCAGGCAGCACCGCGAGCAAGGGGAGCTCCGGCAAGGAGACGGAGGATTTCCGGTCGTCGATCAGCATGATGTAGTCGGCGGTGACCGCGAGCTCATACCCGCCGCCGGCGGCGGTGCCTTTGACGGCGCAGAGATAGGTTTGGCCGGAATTTTCGGAGGCATCCTCGATCGAGAGCCGGGTCTCGTTGGTGAATTTGCAAAAGTTCACCTTGTGGCCGTGGGTGGCCTTGCTGAGCATGCGAATATTGGCGCCGGCGCAGAACACACCCTCCTTGCCGGAGCGGAAGATCACGGCCTGGACCTCCGGGTGCTCGAAGCGCAAGCGCTGCACAGCGTCGTACAGCTCGATATCGACTCCGAGGTCGTAGGAGTTGAGTTTGAGCTCATAGCCCTCGAACAGGCCGGCCGCGGGGTCCACGTCCATGATCAGATGAGCGATGTTGCCGTCGAACTCGAGCTTCCAGTGCCGGTAGGCGGCGGGCTCGGTACGGAAATCGATTTGTTTTGTGGCCATGGTTTTTCCCCCGGATTAAGGTGCAGTATAATGCATGATTTCGTCAAGTCAAGCCATCAGTGCATTATATTGCATTAAGGCAGGATAAAATTGAGCGGTCGCTTTGTCTCGAAGAAAAGTGACGCCAACAGATTTTTATTTATGCTGGGGCAATGCCGGTGGCGCGGCGATAGCCAGCGCCTTGGCAGCCGGAGGCCTGGCGGCCAGAGTGCGGAAAACCGGCTTATGGGGTGTGGCTTGGACGAACGAGCACTGGTTATTGTTCTGAACGGCGTTGGCAGCGTGGGAAAGACCTCGACAGCGCGCGCGCTGCAGGAGATCAGCGAGCGGCCGCTGCTGCATGTCTCGATGGATGGTTTTATCGGCATGATGCCGGCGCGGATGTTTGGGCACCCCGATGGGCTGGTGTTTGCGGCCAAGGAGGAGAACGGCAATCCGTTGGTCCAGGTGAGCAGCGGCCCTGTGATGAAACGCGCGATGAGCGGCATGCGCCACGCCATCGCCGCCATGGCGGCGCAGGGGAATGACCTGATCGTCGATGACGTGATGTTCGATGCGCGTGAGGCTCAGGAATACCGGGAGCTGCTGGCGGGATTTGATTTACGGATGGTGGGCCTGTTCGCGTCGTTAGAGGTGCTCGAGCAACGGGAACGGGCGCGCGGGGACCGGGAAATTGGGCTGGCGCGCTGGCAGTATAAGCGGGTGCATCAGGGCATGGTGTATGATTTGGAAATCGATACGGACGCAGTGACGGTGATGCAGAGTGCTGAGATGATTAGGGAAAGTTTTGGATTATAGACGTTAGACCAATTGACATGGTGATCGGTTTCGGTGTGGGGGGCGGTATTTAAGCAAGCAAGGCGTGGATGCCGGCATGCGCCGGCATGACGGGTTGGATGGGTGACGCCTGACGGCGAGATGGATTGCTTCGCGCCGTGCGGCGCTCGCAATGACGGTTTGGGGTGCGCACGGCATGTTTGACGTTTCGGGGCATGCCGGTGGCGCGGCTTAAACCCAACATCATTAGAGCGCGATAGGTTCAGATCGACGCATACGCGCCGCTCTGAACGCGCTCTAATTCTTTAATAAGAGACTGATTCACGTTTTCGGTTGCCGCTTGAGCGCGTCAACCTCAAACGATCAGGCTCTAAAAGTTTTTTGCGCCGCTTTTTTTTAAAAAAGCGGCTGCTTACTTAAATCATTTCCAACACCCGTATCCGTTCCACGAAGCCCGTGATCGCCGCCAGTGTTTCCGCCTGGTGGGAGTTTTGCGGGCTATGTTTGGCACCCGCGATGAGGCGGGTTTCGATCGGGCAATAGACTTCCGATTCGGCTAGAGTGAGCTGCGCGGCGGTGCCGTATTCGTCGGCTTCGCCTTGCAGGATGAGGATGGGGACGCGGATGGTGGGGAGGTGGTCGTCGATTCGCCAGGCGCGGAAGGCTGGGTTTAGCCAGGCGCCGTTCCAGCCCCAGAAGGCGTTATCCGGGTCGCGGTGGTATTTGGCGAGGCGGGCGCGCAGATCGGTGGTCTCAAAGGCGGTTTTGGCGGCCTCGATACTGGTGATGGTGATGTCTTCCACGAAGAAATGCGGGGCGATGAGGGCGATGCCGCGCAGGCGGAAATCCTGGGTGCCGCCGGCGTAGAGCGTGGCGATGGACCCGCCATCCGAATGGCCGAGGAGGATGGCGCGCTGGATGCCGGCTTCGTCCAGAATACGGGGGAGGACGTTGAAGGCGTGGTCGTGCATGTAGCTGAGCGGGAAGGGCAAGGGCTCGGGCGCGGAGTGGCCGTAGCCGAAGCGGGAATAGACCAGCACGCCGCAGCCGGTGGCGGCGGCGATTTTTTGCGGCAGGTCGCGCCAGAGGGCGGCGCAGCCCAGGCCCTCGTGCAGCATGACGATGGTGGGGGCGGCGTCCGGTGCTGGGCCGTGCCAATAGGCCTCGACGGCGCGGCCGTCCAGCTCGATCTTCAACTCCATTGGCGCAGCTTGTACCTTTGAATTTTGCCGGTGGCGGTTTTGGGAAGGTCCTCGACGAATTCGATCCAGCGCGGGTATTTCCAGGGGCCGATTTTTTGTTTGACGAAGGCTTGCAGCTCGGCAATGAGGTCCGGGCTGGCGGCGCTGGGGTTTTTGAGGACCAGGAAGGCGCGGGGTTTGATCAGGCCGTCCGCGTCCTCGCGGCCGACCACCGCGGCTTCCAGCACGGCCTGGTGGGCGGCGAGCGCGCCCTCGACCTCGAACGGGCTGACCCAGATGCCGCTGACCTTGAACATGTCGTCCGTGCGGCCGCAATAGCGGTAGAAACCGTCTTCGTCGCGGATGTATTTATCGCCGGTATAGGTCCATTCCCCCACGAAAGTGCGGCGGGATTTTTCGCGCTGGTTCCAATAGCCTTCGGCGGCGCTGATGCCTTTGACCAGCAGCTCGCCGGGCTCACCGTCCGGCACGTCAGCGCCGTGCGCGTCCACCACCCGCAGCTCGTAGCCTGGGACGGCGATGCCGGAGGTGCCGTAGCGGAGCGCTTCGTCCCGGTTGGAAAGGAAGATGTGGAGCATCTCGGTCGAGCCGATGCCGTCCAGAATGTCCACGCCGGCGATGCGTTTCCAGCCATCGCCCACGGCTTCGGGCAAGGCTTCGCCGGCCGAGATGCAGCGGCGCAGCCGGGGGGAGCCGGCGCCGGGGCCGATTTCCGGGTGTTGCAGCATGGCGGCGTAGAGTGTGGGTACGCCGCAGAAAATGGTGGGCTGGTGGGTGCGCATCAGCTCGATCACCGCCGCCGGGGTGGGGCGGTGCGGCAATAAAACGCTGCTGGCGCCAACGGACATCGGGAAGGTGATGGCGTTGCCTAGGCCATAGGCGAAGAACATTTTGGCGGCGGAATACACCACGTCATCGGCGCGGATTTTCAGCACCTGGGCGGCGTAGGTTTCCACCGTGGCGCGCAGGCTGGCATGCACGTGGCGCACGCCCTTGGGCATGTTGGTGGAGCCCGAGGAGTAGAGCCAGAACGCGACCTCATCACCATGCGCGGGCACCGGGGGTGCGTCGTCCGCCGCCATGAAGGCGGCGAGCTCAGCGCCCGTGCTGACGACGCGCGCGAGGTCCGGCAGGCTGGCGAGCGTGCCGGCCAGGGGGGCGCGCAGACCATCCGAAATCACCAGCAGCTCGGCCCGGCTATCGGCCAGGATGTAGCCGACCAGGTCCGCCGGGAGCAGCGTGTTGATGGGGATGGGGACCACGCCGGCGCGGATGGCGCCCCAGAAGGCGATCGGGAAATCCACGTCATCTAGCAGCAGCAATGCGATCCGGGCCTCGCGGCGGATGCCGGCGCGGCGCAAGCCGGCGGCGAATGACTGGGACGCCGCCAGCAGATCAGCGTAGGTGAGGCTGCGGGTGGGGCCGATAAACGCCACCCGGCCGCCACGGCCCTCGCGGACATGCCGATCCAGAAAATAATCGGCCGCGTTGCCCGCCGCCGGCGATTGCACCATGGCATCCATGCTGCCCGCTCCCCCATTTTGTTCCTCACTGCATAGCCCAGCCGCGAGGTACATGCAATATAGTTCATGTTATCCCTCCCGCCCCTTTTGGACGGGCCAGGACAATGGTATCCTGCCGGAACCATGGACGCTCCCGCCAAACCTGCCAATACGGATAAAGACCCGCTGCTCAGCCGCCTGGGGCAGACGGTGAAATTGCTGCGGGCGCGGCGCGGGATGCCGCGCCGGTTGCTGGCGCAAGCGGCCGATGTCTCGGAACGGCACCTCGCCAATCTCGAATCCGGGATCGGCAACGTCTCGGTGCTGGTGCTCCAACAAGTCGCCACCGCGCTCAACTGCTCGCTCGCCGAACTGCTGGGAGACGAGACCACCAGCTCGCCCGAATGGCTGATGATCCGCCAGCTGCTCTCCGGCCGGCCGCAGGAAGAGCTGGCAAGCGCGCACCAGGCGCTCACCAGCCTGTTCAACCCCGTTACCGGCAATTTCCGGCGCGGCAACCGCCTCGCACTCATCGGCCTGCGCGGGGCCGGCAAAACCACGCTGGGGCGCATGGCCGCAACCCAGCTCGGCTGGCCGTTTATCGAACTCGGGCAGCAAATCACCCGGCTCGCCGGATGCTCACCCGCGGAAATCCAGGCGCTGTACGGCCCCAACGCCTACCGCCGCTACGAGCGCCAGGCGCTGGAAGAAGCCATCGCCACACAAAAACACTGCGTCATCGCCACCGCCGGGGGGCTGGTCTCGGACCCCGCAACACTCGACCTGCTGCTGACCAATTGCTTCACGGTGTGGCTGCAAGCCGACCCGGAAGACCATATGAACCGCGTCATCGCGCAAGGCGACCTGCGCCCCATGGCCGATAGCCGGGAAGCCATGGACGACCTCCGCCTAATCCTCGAAGGCCGCGCCGCGTTCTACGCCAAAGCCGATATCGCCTATAACACCAGCCAAAAAACACTGGACGAAAGCTTCGCAGGACTCATGGCGGCACTGGCGGAGAGCAGGGGACTAAGCCAGTAAGGCCAGGGGGCTCCGCCCCTGGCCTTGCTTGGCCTAACCCACGGTTCTCGGCTAGGTACAGCCATGGTTCATGCGTATCTTGCCGGTCCGGATGTGTTTTTGCCTGGTGTTGCGGCGTTAGCGGCGGCGAAGGTTGAGATATGTGCGCGGTATGGGGTTGTGGGGCGGCATCCGTTTAGTCCGGAGGTTGCGGCGATGGCGGCTTTGCCAGCGGATCTGGCGTGGCGGGGAATTTACCAGGCGGATATTGCGATGATGCGTGGATGTGACGTGATTATTGCGAATTTGACGCCGTTCCGGGGCGCGTCCGCCGATGCCGGGACGCTGGTGGAGTTGGGGTGGTTCGCGGGGGCTGGGCGGCCGGTATTTGGGTATTCCAATGTGGCGGAGGGGTTCGCTGAGCGCAGTTTGGCGCAGGTGGCGGCGGTGGCGGATCCGTTGCCGGGATTGGTGGTGGAGGGGTTTGGGCTGCCGGATAATTTGATGATCCCCGGTGCGGTTGAGTATGGCGGGGGTTTGCCGGTGGTTTTGCCGCCGGATGGGGTGAGCCGCGCGTTTGATGCGTTGGACGTGTTTGAGCTTTGCGTGGCGCGGGCGGCTGAGCGGTTGAGGGTTATGGCGGGTTTTATTGCGCCGTGAATTTTGCCATAATGGTTTTGTGCAAGCGCTGATGGTGATTGATGTGCAGGCCGGAATGTTTGCCGAGCCTGAGAACCAGCCGCATGAGGGTGCGGCGGTGGTGGCGCGGATTGCCGGGTTGATTGCGGGCGCGCGGGCGGCCGGAACCCCTTTGATTTTTATTCAGCACGATGGCGGGCCGGGGGATACGCTGGAGGCGGGGACGCCTGGCTTTGCGTTCCACCCTGCCCTCACCCCGGCGCCGGGCGAGACTTTGTTTGTCAAGCGGTTTTGCAGCGCGTTTCAGGAGACCGGGCTTGGCGATTACCTCGCGGCGCAGCGGATCACCGGGCTTTCGATTTGCGGGATGCAGACCGAATATTGCGTAGATACGACCTGCCGGGCGGCGTTTGAGCGCGGCTTGGAGGTGACGCTGATCAGCGACGCGCATACCACCTTCGACAGCGAGGCGCTGCCGGCGCCTGCCATCATCGCGCATCATAATGCAACCTTGGGGGGTGGCTTTGCGAGGCTGTGCACGGCAGCCGAGATGGTGCCTGCCGGTAATTTCGCCTAGCCGGAAATATTTCTTAATAAGAAGTAAATAATAAGCGAGACAGCCTGAGGGCCCTGTCGCGAAGCGGCCTGAACCGCCATGCTTGACTCAGCAAGTGGCTCTAAAGGCTGCAAACTGGTTATGTGACGGGATCATACGGGGTTGATGCTCAATGTTACGGCTGCCAAACTGAACATTGCGGCCAACCCGATCAGGCCCCGCCAGACTCTGGCTGGGGCGATTCTGATCTGCGTGATCATCGGCGCCATGGAGTTCGCCAGCCTGTATCTGGCCAAGCGGCTTGGCATGGTTTCCACCATATGGCCGGCGAATGGGGTGTTGCTGGCGGTGCTGCTCAACGCGCCCAGGCGGCACTGGCCGTATTATCTGCTGGCCGCCGCCGCCGCTAACGGCATCAGCGCGCATTTCATTGGCTATTCGGCGGCGTCCTGCCTCCGGCTGCCGCTGATCAGCCTGGTGGAGATCAGCTTCGCGGTATATTTCCTGCGCGCGGCGCTGGGCGACGCGCTCGATCTCTCCGAGCCCAGCGTGCTCTGGCGCTTTGCATTGATTGCGGTGTTCGCCGCCCCGCTGGTCTCGGCCGCGCTCAACGCCGTTCTGCTGATCCTGGTGCAGGGGCAGGCCGGCGAGGCGCGCTTTGTGGCGGCGTTTTTTGCGCATGCGCTCGGCATCATCACGGTGGCGCCGCTGGTGCTGGCCTACCGGCGTGGTGAGCTGCGATTTGGCGGCAACAGCCATATCGCGCGCAAATTGCTACTGGGATTCGCGCCTTTGCTGGTTGTGACGGCGGCGGTGTTCGCGCAGCAGCGCTACCCGTTGCTATTCATGGTGTATCCGCCCTTGGTGCTGAGCGTGGTCGAGCTCGGCTTTGCCGGCGGGGTGCTGGGAATGTTCTGCACCACCGGCATCGCGCTTGGCTTTACCATTACCGGACATGGGCCGGCGACGCTGGTGCAGGGCGTGGACCTGATCGGCCGGGTGATCATCGTGCAACTATTTCTCTCGGTGGCGGCGATACTGGTGCTAGCACTCTCAGCGATTTTGGCCGAGCGTGACCGGGCTATGCAGCTACTGGAACAGGTGCGCGCGCAGCTTGCCGATCTTGCCACCACCGATAGCCTGACCGGGCTGGCGAACCGCCGCAAGCTGGATGAGGCGATTGAACTGGAGCTGCGGCGCGCCGCCAGCCAGGGCTTTGCCGTCTCGCTGCTGCTGCTCGATGTGGACCAGTTCAAGGCGTATAATGATTTGTACGGACATCCGGCGGGGGATGCGTGCCTGCACCGGATCGCCGCGGTGGCGGCCCGCTACGCCAGGCGGGCCGGCGATATCTGCGCGCGCTATGGCGGGGAGGAGTTCGCGGTGCTGCTCTCCCCGGCCAAGGCCGCGGCGGCAACCGAGCGCGCGGAGCAACTGCGCGCGGAGATCGAGGCGCTGTGTCTGGACCATGCTGGTAACCCGGAAGGCGGCGGGATTGTGACGATCAGCATCGGGGTTGCGACCGTCGAGCCGGATTTTAGCGGGATCAGCGCGAATAGCTTGATCACCCAGGCGGATGAAGCGCTGTACGCGGCAAAGCGGGAGGGACGCAACCGGGTAAGGCGTGCGGTGGGGTGAGGAAGCGGTCGCTTTTTTAGAGCGCGATAGGTTCAGATCGACGCATACGCGCCGCTCTGAGCGCGCTCTAACTCTATCATAAGAGGCTGATTCACGTTTTCGGCCGCCGCGCGTTGCGCGGCAACCTCAAACGATCAGGCTCTAAAAAAGCGACGCCAAAAAACTTTTATTTTATGCGGGGCTACGGGGGCGTCAGAGGCGGCGCCTCAGAGAAATTAAAAGTCTTTTGCGGAGCTTTTCTTCAGAAAAGCGACCGCTTGCTTAAAACCACTCCTCCCGCATTTCCATCGTTACGCTGCTGCGGGCACTAACAGGCGCCAGCCAGGCGGCGATTTTGGGCATTTCGAACGCGAAGAAATAGCGCGCGGCGGCGCGTTTGCCGGCGGTGGCGGGGCTGTCTTGTTTGATGGCGGTGACGATGCCGAGCCAGACATAGCCAACGACGGCATGGCCGAAGGCGGAGAGGAAATTGGTGGCGTTGGCGAGCATTTCGGTCTCTCCATTGGCGCCGGCGAGGCGGCGGACGCAGTGACCCAGCGCGCCGACCGCGGCTTCGAGGGTTGCAGCTTCCGCGGCGAAATCTGGCGGGGCGACTTGGGCGGTTTGCAGGACGAGGGCACCGAAGCGGGAGAAGACGGCGCCGCCGTCCCGCAGGATTTTGCGGCCAAGCAGGTCGAGCCCTTGGATGCCGGTGGTGCCTTCGTGGATCGGGTTCAGGCGGTTGTCGCGGTAGAGCTGCTCGACATCGTAGTCCCTTGTGTAGCCGTAGCCGCCATGCACCTGGATCGCGAGATCGTTGGCGGCGAGGCAGTTTTCCGACGGCCAGGTTTTGGCGACGGGGGTGAGCAGGCCGAGGATGGCTTCGGCCTCGGCGCGAGCTTCCTCGGTGGGGGCGGTGCGGCTCTCATCGACCAGTTTGGCGCAGTATAGGATGAGGGCCAACGCGCCCTCGCTATACGCCTTGGCGGCGAGGAGCATGCGTTTCACGTCCGGGTGGGTGATGATGGGGGTTTGTTTGGAGGCGACATCCCGCGTGCCGATGGGGCGGCCTTGCGGGCGGTTGCGGGCGTAGTCCAGCGCCAGACGGTAGCCGCGATAGCCCGTCATGGTCGCGCCGAGGCCCACGCCGATGCGCGCCTCGTTCATCATCCGGAACATGATGGGGAGCCCCTGCCCGATCTCGCCGACGCGCCAGCCGATGGCGCCGGCGGCACCCTCCGGCGTAAAGCGCGTGCCCTCTCCAAAGTTCAGCAGGCAGTTGCTGGTGCCGCGATTGCCCATTTTATGGTTGAGGCCGGCGAGCACGACATCGTTACGCGCGCCGGAGGGCAGGAATTTGGGCACGATGAAGATGGAGATGCCCTTGGTGCCGGGGATAAGCTTGCCCGTGTCATCCGGGATTTTGGCCAGCACGAGGTGGACGATGTTGTCCGACGCGTCATGGTCGCCGCCGGAGATCCACATTTTGTTGCCGGAGAGCCGGTAGCGGGGGCCGAGCGTATCCTCCCCGTCCGGCAGGGCCTTGGTGGTGATGTCCGCGAGCGAGGAGCCGGCCTGCGGCTCGGACAGCGCCATGGTGCCGGTCCAGCGTCCCTCCAATTGCGGGGCCATGAAGGTCTCGCGCTGCGCATCGGTGCCGAATTCGGCAATGATGCCGGCGTTGCCGACGCTGAGCAGAGAATAGCCCGAGAGCGCGCCGTTGGCGGCGGCGAAGAAGGCGCTGGCCGCGCTATGCACGATGGCGGGGATGCCAAGGCCGCCATGTTCTGGCGCGAAGGGGGCGGCGAGGAACCCGGCCTCGGCATAGGCGCGGATGGCGGTGCGGACTTCCGGGATGACATGCGCGCCATGCTCATCCGCCCAGGGCTCCTCACGGTCGGCCTTTTTGTAGGAGGGGAGAAAATGGCTCTCAGCCAGGCGGGCGGCGGTGTCCAGCATGGCGTCCACGGAGTCACGCGAATGCTCGGTACGGGCGAGGAGGTTTTCCAGCCCCAGCCAGTCATAGAGCAGGAAGGCGAGCATGTCGCGGTCGATCAATTGGCTCATGGGTCCTCCGGTTTTGGCGGGAAGATGCCTGGGACTGGGGCAGAAGGGAAGGTAAGCGGCGCTTTTTTGAAAAAAAGCGCGCAAAAAACTTTTGATTGCTTTGGGACGGGGGGCGTCATCGGCTAGAATAGCTGTCAATTTTACGTCAAAATATGTATTATTTTCTCCGAACGTGCGTCGACAGAGCCAGAATTTTGTTCTTATTTTGCAATAAAAAATGATTAAGCGAAGGTAAAAAGCGAGAAGTCATGCCATTTTACATACGCAAGTCGATTTCTGCTGGTCCATTTCGTTTCAATTTATCGAAATCAGGGGTGGGGCTCTCGGTTGGCGTAAAAGGGTTTCGTGTTGGAACTGGCCCCCGCGGACACTATGTCCAGGCTGGCCGCGGCTGCCTTTATTATCGAGCGTCCATCGGCGGAGGCAGGCAAGCACAATCAACTGATCCAAAGCCGCGGGTGGTTTCGCAAAACGGGCCAGATCATCCGGCAAAAATTAGGGAACACGCGCAAGTCACAATGGTTGAAGTGGCGTCGGGCGACGTGATGGCTATGCGCGATAGCACAGTCGCAGAACTGATTGACGATCTTAACGCCAAACAAGCTCGTCTGCCCCTCGGCCCTGTGCTCGGTCTTATCACCGGCGGCTTTGGGTTGTTGGCTTTGCTGGGAGCAGGGGCACAGAACAGTATCGGTTCTATCATTGGCGGCACTGCTCTACTGTTAGCGCTTCCACTCTGGGCACTTGGTGCATGGTTGGATCAGTCGCTGCGGCGGAGCGTTCTATTTTATAATCTCGACAACGAGGCCGCCTCGAAATTTGAGAGGGTTACCAAGGAATTTGACGAGCTTTCCGATTGCAAGGGGCGGTGGCATATCGAATCTGGGGGCAAGGTAAAAGACCTGACAACCTGGAAGAGACATGCTGGTGCAGGGCACCTTGTCAATCGCCGGAATGCGGTTCTGAGGTACAGTCTTCCTAAGGTGCTTCACAGCAATGTCACACCGCCCGCACTCGCATTGGGCAAGCGTATATTTTATTTCTTCCCGGAAGTCTTGCTCGTGCAAGATGGCAAGAGATTTGGAGCAGTCGGTTATGGAGACTTGGAGATCAGTTACCAGCAATCACGCTTTATAGAAGATGGCAAGCCACCGGGCGACGCCCAGGTCGTGGACCACACATGGCAACATCCCAACAAGAGCGGCGGGCCAGACCGAAGGTTTAAAAGTAACCGGCGCCTGCCAATTTGCCTTTACGATGTTATGCATTTGTCCAGTAGGTCAGGGGTAAACGAATTGTCGCAGTTTTCACGTGTAGGAGTGGTGGAACGGTTCGTCGCTGCTCTGCGTAACTTACCCAAGCGCCCCGCCTCCGAGAGTATTCTGTCAATCGCATCTAACTAAGCAAATCAATCAACTGCTACGGGGGAATTAAGTGAGACGGCTGAAGGCTAGCGACCATTTCACCGCACTCGCAACGCTGACAGAAAACAACGCCGCGACCTCGCGGCAAGAGCGACCAGACAAAACCGCCGCCGCAACACGCTCTCTCAGATCATTCGAATAATGTCGACCCATTCCATGCTGACCTCCGATCCAGCACCAAGCTTGAATCAGATTTTCAACCGCGCCGGAATCCCAAATCGATTCATATTAAAGGAAAAAGACTCTAGTACCATCGGCAGCTATGAGCCCCGGAGCCAGTTCTCGCAGGTAATGCCTGCAACCCGCGAAAACTCGCGTTCGTTGTCGGTTACCACGGTGAGGCCCAGCGTTTTGGCATGGGCTGCGATGAGCAGGTCGTTGCCGCCGATGGGGGTGCCCGCCTGTTCGAGCTGCGTTCTGATGATGGCGTAGGTCTCGTCAGCCGGCGGTTCGAAGGCGGCGACATCGAGCGCGGATAGTACCGCTTCCAACTGGGCGGTTAGCCGGGCGGAACCGCGCTTGGCGGCGCCGAAGCGCAATTCCGCCGCCACGATGATGCTGGTGCAAACCTGGTTTTCCCCCACACGCTCGATCTGCCCGGCAATCCGGCCCTGCGGGTGGCGGATGAGTTCCGAGAGGATGTTGGTGTCCAGCAGGTAGCGCATCAGAGTTCGATATCGTCCGGCGGGGGATCGTCCACGGATACGAAATCGTCATCGAGCGCGGGCAACGTGGCGAGCAGGGCGAGCAGCGATCTCGACGCCGCGGGCTCAATGATGAGTTTTTCACCCTCCTTGCGGATTATGGCGTCCTCGCCCGGTAACTCGAACTCGCGTGGGATGCGAACGGCCTGGTTGCGGCCGTTTTTGAAAAGTTTGACGTGGCGGATGGGTTCCATGGGGAAAGTGTGGCATAGGCCGGAGCCTATGTCGAACTTAATGGCACGATGAGCCGTTAAGTTACCCGACAAAATGGCGCGCCCTGGTGGAGTCGAACCACCGGCCTCAAGATTAGAAGTCTCGTGCTCTATCCAACTGAGCTAAGGGCGCGCGGTAGGGTCTTGCTACCGCGCGACCCGGATAAAGCCAAGGTCCGTGTGGCGCCTGGGGGTGGCGGGGCGGCCAGGGGCCGGCGCTGGTTTTAGACCGTAATCACCTTCACCCAGAAATCATGCAAATTGCAGGTGCTGGTGATGGTCACCTTGCCCTTGTAGCCGGCCGGGAGGGTGTGGGTGGAGACCGGCTGGTCGGTGTAAACAAAGGTCTTGCGGTCCAGGAACACGCCCTTGTCCAGCACCACGGTGTGGCTGACGATGAAATGCGGGGCGGTCATCGGGTGCGGGGTGGTGACCGTGAGGGTGCTGCCATCGACCGTGGTATTGGGCACGTGCAGGGCGGCGACCTTTTCCCAATGGCCCGGGTCCTCGGCGGTGAAGATGATGTTCTCGTAGTGCTTATGGGCCTCCGCCTTGGCGGCGGCGGGGAGTGCGGCGGCAACGGCGGCGCCGGCAAGGGCGGTGATACCTAGGTTTCTACGCTGCATGGTTGGTTCCTCTCTCATGATTGCGCCCTAAAGAGTGGCCCCGCCGCGCGGAATTCAAAGGGTATGGGATGTGACAAAACGCAAGCCGGCTTAGGGCTGGCGGTTGATGTTGGATGAAAGGCGTGGATGCCGGCCTGCGCCGGCATGATGGGGTGGTGGGAAGGCTAAGACCCAGCGTGACAAAAATTTTTTACGGAGCTTTTTTTTAAAAAAGCGACCGCTTGCTTACCCTAATGCGTCCAATTCTCCTGCCGGTCCGCGCGGAAATTATCGGCGTATTGTTTGGGTTTGCGGACCCGGGCGGTGGGGATTTCCAGGTCATAGGGAATATTGTTCGCCTCGGCATAGGCGATGGCGGCGTCCCGCGTGTCGAAGCTCAAATTGATCTGCTGGCGCATATCGTCGCTGCCGGTCCAGCCCATCAGGGGGTCGCGGATTTTGGCGCGTTCGGGCTCGTATTCCAATTTCCAGCGATGCGTTTTGGCGGTGCCGGACTGCATGGCCGATTTGGGCGGCTGATAGATGCGTGCGCGCATGAAACCCTCCTTCACTCCACTGGTCGGGGCGCCCGGATTCGAACCGGGGGCCTCTTGTACCCAAAACAAGCGCGCTACCAGGCTGCGCCACGCCCCGAACGGCTGCGGCTTAGCCCCCGCCAAACTGCTTGGCAATGACCTTGTCGCCGACGCTGATGCCCAACGCCGCGGTGATCCCGCCCTGCAGTTCCAGCGTGGCCATCACCGGCACGCCGCTCGAAATCGTCTTTTCGCTATAGGGCACGGTCATCTCGGCGATGCCTTTGATGGTGCCGTCCGCGCCGATGAACAGCATGTCCTCCGGCACCGGGCAGTTCTTCATCCACATCTCCGAGACCTGGGGCTGCGGCCACATGAACAGCATGCCGTGATCGGCCGGGATGAAGGTGCGGAACATCTCGCCCGTGTCCTGCTGGATCTGGGTGACCGGCAGCTCGACGGTGAATTGATGTTTTGTACCGTCATCGCCGATGATGGTCAGCGGCTCGGTCGGCAGCGTGGGCTGCGGGCCGGTGGGCTCGGCATCCTGGGCAAGGGCTGGGGGGGTGAGTAAAAGAAAGCAAAGGCAAGCGAGTAAGACCTGCTTTTTTTGAAAAAAAAGCAGCAAAAAAACTTTTTTATCCTGGTGGGCGTTGCCCGAGGCGCTCCCGCGCCCCAGCGAATCAAACGTTTTTTGCTGCTTTTTTTCAAAAATGAAGCCCTTGCTTGCCTTACTCTTCATAAATCCCCCATCGCCGATACTTCGGCCCGCACCGGGCCAGGATTTGGCGTGTCGCGCAAGGTTTGTGTCCAGTGTCCGGGTATAGGGCGGCTGCCGTTACGGTAGTATTTCACGGTTTGGAGCACGGCCTGGGCGGCTGGGGGCAGGGTTTCGGGCATGGGGTGGTGGTTGAGCTGGCCCCACAGGCCGGCCCAGCAGCGGGCGAGCGCGTAGGGGTTGTAGCCGCCGCCGCCAAACACGGCGCGGCGCGGGGCGAGCGGGGCGAGGCTGGCGAGGGCGGCCCAGATGGCGTTGTTGGAGAGATTAAGGCGGCTCATGGAATCATCGGCCAGGGCGTCCGCGCCGGGGAGGAGGAGGAGTGCGTCCGGAGCGAAGTTTTTTAACATTGGGATGATGGCGGCTTGCAGGAGGTAAGCGAGTTCACTGTCGTTGAAGTTTTGGGGGACCGGGAAGTTGTACAGGGACATTGCGGGGTTGTGGGTGAGACCGGTGCGGGGCCAGCGGCCGGATTCGTGGATGGAGATGGTGAGCACGTCCGGGTCGGCCGCGAAGGCGGTTTCCACCCCGTCCCCGTGATGCGCGTCGATGTCGATATAGGCGATCCGGCGAACCCCAAGGGCGCGCAGGCGGAGGATGCAGAGCGCGATGTCGTTCACGAAGCAGAAGCCGCTGGCGCGGTCCGGCTGACCGTGATGGTTGCCGACGCCGGGGGCGAAGACGGTGGCACCCTGGGCGAGCAGGGAGGCGGCGAGCAGCGCGCCGCCGGCGGAGATGGCGGGGCGGCGGAACACGGCTTTGTGGATGACATTGGCGTCCGCGCCGATGCGGTAGAGCTGGCGGTCCGCGGCGGGCAGGTCCTGTTCCAGCTCGGCCCGGCGCAAAGCGGCGATATAGCCGGGGGCGTGGAAAGCGGTGAGCTCCGCGTCGCTCGCCGGGGCGGCTTCGTAATATTGCGCCTCGTCCAGCCAGCCCAAAGCGGCGCAGAGGTCGCGCACCAGCATGGCGCGCGGCATGGCCAGCGGGTGGGGCGGGCTGAAGACCTCCAACCGGTAGATTTCCGCGCCGATGAAGACGGGCTTACTGGTAAAAATTTTGCCCAACCCCCATTTGACGGACGGCTACAAATATGGCCGGATAATTCTGTCCAAAAATCATAATTTGAGGAATTCATCCATGTTGCAATGCACCGCCGCGGTCGCCCGCGAAGCGAAGGGCCTATTCACCATTGAGACCATAGATCTGGACGAGCCGCGCGATGACGAGGTGATTATACGGATTGTCGGGACCGGCGTTTGCCATACGGATATTGTGGTGCGCGACCAGTATTATCCAACCCCGCTGCCGGCCGTGCTGGGGCATGAGGGGGCGGGAATTGTGGAGCGCGTGGGGGCGGCCGTGACCAAGGTGCAGCCAGGCGACCATGTGGTGATGGGGTTTGGCTCCTGCGGCGCCTGCGCCAATTGCGTGGCCGGCAAGGCGCCATATTGCCTGGAATTTTTTGGGTATAATTTTGGCGGCGGGCGGAGCGATGGCACATCGCCGATCCAGGGCAAAGCGGGGGAGCGGATTTCGGGCTGTTTTTTCTGCCAATCCTCGTTCGGGCAATTCGCGCTCGCCAAAGCGCGCAACGTGGTGAAAATCGATAAATCCGTGCCGCTGGACATTATGGGGCCGCTCGGCTGCGGGATTACCACGGGTGCGGGCACGGTGATGAACGCGCTGCGGCCGCCGGCCGGCAGCACAATCGCGGTGTTCGGCGCCGGGTCGGTCGGCATGGCTGCGATTATGGCGGCGCTCGTGGTGGGGTGCACCACCATCATCGCGGTGGATTTGAATGACGGGCGGCTGAAACTGGCGCAAGAGCTGGGGGCGACGCATGTGATTAATGCCGGGACAACCGACGCGGTGGCGGCGGTGCAGGCGCTGACCGATGGGCTGGGCGCGCATTTCACGGTGGAGTGCACCGGGGTGCCAAAAGTGTTCCGCCAGGCAGTGGAGGCTTTGCGCGTGACCGGGACCTGCGGGCTGATCGGTGCCGCACCGCTCGGCACCGATGTGTCGTTTGACATGAACAACATATTGTTCGGGCGCACCATAAAGGGCGTGGTGGAGGGCGATAGCGAGGGCGATGTGTTTATCCCCAAGCTGATCGAGCTATGGAAGCAGGGGCGGTTTCCGTTTGATAAACTCATCAAGTTTTATGATCTGGCCGATATTAATGAGGCGATTGCAGCGTCGGAAAATGGCTCGGTATTGAAGCCGGTGCTGCGGCCATAGGGGGAAGAAAGCACTTCTTTTTTAAAAAAAGAAGCAAAAAAATTTTTATGACTTTGGGGTACGGGTGGTCGAACCAGCACGGCATAACAGAAACAAAGTTTTTTTTGCTACTTTTTTGTTCACAAAAAAGTAGCGCTTACTTTCTTCACGCCGCTGGACAAGCCAACGCGGTGGCTGCCATCACGCCGCGGTGCGATTTAGCGTCATGTTTCTTGGCTTCCTATTGGCGGCAGCCCTCACGCGGTTGCCCATTCTGCACCGCGCGGTGCTGGACTGGGATGAGAGCCTGTATTTTTTGATGGCGGCGCAGTGGCGCGCGGGGCATCTGCCGTACACCACCATCTGGGACAATAAGCCGATCGGCATTTACGCGATTTTCGCGGTGTTTCAGAGTTTTATTCCCGGCATTGCGGCGATCCGGATTGCCAGCATGGTGTGTGTGGGGCTGCTGGCCGCCGTGGTGGCGCGGATTACCGAAAAGATCACGCAACACCGGGCGGCGGGGCTGGCGGCCGGGGTGGTGCTGGTGGCGGCATCGCTCTCAAATGATGGACTCTCCGCCAACACGGAACTGTTCATGGCGTGTTTCACGGCGGCCGCGGTGCTGGCGGCGCTGCACCGGGCGCCTGGGACGCTGGTCGGGGTGCTGCTCGGGCTTGCCTTCATGGTGAAGTACGTCGCGCTGTTTGAGGCGCCGGTGGTGGGGCTGTTGCTGCTGTATGAGCGGCGGCATTTGGCGGCACCGTGGCGGACGGCGTTTGGCCTCGCGGTGGGGTTTGTGGTGCCGGTGGCGCTGGCGGGCTTGGTGTACGCCCATGCCGGGCTGCTGGGGCTTTGGTGGGAGGATAGCGTGCTCTCCAATCTGCGGCGGGCGGCGAGCCCGGCGGCGCCGGGGGCTTTGCTCTATGCGTTGCAGACCCAGGCGCTGCGCTGGGGGCCGCTTTACGCCGGCGCTTTGGCGCTGATTGCTTGTGCCGCGCGCAGGCAGGCATTTCTGGCGGCCTGGGTGCTGGCGGGGCTGGCCGGGGCCTGCGCCGCAAGGTCCTTCTACGACCATTATTTTTTGCAGATGCTGCCGGTGCTTTGCGTGATTGCCGGCTATTGGCTGGCGCGGCTGGCTGGCCGGCCAGCGCTGCGGGCGGTGCTGTTACTGGTGGTTTTGGCGCCGCTGGCCTGGGCTGGCAGAACCGCCCTCGCCCAAGCGAGCGGGCCGGACGCGCCGGCGGAGGCAGCGGCGGCGCTGAATGAAGCCGGGGCCAGAAGCCTCTATGTGTTCGACACCCAGCCGGTGATCTACGCGCTGACGGGCTTAACACCGCCGACGCGCTACGTGCTGCCCTCCGAGCTGATTGGCCCGACGCTGCCGGCCGTGGCGGGCGTTGACCCGGCGGCGGAGGTTGCGCGGATTTTGAATGCCCAGCCGGAATATATTCTGCGGCGGCGTACGCCTTCAGCCAACGAGAACCCGGCGCTGATTGATATGCTGAACGCCGACCTTGCCGCGCATTATACGCGGTGGGGGCAGTTCCCGGGCATCGACGCCTATGTGATTAAACCCGGCCGTTGAGCAGCGCCACCAGGCGGAGATAGGCGGCCTCCGCCGCTTCCGCCGCCTCGCGCAGCGCGTCACTGTCAAAATGCCGGGCGACACGCAAGGTTGCGACCGCGGCGAGCACGCCCTGATTGTGCAAAACCTCGGCGATCCGGCGCATGCGCAGCGCCGTGTCGCCCGCCAGCACAGGGCCGCCCAGAAATTCCAACCCCGCCTTGGTGCCGGCCGACCAGACGCGGCGCGCCACATAGCTGGCACCACCCGCCAACTGGACGGTCACCTCATCGGGCAGTGTGACCACGACACCGAGGTCGATCAGCATGCCGGCCGGCGATTCATCCAGCACAAGACAATCAAAAACCCCGGGCGCCAAACCGCCGCCGAGGGAAATTTTGGCGCTCTTGATCACCGGCACCCGTGGCCGTTCGCGCCGTTCTGTCAACATCTCTGCCATTAGGCCACTAACATCATGCGCCATTGCCGCCTCCGTCAAGCCATCTTTGCGCCGGGAGGTTAACAACGCATCTACGAAAGAGGCGGATTGGCATGGCGGTGACGGGCACATGGCTTGCCTGGCCCGCGCCTGCCCTGCCATGTAGCCGCATGGCTGAACCCTACCGCGTTGCGGTGTATTACGCGCCGGCGGCGGATGACCCGCTCTGGGCGCTCGGCTGCGCTTGGTTGGGGCGGGACGCCGCCACCGGATTGGCCGTGGCGCAGCCTGGCTGTGACGGGCTGGCTGCGCAGACGGCGGCACCGCGGCGCTACGGCTTCCACGCCACGCTGAAACCGCCGATGCGGCTGCGCGGTACATTGCGGAAATTTGAGGCCGACGCGGCGCGGCTGGCGCGCGGGATTGCGCCGTTTGACCTGCCGCCGCTGGAGGTTATCGCGCGATGAGATGAGGTGGAAACGCAAAGCAATTCCATTTCATTGTGCTGCCACATGGCGGGGGCGGCAATCAGCTGACGGGTACAAGATGGATGGCTTCACTGCGCTCGCAATGACACAGGTGGGAATAGCGAAGTATCAGACCCTAGAAACGATATTTTTGGTTTGTTAGAGCCGGGATATCGCAGCGCCCGGGACCCGAAGGAATTAAAAGTTTTTTTGCTTCTTTTTTTTCAAAAAAAGAAGCGCTTGCCTTACTGCACCTGCACCCCGCCGGTGGCGGAGAGGGCGTAGGGGTTGGAGAGTTTCAGCGGGCCTGGGAAGGGGACAGTGACGCTCGCGGTGACGGTGTAGTTCACGTAGATCTGCTCGGTCTGGTTACCGGCGCAGGTT
>Ga0116231_10004552_pt1 | contig 27971 bp, 19 predicted proteins | sample S1TSphgellanicum_2_FD_89695 | JGI IMG/M metagenome (GOLD analysis project Ga0116231, IMG submission 89695) | Host-associated microbial communities from peat moss isolated from Minnesota, USA - S1T2_Fd - Sphagnum magellanicum MG | ecosystem: Host-associated > Plants > Peat moss > Unclassified... | reverse complement strand
TTTACCCACTAATCAATTAACAATTTATCAAAATCCCCCCTACCTACCCACCCTACCCCAGTGTGGTTCCCCCCCCCCCCCTCCCCCATTTTTTTTTATTTTGCTAAAGTGGTGAGCTTTGGCTGAAGATTGTTTTTCTCCACTGAAAATGCATGTTTTTCACAAAATTGAAAATTTTCACCACGAGAAAAAAAAATTCACTAGTATAGTACACACACAATTTAGATGTAGAAATGAGTGATTTTTTTGTTCAAAAAAAATTGGGAAAGTTCCCGGAATTACTTTTTGCAAATTCGAATAATTTTGCTACAATTTTCGAAATTTTATCAAAAGAATTTATATTGAGAAATTGAGGGAAGAAAAACACTGGTAGAAATGAATCTAGGAGGCCTTAAAAGTAAGGACTAAATCCTACACTAGTTTGGAACCTAGAAGTGACTAATGCTCAAAATACTGGACACCATGGACATTCTAGTTGTCTAGGTAAGTAGTACTGGGCAGGGTGAACCAGCATCTACAGTGGTACCTTCACCTTCTTCGGCTCTCTTGTATGCAACATTTAACCTGGGTAATGTTAAATTTGGGACTCAGATACACTGTTTCATTTTGAGGACCAATGTCTATCATGTCTAGAAGCAACTATTACAAAATTGGGGGTTTCTAGGGTTGGGGTGGTTCTTTGATTTTGTTATAACATCTGGTTCTGGGTTTTTGAAAACTTGTTTTCAAAGAACTGATGGGTTTTATAAAAGAACTAGAGAGATTCCGAGTAGGTTCTTTGACCAGTTCTTCAATTTTGTGAGCATCACAATTTACAGGTCAAAAGCAGTTATCTGGTCAAGGGTTACTCCACCTTTACCCACTGGTTTTTTTTTGTTTGAAAAAGGGAAGAACCACCCAACATTGGTTTTTTTTTAGTTGTTTGAAAGAAAGAGAGAACCACCCACTATTGGTTTTTACACATTTTTGCTGATTCTTCCTTTTGAAGAGAACCTCCAATCTCAATGTTGCCATTTCAAAAGTTTTGGAAGGTTTTCCAGGTGCAGGTTTGAGCCGGGTTGAAGTCAATTGCTATGCTTTGCCCTACCCTAATAAGCATTACCTGTTGTTACTAAACCATGAAGTCCAGTCTATCATGAATGCCTTCATAATAGAACCCTGAAAATGAATGAGTATTTCTGCTTTGTTATTTGGGGGATACAATAGCAGACTCTTGGGCCTTCCAGCATTGGGTGAGTGTCAGCCATTGATCTGAGGAATATCTGGATCATTGATTTCACATCAAGTTACACAATATTTCAGTTTTTGCAAGATGAATCTAGTTTCTTCTTTAAAAAGTTGTTTAGAGCAAACTTCCATTGAAACTTTTTCTTTGCTTCTCAAATCTTAATGTGGTTTGTATCTTGTCAATTAATCCATTGTGTGCCACATACTCATGATGTATTGTTATGCTTGTAATGGACCTTTTCACACACAGACATATATATGACCTCCCCTATATCTAAAATGCATAGTATTATTAGTTGTAGGGTTCTGTCCAAATGGAGTATCTTTATGACAATTTGTGATATTTCTAGCTTGATAGAGTTAAATGTTCCACAAGAGTACCAGCTTGTTCCACTTGTTTCATGTTGTCGAGATTTACAATCAGTTCACTCTCCCAATTAATTTTAAACTGTAGGAGCTGAGTCATATTTGCATCATGTCCATATGCCTCAATGTGAGCCTCTCTAAAATGTCAAGATCCACAACATTTCATTGTCTTACATTTGCATGGTTCTTCAAATCTAAGAGGCATTTGGAACCCAAGGCTTACAAGCTTGGACTTCCATCAACTTGCACACCTTGGTATGCAACAAGAATATGGAAATGTAAAGCCCCAAAATGGGGGCATTCCTAAAATAAGAGGCCTCGTGCTTCACTACTCCCTTGCCCAAGTACCTTTTTACCCCTTGTTTCATTGCTCCTCTGTGCTTTGCTACTCCCTCAATGCCCAAATTTGTATTTCGCCCCCTTCCTTTCTTTTTTGCAATGTATTGGAGATTTGACATCTAATGTTAGAATTTGGGAGGAAGCTTAAAAACATCAAGCTCCAAGTTGATGGAAGCAGTAAAGTTTTTTATTCTTCCATTTTTTTTTTGGAATTTTTTTTCTAGTTTTCGTTCCCAAATTTATTTCTACATTTTTATTTTACTTTTTTTTCATTATTTTACTTATTTCTGATTGAAAAAAATCTAATTTTTTGTTATTTTGCAAGGATTTTTGGAAGAAGCCTTGGAAACTTTTGTATTCTTTTTAAAAGATTTTTTCCATGATTATAAGTGAACTATTTTATAATTGCTTGTAAGAATTGCATGTAAATGTTTAGGTGGTTCTACATCTTTGTAAATGTTTAAATGACTTTTAGTCTAACAACTAAATCTTAAAAACCTTATAACATTAAATCATTTTATAATTCACAAAAAAAATTGTTTCATCTCCTTCATTATAATCATACCCCTTTTGAAAATTATTGAAAAATGGAATCATCAAGGATAAATACTAATGAAATAGTAATTAAAAATAAATATTGTGATATTTCCCCCAATCAAATCTCTATGGAAGAGGTATCTTTGACTAAAACTATGGAAGAAAATAGAAGTTTGCAAACATAATCTAGTGTCATTTAGAGTGAAGAAGAGAAAATGAAAATAAATTTACAAAAAGTGCATGCTCGAAGAAAAAAATGGAAAAGGTGTCGTGTTGGTCATTTTACATTATAAATGATAACAACATCGTTGATGGAAGCAAACCTCAAATCATGTCAAGGTGTATGATTTCTCATATTAATTTTAATCTAAGAATAAATTTAGAAAGGAGAGGAATTATAACATATTACCAAAAAACTAACATAACAACTTTAAAAAAACATGTGGATGCAGATCATGTTATGCTAGCAAAAGGATTTGAAGAAGAAATGAACTCTCCATTAAAACAACTTGTAATAAAAAGGCCAAATGTGTTTAACTCTAAAATATCAGAGTTTTTTGGTGCAAAAGATCCTTTTAAGAAGGATGTTGTGCAACAAAAGAAATTTTTGCAAGATCTTGCCTTTTTGGTTGCTAAAAATCATCTCCCCATTCAAATTTCTTGAGAGCACTTGGTTGAAACGTCTTATAATGCATTTATGTCCAAAAGTTGCATTTCCATCAAGAAAAATATTTTCACAAGCGATTTTGGTTGATTGGTGGAGAAGACAAAACAATAGTATGTCTTGCTTAAATTAAAACAATGTCATTTTGCAACAACTAGTTTTGACTTGTGGATGTCAAAGGGAGCACATGATGTTTTTGCCTTGGTGATTAACTTTTTGAATGAAAAGTGGCAACCTGAACATATTACAATAAGATTGTTTGAAGCAAATGAAACTACAAGGTATGGCAAGAAGTTTAACTGAATTGTTGGATCAATATGATTTAAAGGAAAAAAATATTACATATGTTAAGGATTAACATGCAAATTTGAATGCCATGATAACAATTTTAAAATTTGTAGTGAATTGTGAAGTTTTTGGTATGGAGGAAAGTTTCCAAGGCACTTGTTTTGGTCATGCATTTTTTAAAGCATGTCAATGTGGGATAGCAAAAGGAAAAGTTTCTAAAAGCTTGAAACATATTTCTATTAAGTTAGCTTAATCTAATTTACAAAAGTGCATACCTTGGCCAAAGAAATATGGAAAAGGGAACAAGAATGGAATAAAACCTTCATTTATTTTAGATTTAGTCCAAGAATGCTAAACACCCCTGTCAAAACAAGGTATTTTTTAGTTATATTTGTTTAAATTATAATTAAAAATTTTGTTTGCAAGTTTGCAATCTATTATTTTCTACAAAATACTAACAATTTGTTAAATATTGTGTAGGTTTGCAAGTAAAGTAATCTTATTTCAAAAGGCCTTATTATTTCAAAAGACCATGATTGTATTATGTTACAGTTCACAAATTGATATTGTGCTTATGGCCAAGTTCCCCTATCATCACTTAGCATATTTGTCAAACAATTGTTGATTACTTGTCTCTAGTTGTTATTGCTTGTGTTCTAAACCAATCCAAAGATCATTGGTTATTTAATGATGCCCTAAACAATGCCATCACAATGAGTTCCATGTTCAAGGAAGACATTGAAATTGTACAAACCTTAAATTAATTTATGGATGATGAAGCTGCAATTATTCTTGAATTGTCTTTGTTTGCTTCTAACATTAAGAAAGAAGTTTGTGGTGTGTTTGATTCTTTCCTTCCATTTCTAAAAAAATATGAAGAAAAAAAAGCTGATAACATGCTTTCACTGATGTTAGATTTACGATTTAAAAGTCTTTGTTAGATATTTTCATTGTTGGTCGTGAACAAAATATTTCTATTGTTGAAAAATATGATCAAAAAGAAGCCTTTATGGCCTATGCTTTTGAAGTGTTATCATCACTTACATCATGTGGTAGATTGTGATGTTGAATTTACAAAGCACAAATCTTATGAAAATAACAACCTAGATATTTTTGAAATGATTACAAGCTCAAGTGAACCAATCACAAAACTAGTCAATAGAGAGCTCCTAATTTTTAGGAGATTTCAAGTGGATCTTTAAAAGATCAAATGCCCTTTGTAATGGTGACAAAAACATGAGTCCATGTTCCCCACTATTTGTTTTCGTGCTTGAAAAATATTAGAAATTGTTGGATCACATATAGAAATAGAAAAGATTTTTTCTCTAGCTTGCATACTCACCAACCTTAGAAAATGTCTTTTACAATCAAAAAACTTAAACAAATTAAATTTTGTTAACAAAAATTGACCTAATGATGCAAGAGTTGGTTGCAAATCTCCTAGTGATTTATTAAAGTTTATTGAGATGGATGAACAATTAGAAAAAAAGTTACAAGAATTTGAAGGTGAATCTGAATAAGATGAAATTCAAAATAAATAATTTAATTTTTTGCATTTGTTTCATGTTTTGCAAATCATTTTGACTTTGAGTTTATTTAAATTTTAATTAAAATTTCACATTAATTTCAAAAATCGACTTGTGAGACCTGTCACTGAAAACCAAGGCTAGTAATTTTTATGAGAATTGGCAAGACTGAAAACCATTGGGTTTTCATGCATGCAGGTTTTCTCTTCACAACTTTGATTACATGGGTGATTTGTACCTGCAAAGTACCACTGTTGGATGGGACTTGGTTTGGAGGGTTGGAACTGCTGGTTCTGGTTCTTGTTAGTAAAAACCAAACGAAAACCATGTCTGAATTTTGGGACAAGTTCTAGAACCAAAAATCAATTTTTTAAAAAAAAATTGAGGAAGAATTGGACCTAGAACCAGAAACAATATTTTAGGGAAAAAAATTTGAAAAAAAATACTAGAACCAGGGGCTAACCAACAGTTAACCAGTTCCAGTTTCGGTCACCCAGTATTGGACCAAAAGCAAGTCTTTTTTCAAAACCCAAACCAGAACTGAAATGTTTTTTTTAAGAACCAAACCCAAAACCAGATTCCCAGTTCCACTTATGTGTGGAGCCAGAACAGCTCTAATTTAGCTTTTAGAACTGGAACCAGAGGTTCTTCATAAAAAAAAATAAAGAACCACCCAACACTGGAAAGTAAGTACATTAAATAGTTATCCTTTTAATTGTAGTTGTTCCATGGTTTTCCGGGGTAATGTGTTCAATGAGGAATGCCACCAACCACACAATCTACCGTTGATTAGTTCTGGGTTGATTATATATCTGTCATTTTCTTCAAAGGTTGTTGGACAATGAGTTTGGAAAATCTCCTTCCTGATTTTGTTTCAAGGGCCAGCTACATCCAAATATACATCCAGATAAAACTTAAGTTTAAGAAAATAACATGTCTATCCATAGCCTTAAACTGCTTTAAGTCATCTTTCACACCTAACATAAGCCCCTCGAATGCGCATTGTTTCTTGGGGAAGCCACTACATGCATGGCTTGCCTAATCAGCTGCCCAGATTGCTTACTTGGGTCCAACCAGATGTACCTTACACATGTGTCTATGTATGAACCAGTATTGGGCTATTGTCATTTACTTTTATGAAGAACCTCGAGTAGCATTCTAAAAAATATATTAGAACTATCTCAGTTACGGTTTAAGGTTTAAGTTAGTAGCCTGGACTGGAATCGACAATTAACTGATGGTTAACTTCTAGTTAACCTCCAGTTTTAGTCACTGTTTTTTTTTTCAAAAAACCTTACTTAATTGCAATTCCAGACTTAATAGGAACTGGGATCCTGGTTCCAGGCTCCAGTTTTTCATGAAAATAAAATCAGGTTCCAGTTCCAAAAATCAGACCTGGTTTTAGGATTCCAGGTCTTACTAACATGAACTGGTGGTTTTTACCTGCCAAAGTGGATACCCGCCCAAAAATGGTATGAACATATGGAGTGAGGCACCAACAAAATGTGGTGATGGTCCTTTACACATCTGCCCAGAACCTTGTCTGCCCCCCTACCCCTGCCAAAAGCACAAAAGTGTTCAATGTTTGTGATAGGGCTGCATCTCTACTAAACCTACCTCTCAAACCCAAAAAGGAAGAGAGGAAAAGGTCGTGGAATAGTAGAGTGCTAAAGCCAGCTCTGAAGTCTCAATTTATCACACAATGTGGCAAGGAAATAGCAATGGAGTGGGCCTAGTGTGATATTGATTTCACTTTTGTACCACATTGACATGTTGACCACCAAAGGATGCCTACATGTAGATGATGACATGAATCATCCCTAGCAAAGGCCAAAAGCCACAAAGAAAAATCTGGGAATACAACTAACTATGTGCAGCATGGAAATGAGAGAACTTACACAACTCAAAACCTAAAGACTTTGATCTTAGCCCAAAGATAAATTTTGCCCTACCATCATGAAAGTTGCATCTTCTCAAACTGGGTGCTTGAATTCATTGGCGTAGTATGTCACCTGAAAAAACTCCCAAAATCAAAAGCAATCAATCCCATGCATTGCATTGAATTGTTTTTGCAACTCCAATTTTTCAATGTGAGCAAGTTCAAATAGAGTGGGGATGTTGTACAAATCAACATCTATGATTGAAGCTTAATCTTTGGAGGACTGAAAATTTGATTATTTCATGGTTAATCCACCCCCCAAAAAGACGTAGTGGACCGGGACATCCAATGGTCAGATCTTGATGCAACCACACCAGACTTGCTAGGGCTAAATTCTGCATAAATAGTGATAGTAGATCTAAATTTTGAACAGTGCCATCTCCCATTAGACAACCTTCTGAAACAAAACAATACAACAATTTGTCAGGGTCAAAAGTCACTTTTGAGAGAGAGAGAGAGAGAGAGAGCTTTTGTGGCTAATCTTGAGAGGCCACATTTGGGAAGTTAGTTTTCTTCCACACCCAATAATAATAATACAACATGTATGTGTAGAACTCTAAAAAAAATCAGGGGAAAAAGGAAGGAAAAAAAAAAAAAAAAAACACCCAGTAAGAAAAGCGAAACAAAACTTCTCGTTGGGGTTAATGAATTCAAAGGGGTGGTAATGGAAAAGGGTCTTGTGGAAGGTGTCAAAGAAAGAGAAAGAGAGAGAGAGTGGGTTCATGAGCGAGTCAATGAAAAACGAACCTTGATCACCATGGGGCAGGTGGTGCTGGGTTGTCCAGCAGGTTTGGATGGTGACCTTTCTACCCCCAACCTCCCTTCGCTTGGGTGTCACCACTCATGAGTATCATCATCATCATCATCACACACACACACACACATCCCTTTCTCAGTAACTTGGAGAGAAAGGACAAGAAACCTTCCAACACATGAGAGAGAGAGAGAGAGATGTCATCACAATCTCACTTGTCTTTCCCACCAACTCTCATTTTAGAAGAATCTCATCATAATCACCTTTCATCACCATCACCACCTGAGGAGACCTAACTTACCTCTTCTCCTTCTTCTTTTTTTGTTTTTTTGTTGTTATTGTTTTTTACAATCTAACAACTCTTTGCCTCCTGGTTTAGCCAAGTGTTATTTCCCTCACAACCCACCCACCACTGTACTCATTTATGCTAAAACTCAATGAAGTTAGACCCCCCTTACCCCCTTGCAAACAATCACAATGTCACTTTCTTTCCCACCAACCCTCACTTTAGAAGATCATAATCACCTCCAGCAACATCACCTTAGGATGAGAATTTCTTGAGGAAACTTTTTTTTCCCTGGGGCCAACTACAAGGGTGCTGGTTTAGACCAGTGTTGGCCAGTTATCGATTTTTTTCATAATTTATTGCTGGGTAGGGTTTTTTTTGTAATTATTATTTATTTAAATCATTTAAAATTGGGTGCCAGTTAGGTTATCAATATTAATATCAAAAAACATTAAGTGCCAATAAGGGTATCAATATTTTGGGTAATAGCCATCAATTATGCATAAGGGTAGATTCTCAGATATCCAGTCAATAACCCTTGGTTATCATTCCAGTTATTAGCCCATTATAGCATTATTTTTACAAAGTCTTAAGAATTTTTTTTACAAATTCTGTTTTTGGTTCTATCATAAAATTGTAGTGTGTTTTGAGATCGATAACCTACCTGGATGATAACTAGGTCATCCAGGTAGGTTCTGGGTAGGTTTTTAGATTTTGAAATTTCAATGCTAATCAGTCAGGTTATTAACCAGATATCAAAAAATCAATAACCAGCTTGTAGGTTATCAAATAACCAGATTGATTACTGGGTTGATAACCAGGTCAAAACTCAATAACTCGCCGACACCGGTCTAGACTAGTGATGGTGGTTCTTTGAAATTTCAAAGAACCACTATTCCAGTTTTTTAAATATTCCAAAATCAGAGCACCACTGGTTCTTATTCTTTGAAAAAAAATAAAAATTAGAATCAGACAACCACTGGTTCTGGTTAGTTCAAAAACCTTAAAGAACCGGTGCTTTTCACAAAAGAACCGACAAAGAACCGACAAAGAACCAATGGTTCTCTGGCTGGTTCTTTGAATTTTCTACACATTTGAGAATCATGATTATATATCAAAACAGGTTCTTTGAATATTTTGAAGAAACAATAGGTAAGTGAGTATATACTTGGGTTGAATACATCAAAAAAATTCAGATTTACATACTCATGAGTATTTGTTTTATTAGGGCATATTGATTTTAGGAAAACAATTTATAATAACAATATACCTTATCAATACCCAAAGAATGTATCCAGATAAAAGATATACTTGCATAAGATTACTACTAACCTTCTTCTTTATCCTCCCTATCAACTAACATCCCATGCTGATCTTTACTTACGTACCTTCATACCACCTATGTGCACTTACTTATTTGCTTAGCCTTCCTGAGTATGATCACCACTTTTTCTACATCTTCTTATGGACAATCACCACTTTGGCTTAAAAAAACAAAATTTCTTCAAAAAAAACATTGATCCTCGCAGGAGATTTTGCAACCCCAATTTTGCATTTGCCTAACATGCGCCTTGAATGCTGCTCATATTCTTCATTAAATCAAGCCTTGTCAAAATAAGATCCTGCAAATCTATCTTCTGAACTGATCCCCACTTTCGTGAAAGGGGTACCCAAATTAGCTCAATTTATGACTAAATACAACTAAAAAAACACTCAAATTGGGGATGAAACTGGGATTATAGGGTCAAACTAGGGCCCAAAGACAGGGTGACTTTGCAGATAACTTTGTTGACTTTGCGTGCAACTTTGAAAGTTGGAAAAGGTGATGATGGGCCATGGAATTGACTCCTTGAAGTGCAGACACATTTATTATGGGCTTGAAAGTGGAGATGGGTATGTGAGTTACAGACTCCACTAGTTCTGATGCTGACAAGTTAGCAGCCAATGGAATCTGGGGAGGAAGAGATTTGGTACAGTAAGTTTGTGTACAAAAAGGTCTGGAACCAGGATATGCATCACATAGAGGCAGGCAAGCAGACAGGCAAGCAAGCATCCAAAAAGGCTTTGGCCAAGACCCATAGTTGAGAGCATAAGCCAATTGCCCCACCTCTGAAGAAGCAGCAGCTCCTCGATATCAACCTCAAGCAAATTTTGTGAAAATAACCCAACAAATGTGATTCGTAATTTGCACTTTGAAGACTGAGCATGACATTGTTGTCTGCCATGATTTTGTAGGCATTGTTAGCAGACATGATGCAGAGTGTGCTGTAGCACGAAGAGCTCAACTACAGCTCAAATCTACATCACATCAGTGCTTTTTCTAGGAGTTCTTTCATGTGCTCTAAGTGGCCATCATCCATAGCTTCAACATGTTGAGAAAAATGGCAATCCTCCCTGGGAAGATTTAGTCAAATCTGGCTACAAACTAGATATGAAGTACAAATCTTTAATTAACTTTCTACATTATATATGGCTATGCACTGAACACCAAATAAAGAAATCTAGCAATTTTTACTATATTTTTTCTCCCTTCTAGTGCTTGATTGAAACCAGTGTTGTGTGGGTACGTATATATTTCACCTAGATATACCCATTGGTATGGATAGGGTATGTTAATTATTCTAACTTATTGAAGCACATACCCATGGGATCAATAAATATAAAATCATAACCTATTCATAGCCCTGGAGATATGTAAGAAATATCTATACTCAAAGTCAGAAATGTTTTGGCATCCATTTATGTGAAAACAACTAGGGTAAGTATAACTCATTCCCTAAACTTTGTTAGTTTTATTAATTAGATGGGGTGCCTCTCAAAAACAAAAAAAAATTGTTTGCAATGAGTCATTTAGATTGGCCCATCACAAAAAAAAAAAATTTTAAATTAAATTGAAGCTCTAGAAGAGCCTCCAAATAGAAGTTTCTATGTGAAGATTCCCCTTTGGCCCATCCATGTAGGTGAGAAAGGGAGAACTTTGAGCATATCATAAGAGATGAAATTGAGATGTCAAAAGAAGATAAGGACAACCCAAGCCTATATGTTTGTGTATATTTATAGTCAAGGATGAATCAAACATTTGATTCTTGCATTTTGACATTGGATCATTTGGTTGTTAAAGGTTGTTTAATTTTTTTTCAAAATATGGACTCTTTCTTTTTTTTCTTTTAAAAAACAAAGAATGCATACTCATTTTTTACCCCAAAATGGGGTATATGATAGGGTACCTAGACCTTACCAATTTATCCAAAAAAATTAATTTTTCTATACATGGATATCTAATGGAGACTTTTGAATGTTGATATACCCTTGGTTGATGGGTAACAAAAAATTTATATATATCCTTAGCCCAGGATATATCAAAAACAACATTCTCACACAACAACATTGATTAAAACCCTCCAAAAGATTCATTTTGATTTTGATTTTTTAATTGTGTTTTTTCTTTTCGAAACCATATAAATTTTATGACGTATATAAAATGTCATCATAAAATTTCATATGGTTTCATAATGTACTTTGAACAAATGAATGTGTTGAACTACCCACAAGTATGATGGGTCTCTACTCACCCTAATTAAGTCATTCTTATGGATGACTTTGATACTTATACAATCAGTTAGATTCTACCAATAGGCATTCATCCATTCCACATTACCAGCTTGGGTGATTGACCCTTGGGTTGGGTGTTCTGGATGTTAGCTGGGATGAGCTATCACACACTCCACAAGTTGCATATTAGGTGTGTGTTAACTTAAGGAACAAAATCAACCATAGCTTGAATCCACCTACTTTTTAAGTAAGTGGGTTCAAATCTTCTTTGCTACACAAATACATTTGTCCACTCAGAAATCCCATTGCCTTGTCAGTGAAGGAAGCAGCAAACATTACACAAAAACAAAATCTTGGGTCACACCATCCATGTGTGGGACTAATGCCAACCAACCGACCGACATTCTTGTAAATTTGATTTTTTGTTTTCTTCTTTCCTCTTCACATTCATCCTTCCAAGTGTCTAGATATCCCTCTAGTACCCTACCGAGAGTGAAATATAATTTGAGTTTCAAAGATCCATACCAATTGAAGTGAAGAAAACGAATAAATGTGTGATCATAATGGCGACATTTCCAATGGGTAGCTCAGGTCTAAGACTAGTATGCTATGGAAAAGAAAAACTTTTTGTCAAGGCACATTTGACATGACTAGTCAATTGCTTCAATTTGACGGTATTTTCATCCAACTCACACAATTCATCTACACCCCAAATTACCAAATAACAAAATAAACTTGTTTTCATTAAAGTATACTTATTTTGGAATTATTCTAAAGTATTGACTCAATTTATTTGGCTTAACATTAGCCATTTTCAAAAAAAGTGTGGAAGTCATAAATTACAAAGAAAAATTATTATCCTTTGAAAACATATAGCCTTTCAGCATATTTACAAGCAACCCAATGACTGAATTGGAAATATCAAATCATCCTTACCAAGTTACTTTCTTTTTCACTATGATTTCATTATGAAATTTGTCCCCTATCAATATTGACCTCTTGTCCATGTTGCCTATCTATGGTGTACATGTTGAATTTCATTTTACTGAAAAGTATGTATCCTACATTAAAAATAAACCCAAATTTTGCTACATTCCCAAATGAGCAAAAAGCTACAAAGATGAATTAAAAGCATGGAAATACCTTGAGTGGTGGTAGGGTGAAGAGAATTTACATGATCACCCTTGATCCATGGAACTTGGGCTCAAAGTTCTTTCAATTCCTACTCATCCTTGTTTGAATGGTTGAATTATTGAAATGAATTGTAAACTCAACCAAATTATCAATCTTGGATCAAATACATATACTAAGTGTAATCTAAAATAGCTAGACACATGTTGGAAACTGTGAAAAGAAAACAATACAATTCTTTTTGCATTGTTATATTCAACCCTTATCCTTTTGATTCCATCAATGTATGCATAGAATGTTTATAAAAATGAAACATAAATAGTAAAAGCTTTCATTGCACATGTGTTAGCTTGAAGTTCTTAGCCTCATCACGATGCAAGGGAATGCATATCATTACAAAAATTGATGGAATCAAAAGTGTGCCTTTGTTCCTTATGGCTCAAGAGGAGGATTACAAACTTCAAAGCAAATTAACTTTTGACATGCCAAAACTTAAGTCCATGTGGCAATGTGTCATATCATTTGGCATGTTAAGTTTACAAGATCAGTTTTAGATTTAGACCTTCATTCTTTTTTATCCATGTTTTCAAGAAACCATAACAACATCAGAAAAAAAAATTTACAATTATGATATTATGATGAAAGCTTATTCCATTTGTTGAAAATAACTTTCAAATCTACAAGTAGAAAACTAGAACCCAAATGCCTCAAGAAGGGTTAGTATGTCTTATAGACCCTACCAATAACTAATGATAAATTAGACATAGGTAAGGGTGGTGAGTCCACAACAAAAGCAAGCAAAAGAAAAGCCATTTCAAATCACTGTTAGTCCATTTTATTGACAAAGGATGCTTACATTTTTGGAAATGCAATAGAATTAGTTGCAATATATTTAAATTTAAAACTTAAATATAACTTGTGGGTGATCACAAGTTGCAATGAACCAAAAACAACATTTGAAAACATCACCAAAAATCCATTTCCTTTGTATTTTTCTAAGCATGAGATGAAGTAATAAAACAGCAATAATTCATCAATTTCAATCATTTTTATTCATTTATCATTAACCCCCCCCCCCTAAAAATATTTTTTTTATACATGTGTGCATAAACTCAACATAAAATGAATATTTTTCCATATAATTGATATGGAAATTTTTTTAAACCCATGTTTTTAACACTAATAAGGAAAAAAAGTTCATTAAAAATAACTTAAAATTGACATGCTTCAAAAACATTTCAACTTGATTTTATTCATATATTATCTAATTAAAATTGAGTCCTTAATAATCATAATATCAATCATTGGATCATTTCAAAGTCTATATAAATTTATTATCCTAAGTGAAAGTTCATGAGTTTCACTTTAAAAGTCCATAGAACTTTCACTTTTGTAAGTTATGCATAACAACCACTTACAACATATATTTACCCAAGTTAATAATGTCAAATTAAATGTCTATGAAAAAAATAAAATAATAAAATAAAAATTAACCGTTACATTTATTCTCACCTCATAAAAATTACCATTGCAACATGAGAAGTGCTCCACCATAGCTTACATTCACCTTTGATAGAATATCCATGGTTTTCATACGTGTTGTGATTGATCAAAGTGATTTTGCTCAATTATGGCAAGTTTTTGAGAAAGGAAAAATTTATAATAACCCACCAAATATGAGTTAGTTGGGTTGATTATCCAAAAGCTTATAAACTTACCTTTCATTGGGTACATTAACTCAAATTTCTACCTAAAAATAAATTCATGTTTAAGAATGAAACAAAATAAACAATTCACATATGTATGTTTTCAAATCAATATATCTTTTATTAAATCAAAATACAATATCATCCATTTGCTAAATTTTGACATCTGTTTAAAATCTTGTTTCATCCATGTTGTCAATTACATTCCAATTCCCCCCTCCTTTTCCTTATGGAGGTCACTTTCATTTAATTCCGAACAATGTGCAAAAAACATAAGATGTAACTTATTGAAATAATAATAATAATTATAATTTAATATAAAAAATTGTTTATGATTTTTTATATATATTTCTAAATATCCCTAAAATATATCTTTTTTTCATAGCATGTCAAAAAATTACCCTTTTATGTTAGGTGTTTCATAAAACATCCAAAGAGTGGCCCCCAAGTCCCTCTCTCACCATTGTCTTGGTTTCCCTTATGAACATATGATTCCCAGTAGTTCATCATTGGTTATCCCTTGTTTCCAAATTACATTATGCCTTTTCATATTCACATAAGGGAAAGGGAAGCTTAGGTAGTCAGGCTTGAATGAGGTAGGTTTAAATGGCACAGATAGACAAACACAACTATTATTATACAAATTCAAATTCAAATTATTGCTCAAATCAAAAATATTCAAAATCCATGCAATGTCTTTACATTTAAAATCAAATGGATTATAGAATCCAATGCTAATAAAAAATTTGAAAATATTTAAATGTAGTTATAAAATTAAATTCACATGAAATTACATAAACTAATTATGTAATTAGACATGTGAATTTAATCTCATTACAAAAATATAAACTTACATAACTATTTCATTTGCTTTTTAATTGGTTTCTAAGCACAAACATCCAAATGAGGTTTACAAAGTGGATCAGGAAATGTTTTTTTTGTGGTAGTAGACATTATCATGTAGACAAGAATAGTATGGTGTAGAAGAAAGGGGATACTTACCATAATGGGTGGTATGGTCCCCATGGATATACCATCCTTGATGACCATGTGATGGTTTTCCTATAGGTCTTGTATACTGTTAATGTTTGCAATTTCCTTTTCAAACTAGAAATTGGATTGAAAGGATTTGATGGTCCATCATTGAAGGTCTATTTCCTCCTCCATGGGGATGATGTCCTTCTTGATGACCCTTCTTCTTGGAGGACCTGATGGTGATCTTTGACCTAAAAGGACCAAATGGTGGTTCCCAGTTGGAAAACTAGATGGTCATCCAGTTTTTGAAGAATTAAAAAACTGCCAGATTTCATCAAAAGGTTCCAGCAGGTAGTCAAATTATAGAAGGAAGCTTGATGATAAACATTTTATTTTCATATCTAGTTTACAGCCAAATTTGGCTAAATCTTCTTATGGATGAATACGACTTCGGCTACATCACACAGTTGAGAAAAATACTGGGCGTATAGTAGTAGTGTGTCAATATAGATGTATTGTGACTACTAGTAGTCCCTTAATACCCAGAATATTACAATGTTTATTAATTGCTAGTGATCACAAGGTATTCCTATATTTGTGGTAATGGATAATTATATTGGGTTAGTACCAGTGTTGGGCATGTACCTGGTTTGGCAGGTTAGAATCGCATGTTCCACCAGTTCCAGTTAGTAAAAATTGAATTGGAATCAAGTCTGATTTTTGGAACCAGTTTTAGAATTGGAATCAAAACTAGATTATTCTAAGAACTAGACTCTGAACCAGATTCCCAGTTGTATTTATGTGCAAATTTAAAACTAGAACCAGAACTAATTGTTGTTTGCCATAGATTAAAACCTCTTAACTGCATGGCTCAGTTTGCAACAAGTCTTGGGGAGACTTAGGTCTGGGCATCATCCATCATTGAGGAAAGGCAATGACTAATGACAATCTTGTAACTGGTGATTTGCTTTGTCCACGTAGTTGACAAAATTGGAGTGGAAATTGTACAAATGTTCCTCAAGTACCCGCAATGTAATAAGAGAAGTTGTTCCTCCTCTTCATCCACACAAGATCCATCATATAAGTTGGAAAAGATCATGGAACAAAACATTGCCTAGTGTATCTTCCTGTTGTGTGTAGTATTGGGAAAGCATTTGCATATGCACAGATGCTACCCTGCGGGTTGGCAACACCCTATGAAGCCTCCCGTTATTGTTTGATCCAAGCTGTTGTAAAGCGCTAGATAACGGGCTGCCCGGGTGCCCCGTTATCTGACCTCAGAGAAAAGTGAACTCCCCAGTAACACAGGAGAACGATAATTGGTGGAATGTGCCAGAATCCACTGGCTACATAATTCACAATTGGAGCCAATTCTGCATGATCAATTAGTCGTTTACAATGAGTAATATGACCCTCTTGCGGTCATCTTGAAATCTATTGCATTTGCACAGCTGGCAACTTCAGCAAATTTGGGTGCCTTGGAGTTGGGTGAACGAACACCTACAAAAGTACCACGGTAAAAAAAATAATTACAATTTTTTTTCTAAACATTATAATATTAGCTTCTAGGACACAAAATCAGTTAGCCCAAGTCCAAATATAGCCACTAGAAGGCCTCACTCAAGAAGGTTACAGTACTAGTGGACATGCTGGTTTACCATGACCCCTTAGCTCCCCTCCAAGAATCTACCTTGTACTAACTTGCTGTAATTTCCAGCTTCATAAAACTGTACAATCTACTTTCAGCTGTGTACTGCCCGATAGAGATGAAAATTGTTTTTGGTCTCCTATGTCTATAGGCTACAAGTCCTTGTGTTTTTTTTACCAATTTTTCAATGTAGTATCATTAATTAACAAGCATCCCAATAAAGATTAACTGGTGAAAACTGCCCTCAAACTTAAATCTTAGTGAAAATATGATAAAATTTTCTCCAAATTTTTTTTCTTTTGAAAAGTTGGAGAAGTTCTTCTTTTAAAAAATGCAACAAATTTGTGACAAAATATTCGTATTTCACTTTTTCTGTTGTCAAGATGCAAAAGTTCGCCATCAAAAACAAAAAAACTCACTGGTTCTAGCCATACTTACTATCAACTCTCGAGAATTCAAAGGTAAGGAAGATTGGATTATTTTGTTAAAAAACATGCACCAGATGTAATGCAAACCTTTCATGTCACTTCACAATGCATGTTGTGTCAAGGATGTCCAAATCACAATGCATGTCTAAAAGGCTTTTCTGCTGAGCCATGGTCATTGGTGTGGTGGATTGAACTCAGAACAAGTAACCACCAGGTGAGGGAGAGGGGTCCTAGACTCTAGGACACTGTCAAGGACCTATATCTCACCATTTTCCTCAGGTCTTGTCAATGCACAGTCCTTGCACAGTACATCCATGCACTGCACCCAACAGATGGACCTTACTAGATCTTGGCTACCAAGCCTTAGTTGTAATGTGAATCACCCTTGCTGGATTTTACATACTGAGGTTTTTTAATGCAAAACCTTAAACACCCCCTTATCAAGCTCTATCCGGCGCACTGTCCAGGCAATTGTGCAATCAACGCCTGTCTTGTTCTTTGCAGACTTGACTGATGTTCTGCGAAAGAAGAAAATGAATAAAAAAGAAAAACCTTACTACCGTAGATGTTGGAATGTAAGGTAGACTTTATAAGATCTTTAAAAACAACCCATTTTTATTTTATTTAAAGAACACAAGTGGGCATTTCAAAAAAACATAACAAACAAGGGCACTACGTGTTGTTTGAAGCCCAGCCTTCATGGAGGAAATTTTTTTAGTGCAGTAAGGCACCATCCACCCACACCACAAAACTTCAACAAGCTCTTTAGTCTTTACATCTGGCAGAAGTAAGCAACAGTAGAAGAACACGTGTTAATCACCCAACACATAAATTGGTGAAAAGCAAGTTTGCAATGAAGTAAAAGGTATACACCATATTTTGTCACACACAATATATGAACTGCACAAAGGCATAATGAAATTGCAAGCAATCGATGGTGTAGGCAAGTGTCATCATGTGATAGTAATGATTTTTTTGGTGGCCAATTTTTTCTTTTAGTAGATTGTTTTGAGATAAACTTAGAATTTTCAAATTTTACAGTGTAAAATGTGTCTTTCCGACAAAAGTTCATCTCGTTTGTGATATCAAATAATCATTAAAAACATTGTGTAAGTAGTACACAATCATGGTTTTTCCTTTGCACATTGTTTAAGTAACTTCCCTAGTAAGGAACCCCAAAAAGATATTGCAATAATTTGTAACACAGTTGAATGGACTGTAAACTTTTTTTCGGATTCTTTGCTATATCTAGCCAACTTAGAGGAGTTATGGCGGAGCTGCTCACCAAGTTGAAGTCTAGAAATTTTCTTTACTTTTTTTTTCAAAAATGGTGGAAAAATCTCTCAAAAACATCATTTTTTTTGTCATAAGAAAAAAAATATTCCCAAAAATATTTTTTAAAATGTACACAACATGCTTTTTTCAATGTATTTTGTAGCAAAAAAATTCATCATTTTGGTGCAGGTTTTTTTTTAAAAAATTGATGATGATGCTCAAGTGGCAATAGTCCATAAGTAAATTTAGCCGAATTTGGTGATATTCAAAATATGAAAGTATGAAATCTGAAGCACCCTTTCACATTGTAGGCAATTGTGACAATTTGTTCATTATTTTGTGAATTTTTTCCAAAAAAAGGGAATTTGAAACAGAAACTTCTTTTTGGAAGATATTTTTCACAAAATTGCGAAAATTCGCCACAAAAACAAACACTGCTTTGGTGAAATCAGATAATTGAAAAGAAAAACACTTTGTGATAGTACCAGCTTTTTTTCCCTGGAGAACTGGGACAAAATTTTGCCCACCATTGGGAAGCACAACCAGCACAACAAGAGTCTACAGCTCCAATTTGCTACTTATGCTCTTGGACTAGGTTTAGGGTGCCAAGTTGCATCCAAGCACATAGAAAGTTTTGTAGGGCAGTTTTTCTGCTAGTTTTATATTGTTTTGACAGTTTTAACTTGTCAGAATTAAGGCTAAATCTTTTGTGATATCATTGTCACTCATGCTAATTCTCTTGTGAGATGATCACCACCCATGCTACATCACAAAAATGAGGGGAAAAAAAAAAGGCTCGATAGAACACAATATTACAGGCCCTCAATCAATAGAGATAAATCAAAGTAGTAACTCAGAATTGACTATAACTAAGAGCATCCCCACTGATGCTCAGTATGTGACCTTGCACATGAAAATCAGATGAAGAAAAGTTCAAACATGCCAGTTTAGATGAGGAATTTAAGGGCTGTGCTCCTGCATCTGTGCTCAGTTTGCGGAGGGTGGTAAAAGGTGCAACAAAGCTGTGCACCTGCTAGAGAAGAATGTAGTGACCCTGCAAAAATATTTCTCACATCCAAGTTTAGATATTTACTTTTTTGCAACCCCACCCATAAAACTGAAACTAGGACTGCAAATATGTGGGAACTACTAATAGCAAACCACGTGGACCAATCATTATGTTTGGCCAATAAAAAACAGGTAGCTGTAGTCAGATCATACTGGTGAGGATGCTCTAATGATCATGAATGTCCAGCAGTCCTCAGGGAGGCCCCTAGCAAAATCATTTTTATCAAATTCATTTTGGATTCATGTTATCTAACCATGCTATATGATTTTATCATCTCTCATGACTTTGTTTGAACCTGCCTTGTATGGCAAAGCTCATTGCATGGTATGACCCACTTGTTTTGCACAGGTTGCAACTTTCCTCACCAAAAAGAAGATGATAGCTTATTCAATGACCATTGTTGCAATTGGGTTTTTTTTTTATGAAGGTTTCAAATTTTGAGCTGTCTTTACATTTTGTGAACTGTACAGAGAGTTAGAAGGTGGGTAACACTTTGGGTGTCATAACTCATCACCACAAAGAGCTACCTGTAGCCAGTCACTAAGAACATAAAAATGTCACTTACAAGAATTGCCTTTACCACCTCACTATGCATTGTCATCACATGGGCATTATCAATTCAATTGTCTAAGGTAATCAGAGCAGCTTGTTTCTGCTCACATAGTTGAGAAACATTGGGGATTATTGTGAAAAATAGTGTAAGGATGTTGCACAAACTGTTTCAAATTTCAGTACCGTTCATCCATCTAGGGTTGACAGCATGATGCACCTAATCTTCTGTCTTTTTGGTTTTCTCCATGAAAATTATTGAGAAAGCTTTTCTGTTCCAAATGAGCCAAGGCCCTAAACAAGGGGATTCCATGACCGGGGAACCACCAGTGCACTATCCATTGGATACCCACCAGTATGTACTTTGGAACAAGCCCGGTAGGGCCCATTCCATCTAGGAACAACACAAAGCTGGGTGGGGCGAACCGCCATTCCTTTAGTTAGGTGGTAAAAAGGTTCTACCAGGGCTGGAACTGCAACCCCTAAGAGTCAAAAGTAGAACTAGCAGATGGCTATTCGTCCCACCTAGGAAAAACCCTGAAAGATTGATTGAATAGAACACTTGGTGCCTATTTGGTAGGTTGATGCATGTGGATGGTTAATACAAAGGTAACCACTGTGGTTACCTGTGAGAACGGGACTACAATGAAAAAGTGCTTAATCTTGTTAACAAAAACATGCATCCATCCTGCATGGTGTGCTGATGGGTGCTGGTTCAATCAGTCCCCAACAAGGATTGTTGATTGTGCCCTTCATGATATCTCCAGACCAAGTGGTCTGTTCAGATTGCATTCAAGTGTACAAAGTAAAAGTATATACGAAGGGGAAAGATGGCCCGGACTAAAGTATGATTAGCATATGAGCTGGCCACACACTCTAACCCAAAATACTGAAAATGACATGAACCGTGTGACGGGTAGGAGGCGAAGTTGGGGTGGGCCAGCAAGGGTACATTGATGGCTACCCCTCACCAGTCTTTTTTTTTAAAGGAGGGAAGCAGAGCTTTTTTCTTTTTTCATTTAATTATGATATTGAAAGTTTAGCACTATCTTACCTTCACAATAGGGAGGATATATTTCATTTCAAGGTGGGTCATTACTCGTTACACTATGTAAACTTCCCACTATTTACAAGGTGAGTTCAAAATGTCATACATGTTTATCTCAGTGAATGGATCTACATCTGTCTTGTTTAATCTCATCCATTGGCCTCTTTCCTGACAGCGGGTAAGGTCCTTGGATGAGGACATCACCAGAATTGGGTTAGCACAAGGCAATAGGCCATTACACTAGTATTGCCCTCATCCGAGGGCCTTACCCTACACATAACCAGGTGGTTCTCCATGGTAGCAGAAGTCACCAATCAAGGGTGTATTTTTAATGAAAGGCAAGTCCCCTGTACTACAAGACCTATAAAACCCAAGATAGGTGAACAATATCCCCTCTTGATATCCATTCTACAATCTGTAATCACCTCCTAGTAACTTACTTGGTTGAAGATAGACCTAAGCTACTCCTTGTACACGAAGCTAAATTTCAGGTAGCCCAATTGCTCAAGAGTCTGATACACATCCTTGCAATCTCCAGGTCCTCTAGCCTAGGATTAATGGGAATGGAGATGGAATTGGAAAAACTATCAGAGCTGAAGTATGATAATGTTCTTGCTTTTGGTCTTTGTAGTCACCGGATGATGCCCTTGAAGAATAAAAAGAACAACTGAATTAGACTGTAATCGAGGATTAGAGTTCAGCAATTTATTAATCATGGTTCACTGGATTTACACACATTACGGTCTTGGCAGTCAGATAAGAATCAGCTATGGTGATGCTAGTGATTTGTTTGTTCTCCTGAATGGTGGTTAATGAAGATCTGTGATGCTGGAGTTGTGGTTGATGCTAAGATCAGTAGTTCCTAGTCGGTGCTACATGCTTCAATCGACAGTCTCTATTATCTCTAGCTTTCATACTTGCTTTCATACATTTAACTAAATCTAACTAATTATGTACAAATTAGTTCACACCAAGCAACTGCGTGTGTTTCATATTTTACAGCCCTTCCCTGAAAATCTACCTCTGGGCTTCTTAGGGGCAAGGCAAATCCATCATGCAAACTTCTCCCCTTACACTTCTAGGAAGGTAGAGGAACTATTGTATCCCTCCTGACTACACACTAAGTGGACTTTGTGAGTTCTGTGGCACTAAGACAGGGACAGATCCAGTCATGATTTTTTATGGGTACCACCTACCTTTTTTGTGACAAGTACCTACTTTTGGCATTTCATTGTGACAACTTTGGTAAATTCCTCATCCATCAAGATGTGATATTTAGCTCATAATGCTTAAATTATGGAATTCATTTGCGACATATGTGTCCCATTCAGCTACCATTAGTATTAATACTGAGTCATGATTTTTCAAAATGTCATTGAGTTGTAACCAGTATTGATCAGTTCTTCCTTTTCAAGAAAATCTGTGATCCTAGTTTTGACACTTCAAAGAATTTGATAGGTTCTTTAGGTGCAGGTTTGTACATGGTTCTTAATTTTTTAAACCTTGTAATTTTTGTTTTGGCATATTTTTTTCAAATTTAAGAACCTTCAGGTTTGAAAATCAGATCCAATTTCAAGTATAAACAACAAACTCGTTGAGATTGGAGATTGTTTAAGAATGGAGTTTTACAACAAATTCAAATCAAGTATTCTATAGGTATGGAGTTTTACAACTAATTCAAATTAAAGATTGTATAAGTGTGAAATTCAACAACTAATTGAAACTAATCATTTAGTTACAAAGTTCAGCCTAATTGTCAACTCTTCAAAAACAAAATCAACTTGCTTTCTCAAAAAATCTGAATCTATGTTCAAAAAATGTTTGTCATGGTTATGATTTTGGTTCTAGCAAAAGGTTAATGACAAATTGATGACATAACCGGCTACCTATTCATCTAAGTTTATTACAATGACCTAACTTTATTCATGTTGAATTTCTTTCTTTTGGATTTTGGCAAGTCATTGTTAGAAGGCCTTGCCTAGACAATATGCATGGGGCCTTTTGATCTTGGATTTGCAAGAGGAACTTGATGACATGGAACATGTATGAATTACAATGATCTTTTATTGCTTACCATTTTACATTGAATTGGAAAGTTGGTTGTAAGACATTTGGTTTAAACTGAATTGAACTAAGGTGAAAAGTTTTTATTGTCAAGGAAACACCTTTTTGTATGGTTAAATGGGCATGTATGAGTCATATCACATCTAGGGTGATGACAAGACAATGTTTTGCATGCCCATGACAAATGGTAAATTGTTTAATGATGTTTGGGAGGTTTATTGTGCATGACATTATTCTACTCCTGGGGTAGATGATTTAGATGGTGTTGGTTTAGTGAATATGATGATAATAGGGTGTCCATGTTAGGGTCACTTCACAATAGAATAGGTGGTCAATGGACTACCCTTTGATTGTTTTTTGGGAATTGAACTACATCCACAAACAATGCAAAAAAAGCGTCTTTTACCCTTCTGAAAAATGTTCCTTCATTCAATGATTCACAATATCTAGTGGCATCATGCAACATGTTTCTAGACTTGGTTTCAAAATTTGTTCACATTGATTGCAGTGGCTAAGCACCAATTTACCACTATTAGCATGCACATGAGTCAAGCCCATGACCTAATTGTTCAATTGTGGATGCCACTTTGGATTCAAGTTGCTATGTAATCACAATTTTGAACCATGATGATCAATCACCGTTTACAATTGTCACACACAGGTAGCATGGCATACACCTTTCACCCCCACTTCCCTCACCCTCTAGTTTCAGGATTCAGTGCCAAATGTAATTTTGTGTTTACAAAAAATAGAAACCCTCCAGCACTTGCTACATACATTGTTTGAAGGCAGGAACAAATCAACAAAAACAAAGCTAAAGATGCAGAGTACCCTAGTAAAAGGTTTGAGACTCTATGGTGATAGTCCTTCACAAGTGGAGAATATGGTACCTATATGTTGTTCAATTACCAGTATGGACAGCCCTCTACACAGGAGTAGGTACCAAGTCCAGGAACACCTGGCCGGTTAGCATCAAGGTACAAAGGTGTGGCACTTTGTCTTGTATATTATGATTGCAGACAAGAGTTGTTTGTACATTTGTGTGCTCAAAGGATACTACATTCATGTATCCCCCATACCTTCAACTTCTGTCAGACAGATGGAGTGAGGGACCAACAAAAGAAAAGAAGAAAAACAAGCCAACTTAGATTTGTGCAGAAATCTAACCCAAGATTTGAGAGAAATAAATGTTCTCATGTGAGAACTTGTTTATGGAGAAGCACAAATTCTCTTGAACATACTATTAGGACAAGCAGCTCCAATAAGTAAGGTTTGGCCTTTAGACTCAGATGTCAGTCCCATAATTGGCCTTTCACTTATGAAATCCACAACCATCCCATAAGATCAAATGCTCTATTTTCACTCAAAATTGATTTGAAACTCTGGTAAAATTCAGAGTAAATTTTGAGCCCACTATAATAAACCAGATCAACAAAGCTTTGCACTGTAAAGCTACAATCCTCATTAGAGCCAGTGTCGAAATTCTCGACAATGTTGTGACTTGATCGTTATGTACAGCAATACATGTAGTTGCCAACATAATAGCGCACAACATACCCAATATGAGGTAGATGATTTCTCTTTTCTTCCTGCAGATTGCAAGTCCAGGATATGATTTGCTGATTTCAATCAACAATCATTGTGACCAATTTATGACAAGCCTCAAACTGGAATTTTCATGAGCTTGAGAATGGTTGACATGGTGAATTGTTGAGAGTTCACACTGCAAATACCTATGCTGATCAGTGCCAGAGATAATATCAGACTGATCATTTCTTCAAAGAGACCTTCATCTTCTTCAGGTTCTCATTTTCATGAAAAAAACACAATCTTCCCCTGGTTACCCATTGTTTTTTTCACTCTTGAAAAAGCTTTGTCCATGTAGACAGGAACTTTGGGTCCCTGCTCCATGCCCCCCTAATCACAGTTCTGCAATATCCTGGCAAGGGCTGTACACAACACCCACATACCCAGGAGTTGAGCTTGGTTGGAGACGGGCACATAATCTCCTTGATCATCTTATGCCACAATTAGATTCAGCTTTGGGCCCAGATCAGGTGATGTGTTGTGAAGTTGTCAAATGTTACCTAGCCTCTCCAGCTGATCTGCTTAGCTATGAACTGAGACAATCCATTGACCTCTGATATCTTTGACCTCCTGTCCTTTACAAAGTTCCAGCTTGAGTACCAACTACCAGCCTATATTATCCTATCCCACCTCAGTTGGCTCTTTGTGTGAGTCTACTTGCAATTCTACCATCCTCTTCTCATTAGCTGCTAATACTTCTATTGCAGTGCAACACATAGGCACATCCATAAAAAAAGCTTCATTAACATCTGCACACATTTGCAATATTTTGAACTGGAAGAGTAAATTCTCGAAGACTATAACATTAACCCAGACAAGCATGTGTGAGCATCAATCTAGAATGCATCTCTGTCTAAGTATTGAGACCATAACACTTGCAAGGTCTTCACATTGCACATTCTCTTCACCTTTCTTAGACAAGGGACTTTGACAATCATGAACTATATGAACCAGCCTCCAGGCTTTCTTATGAGCCATGAGAAATTTTCTTTCTGAACATTGCACTCTTTACCTAAGAGCATCTCCACCCACACCCCTCGCTATTTGGGCCTCTATTGATGTTTGTCACATCCAACATACAGTGTTGATTATTCCCTCACCCTCACCCGTACACATGGAAAATTGGACAATATAAAGTAAGAGACTATTTAAATGTCACCAACTAAACCAGTCATTATTGCTAGCCAATCAAAAACAATTATTTCCTTTTCCTCAGCCTCTTAGAGGTCACTGAATGGGGGGCATCTTTACAGGGTCAAACTGCATTTGGTACTATTTGAAGGTTGTACTTCATCCAAATTAGTGTATACAGGTCATTTTACTGCTGTAGGTGGCATTGCTTTAGCATGAGGACAATTCTCTTCTTCTGTTGGCCATCAAACCAGTTAATTGTGCTACTATTGACAACACCAGAATGAATTGAGAACAGATCCAAAAGAAAAGATGAACATAACAACCTTGGGTGAAAATCCTCATGTATGTTCAGAATAGATTATTTTCAGTACCAAGGCTTGTTGGACATTGTTTGTGAGAGCCTTTAGGGTGAGGAATCCTGGATGGAAGATCTCTGCAACCAGGGATTTTCTTTTTGGTTAGATGTAGTTTTTAAACAAACGTTCCTCAGCTGTTTTTACACATTGTTTGTGAAGGCCCCATTGTCTGGCAATTATGGCATGGACCTTGAGTTCTGCTCTCAATTCTCACACCATAAGGTCCTTTGATCTCTCTTCATGCAACATAAGTAATCAATTTGTGTGGAGGTCAAGGGGAGGATGAATTGAGCACCAAGCTTTTCACTTAGGAAATTTGCTGTCAGGGACTTTTTCACATAGTACCACCAATGACCCTACCTGAAACCTAATGACTCCTTTGCATTCTGAGCTCGAGGCCTATCACTCTCTTCACACCCGAGCTTTTATAACCTCCTCGGGCAGCTTATAACTATCAAGTTACAAGTCACTTTAAGAATGTGTCACTGTGAAAAAAAATTCCTGGCAAATCCTCATAAATTTTCAAATTGAAAACTCTGATTTTGACCTATACACAGGATTTTTTTGAAAAAATAATACCAAGTTTGCCAGATTTCCAAATAAAATAAAATGAAAGTAACTGCCAGAATTCTATGATAGCTAGCAGCAAGTAGTGAAAATATAGAAGGAAGATCAAATTTTTTAATTCTCATACCTATCAAGTAGCTTACAGCCAAATTTGGCTATATCTTTTTGTGGTTGATCGCCACTTCTGTTACATCACAAATTGAACCCAAAAAACACTGTAGTGTAGTATACAAAATACTTCTCAAGTCTCTATTGACTTGGGCACCAAGTTAGTTGTGGTGTTGGTGGTGTTCAAGAATACAATTACCGCATACACTGGAGCTGTGTTTTCTTTTCTGGCTAAATTTATTCAGTTGGAAAATCAAATCAAATGTCTAAAAGTATGTCCTTTTTTGGGTTTTCCTGTCACCAAATTTTGAAAAAAATGAAAAATGAAATATTGCAAGATTTCTCTATTGAGTTCTAACAAGTAGCCAAAATTGTGAAGGATGATTAAACTTTTTTACTTTCCATATCACATTTATACCCAAATTTGGCTAAACTATATTATGGATGATGGCCACTTCAGCTACATCACAAAAATGGAATAAGTTTAAACTGTTCTACCAGACTTGCTCATGATAATCAACATTTTTCATTGAAATAATTAACAGAAAGAAATGGTACAGAGTAATGTGTCCTTAAAATATGCAAAGCCATTAATTTTAGTTAAAGTTCAATTATTGAACAATTGCATTGCCACAATTACAATGGTTAAGCAATGCCACTGCCAAAAGGATGGTGTAACCTTTTGGGGTGCCATAAAAGGTCAAAAACCATTAAATCACTCCTAGTTAGTGGAGGTAGGCCTGAGGGCTCAAAACGCAATCTAAATTTTCAGAGTGCCACGTGGCATCATTTAAAACACTTTCAAAGGAAAGCTGAAGGTGACCAACCAGTCATCAGTGTAGGTGCCG
>Ga0116231_10004550_pt1 | contig 27980 bp, 16 predicted proteins | sample S1TSphgellanicum_2_FD_89695 | JGI IMG/M metagenome (GOLD analysis project Ga0116231, IMG submission 89695) | Host-associated microbial communities from peat moss isolated from Minnesota, USA - S1T2_Fd - Sphagnum magellanicum MG | ecosystem: Host-associated > Plants > Peat moss > Unclassified... | reverse complement strand
ATACAAACCCCTTTTTTCCCTTCAACTATGCAAAGTAATTTCTTTTGTAATTGATCCAAAATATCAGTTTTAGGCTTTCTCCCAAAGACTCCCAACAGCTTTTATAATAACACTGAGATACATTGGCATGTAGTAAAATGACCCCCATCTTCCCATTTAAAAGCGTTGAGCGAATACCATGCTTGCGAGGACTGAGAGAAGGGTGGCAAGGGCAAGCCCTGCATAAGAAGGCACTGCCAAAGTTGAGGCCGCACCTGGAGACGGCGATGGTGCCGGCCCTTGAGCCGCCACCATAGACACGGCTGAGATCGCCACCGTAGCAAGTGCCAGCATCGTGGCGCTGCTTGCAATCTTGCCTGCCATAGCGTCTGCTGCTTTGTACTGTTGAAAAGAAAATTTCAGATGACTTCGCTCTTCGCGCGAAGACGGACGGAGTGCTCACTCGGGTCGGTGCACGCGAAAACTGCAGAGCATATTCCCAAATTGATATTATGCTTCTTCATCAACTACACGAAACCATCGATATCTTCCCGGAGACTTGGCCATTATTCATACGAGCCGTCGGCAAGAAAAGCTGGAAAAGATACATCACGCAAAGCATTTGCAGATCGCAAACGGCAGTCGATACGATACATCGACGAAGAAAGTATGCACAGAATCAGAAAGCTCTGAAGACGGAAGAGGAGCAAGACGGAAAAAACCATGATCAACGAAGTATGGAGACAGTACGATAGCTCTGAAGACCAAGAATAAGAACAAGAAGATAAAACATGACCAAGACAGAGAAACAGATGCAGATACTTAACTCGGCCCTGCAAACAAGAGAGATAGCATCCAAAGAGTCAAGATTCTACCAAGGACACACGAGTAAATAAGCCATCGAAACAAGGCAACAGAAAGATACAAACTCCGGGAGAAGACACCGGAGGAGGCAGGCGCCCTGAGAGCGCAAAACGAAGGCAAAGAGAAACAACTAGAATGCTTAATAAGTGAATTAGCCTCGATAAAAAAACAGATTTAAAATGCTTGCAGGCTCGGGATGGAGATCACAACGCACCAAAACCTCAACAGCAGCAGAGAAGACGGAAATCGTACCAAGAGTAGCCAGCACTGCCTGAAGTGGCCGCAATGAAAAAAAAACTAGCAATGCTTAAACAGTAGGGCATTTCTGTTCTTCTGCTGCTCGAGTTTCTTCTCTCTTTTTTTGGTGATCTCTATATACAAAAACAAAGAAACCAAAAACCTCGAGAGGAGCAGAAGAACAGAAATCGTACCGAGAGTAGCCAGGCCCTGAGAGAAGCGTAGACTGAAAAGAAGAGAAAAGAACTATTAAACAGATTGGTTCACAGGAAGAAAAAGACGAGCAATGCTTCAACAGCAGGGGGATAGATAGAGATCACAACAGAACCAAAACCTCCAGAGCAGCAGAAGAGTAGAAATCGAACCGAGAGTAGTCAGCCCTGGAGACAAACCGTAGACTGAAAAGAAAAGAAAAGAAAAGAAAAAGAAAAACTAACAAACAGATTGAAATGAACGGCAGAAAAAAAGACGAGCAATGCTTCAACAGTAGGGGGATAGATAGAGATCACAACAAAACCAAAAGCTCAAAAGCAGAAGAAAGAAATCACACCGAGAGTTGCCAGGAGAAGCGCAGACTGAAGAGAAGGAAAAGGGGGAAAAAAAAAGACTAATCACCAGATTGCTGCACACTAAGAAATGAACGGCGGAAAAAAACGAGCAATGCTTTGAATGGCAGGGGAATAGAGATCAAAACCGTAACCAAAACCTCAAGAGCAAGAAGTATAGAAATCGTACCGAGAGTAGTAGTAGCCAGGCGCGGAGAGAACCAAGCGCAGACTGAAAACAAAACGGGGAAAAAAACCAAAAGAAAACTAATCAACAGACAGATTGCTTCGCAGCAAGAAATGGAAGGCGGAAAAAAAAAATGAGAAATACTTACAGATTCAGGACACCAAAGGGAGTGCGATCGGAGGAGACGAAGGCGATTAGAGACGCAGCAGCAAGCAGGCAAGCAAGCAAGAGAGCAGCAGGTCTGTTGGACGCACTTGTGCAACGACAACAGTAGTAGTAGTGGCTAGTGATGATGAGCAGCAGCAGCAAAGGCGAAACGTTTTGCCGGCCTGTCCATTTTTTAACAGGGTGCTGATGGAGCTTTTTATGCGAATCTAGAAGTAGCCGACTTTTTCCTTTTGTTTTCTTTCTTTTCTTTTCCATCAGGCATAGCTGTCGACCCTTGGTTCTCTCTCTCTCTTACTTTTCTTTTTTTTTTTTGGGTAGGTTTTTCCTCTCGCCTGCTGCTGCACTGCTTTTGCAGGTGTGCGCGTGACAAAAGACGCGGGGAGAGCGGTCGGTGGGGCCACCGGACCATAGGAGTGGGTGGATGCCCGGACCAAAGTATTTAGCCAAGCCTTTCTTTTGCGCAATGTGCGCGCTCTCTTCTCGCTCTCTTGCTTCCACAATTTCCTGGCCAACTTTTGCAGTGGTAGGTAGGCGTCAAAATAATTATACATGTGTTGAATAAACATAAATTTGGGGAGACCTATTGCCTTTTTTCCCCCCCTTTTTTTTGGTTTTTGTTTTTTTTGGGGGGTGGGGGTGAGGGTGGATTTTTTTCTTCTGACCCTACTATTACTTATTATTTTAATATGCACATATCTAAGTCATTGTAAATCTTTTTTAAAAAAATTGCATTGAATTTTCATATTTTATATTTAATTAAAATTTTGAAATTTAGTATTTGATGAAGAGGAAGAAACACATGATAGTTCCCACTGGGTAGGCTACAAGATTTTTTATTAAAAAAAACTTTAGGACATGAATTGTTGTTCTATTATTTTATTTTATTTTTTGGTATAAGAAAAGAATGGCATTACCTTAATTGTTGAATATTGAAAAGTTTTAACACTTCACTTTCATCTCATTACTTGAGAAAAAAACCCTTTTCTTTCCTTTTTTAATAATCATATAAGGACTGTTGTTTTTTGGACAAATTTTGTCACTTTTTTGACTTATTTTGCGATTGTTTTGGAATAATTGGGGGAGAAAATAAAACACTGTTCATAAGCTAATGTCAATGAAGATATATTATATAGGTAAACTTAATTCAACCAACATTAAAACAAAGTGTTCATCTTTTTCTTTTTTTTTCTCAAATTTGTGATGTTTGGAATAATCATTTTTGAAATCCTCTGATTGACTTAGTTCAATTTGCCTCTAAGAAAGTATGAATATAATAATATTTAAGCATCCTTCCATATTCTTTGGCTACCTAATATAAAACTTGGAGAATTTTTTAATTTTTTTTCTAAAATTTGGTGATTAGAAAACGAGAAAAAGGTTTTCACATTCTTGAAAAAAATCACAAAATCTCGAAATTTTGCCAATGAGAGCAAACAGGGAAAAAAAGAAGGAAATAATAATAATAATAATAATAATAAAGAAAATAAAGAAGAGGAACCTTGGCTCAAGCAGGTTTGGATTCACGATCATCTTATAAATGTGGGGTTTATGATGGAAACCTGTGAACTTTTATTGCAAAAAGACATGACAATCATGCAATAAGGAGGGAGTGGAAAAGAGAATGAATGAATGAATGAAGAAAGGTCCTCTCTTAAAAATCCTAGGGCCTATAGCTAATTCACCTTCCAAAATGTGGGGTTTTATGATGTAATCTTGTCAAACTCTATTGAAGAATAGTATATACACACCTATTGCAACAATACATACATATATGATTGCTATGGAAGAGGGAGTGAAAGGAAAAATGAATGGTCAAAGCTCTTACCTTAAATTTGGACTCTAGTTCAATAGTCCATCACACCTTGTAAATGTGTGTTTTATTATTATGGTATATATATAGACTTGACAAACTTTATAACAAGAAAACACTATATTGAAACAGTGAAAAGGAAAATGAATGGACATCAAGACCCAAAATTAAGGGCTGATGTCATTACTTTTACTATTAAAAGGCTAATACCAAAAACCAAAGCTCAAGTACCAATAAATGACAAGTAAAAACTGTAGTGAGTCCACAAATGGGTGGAAGTAGAAAGGTAGCTCACCTGAATACAACCCCTTCCCACTTGAAGTTGATGAGTCTTTGCATCTTTTTGAAACACAATTCAAATAACCCCATGCATGAAAAAGTGGGTCACTATTAAAAGGAGGGACCTTCAAGACGTTTGGTGTCCCAGGCTTTGGTCATTACAAAAATTAATTAATTAATTATATCATCAAATTGTTTTGTCCATAGTAAAACCCTGGGTGTGTACATGGGAAAAAAAGAAGCTTTGGATTGATCTAAGGTTATATATTATTGTTCAATCAGTGTTTTTCTTCTCAAATTTGTGAAGTAGGTGTGTAGGTAGTCAAGCATCCACAAGAGGACTTAGCCAAATTAAGCTACATGTCCAAAAGGATAGTAGAAAAGTTGACCAAACATGCTATAGTTTGGCGACATGCTACAACCTATTGTCTAAATAGGTATGGTGATTTCAGTAAAATTTTACTCATAATGTGGTGGGCCATTTGTTTCCAAAGAAAGCCTTTGTACTTGTCAATAAAAACGGACCTTGCAAATTTTTCTGAACTTGTCACTAGTAACTAAAGGACCGAACATTCACATAGTAATGTAGTTCTAGCTAGGTTTGGTTTGCATTGTCTTAGTTTAACTTTACCTTCTTTTCTATCAACATCAATCTAACCTTGTGACCAAACCATGAAAGTGTTGTGCAAGATGCAACATTGACACTTGCTAAGATTGCAAGGAGATTTTAACATCCTTCTATGAACCTTGTCATTGAAAAGGACAATGTCATTGTTATGACAACATGAGAAATTGAAATGTTGATGAAGGGAATAAATGTGCAACTATTTGCAAACCACATGAGTTTAACAATTTCACAAAAATATAATGTGCACAAATTTGTTTTGCTTTGTATCCTATGTTTTCTACATTCACAATGATGAACAATACTGATTTTTGATACCTAGAAGGTCAAATGGGTTTATTAATTCGATTATCAATAGATTAGGAGGTATGACCTAATTCAAAAGGCAAGAAAAGAATTGACAATGACAAGTGAAACATGAGGAGGAAAATTTGTGTTATTAAAACATCTCCACCAACACATTGCACAACATAATTTGGATGAAGATCAATAAAAGTTTGCCTGAAAAGCTCAACAAAATGACTATGGCTCAACATTTTTATTCAATATGCTGAGGTTTTGCAAAAGCCACAACACAATTTAAATCTTGCTCTTGATTGGCTAGATATATTCAATTGGTCCAAGTGGTTTGTTATCAATAAATTTTGGCCTTTTACTATCCTAAGTTCATGTTTATGGTTGGGGCTTGGAATTAGTAAATAGATTGTCTTGGATGAAAAAAACATTGTTGCAGGGCCAAATGCTAAGTATGGGAGCAACTAGTCTTAACCATAGTTTCTTACTTAGGCTGGAGCATGCAAGGATGTGAACTTGATGAATATGGAAGAATTCATTGTAAAAAAATAGTTTCATGATGTGTGATGGTTTAGATAATTTTGAAATATAAATGATAACAGGTGATAAACCATTTCAACTGTTGTTGAAACTGTTGTTGAAAGTGAAAAGTGTTAGGAATATGTTTATGTCCACATGATCAAGGACTTTACAAAGAAAAAGTACGTACACATTGCAAACAAAAACCTAGAAGCAAAGGATGGCACTACTATCATAGTACCTTTATCATTTTGGCACATTCTTGAAAAAATAAATTCATTGTGCTGTAAAAATAAATATATCCCAAAATTTCTAAAATTGAGGTGGGGGGAAAAAAATGTCAAGTAATTTTGCACACTTAGGCACATCACACCAGTAAGCTTGAGGGTAACCAATCAATAGTAATGTCAAAAAAAAAATTAAAACATTCAAAAGGTTAATTTGGCAATCTCCAATTTAAAAACTTAACCTATATATGTTTTTGATATCTATTGACAAAGAATTCTTAATGAAAGATTAAGTAAATGAAAGAAGATTCAAAACAAACAAAAAAACCCCGAAATTTTGATAGCATCTAAACATAACTTTAAACAAGTGTTGAATATTTTGTAAATTGCAGATTGTATTATAAATTATAGATTTTTGTAAAGACACTGAAAGTTGATATGGTGTTTGCCCCACAAATTTTTTTATAAAAAAAAGGGTTTCACTCTAGTTAAAGATGATTCCAGTTGTTGGCCTCAGCAGGCAACACGGTGGTGTTAAGGTGAAAAGCACCCAAAACCATCACGGTTACCCTGAAGAACCTAATGAGGCCTACATAGGTAGTGATCTCTTAGAAGTAGGCTAGATGCCCAGCACATTAGGTACTCACACAAACCACCTAACACCCAACACTCAAAAGCAATGGAATTATTGACGCGTGTAAATGTGGGATCTGAATTTAAGCAAGATGTCATAACAATAGACCCCACCATCTTGTCTTAATATAGAATCTGTGCAATCTGGGCTTGTAACTATTGGGGCATTTTGGGTGGGGGTGTTGTGGACATGCAAAATGAGCTGTCCAATGGAACTAACCATCTCCCTTCCCCCCCACCTCCCCTAGTATCATACATATTTGCATTTTTCAAAGATTAGGTTTAGGTAGTAGGCCTACTAGTAGTGGAGAGTCTGTTTTTTTCTTTTGCTTAGAGAACAGGTGTCTCCTCCCTTTATCATATTTTTCATGCGCCACTTTCACAATTGCATCATTTCCTTTCTTTTTCCTGCTGGACCCGTATTAGATAAGCTGCCATGTCCACTCCCCCATTCACAAAGCAAAAGAGAAAACAATTCAGAAGCTTGGAGGAAAATTCTACACTCTCTTTTGCATGTTAGTCTAAGTTAACCGCACCCCACCCTGCTTATGCTTTTGGGTTTCTGGTTCTGCTGCTCCACCCGGACAGTATGACACTAAGGAGCAGCTTCTACCAGAATGTAGGTCAAGTAAAGCACCTGCACTAGTGACACCTACCACACAAGGGTGGGTGGTATATGGTGGGGCACACAGACTAGAATGACTGTAACTGCATCCTTTTCCTTAGCTTATTTATACCCTAATACCTTGGCAGCTTCAACATTACCTAAAAATATTATTTTCAGAAATGTTGAAAATTTTCGCCCAAATTTATTTTTCAAATATCAAAATTTTGTTGAGGAACACATTGCATCTAAAAGAAATTAAGTTTATTTTTTGTAATGAAAATTTGGAAATGTATTAATTATTCAATAGACGTGGGTCAAAGCTGCCACTGTACTATGGTATCAAAGAAGTATCTTCTGTGTAGGGTAAGGCCCCAGGTCAAGGACATTACCAGAAGAAGCGCCTGTGTGAGGCAGGAGCCAAGCAGGACCCTGATTTGCTTCTGGGTATGCCCTTAATTGAGGGCCTTGCCAAACATAAAGACTTGTCAAAAAATTTGACAGATGTGATTAGCCAAGAAATCACAAGGCAGATCATCTGTAAGGCTAAACAATGGAAGATCCCTTCAAAGAAAATGGGAGGGACTTCCTAATAACAGAAGATACTTCTTCCCTTAGGGCAGAAGAGGCCCTTCTTGAAAATGGAAGAGCCTGGCATATCTTGAAGGTCAAATTCCACTTTAGAACATGCTGTCCAACTTACACTTGTAGATTTTGGCATATCTTTACAATATAATAATAATATTTTAAATTAAAAACATATTATGAACTTCAATAAAAATGTGTGTAAATGGTTTGGCAAAGCAATGTGCAGCCCCTAAGCTTAGTTACCTACACTGAAAGATTTTGATTGAACCCCAGTGAATAAAAGATTTTAAAACCATTTTAATGAGCAGTTTGTCATAATTTCAAACACCTAAAAAACTCCTGGCAAATAAACATGGTCAAATTTTGGTTGCTAATCACATTGACTTGTGTCTTCTTAGGCAGAGCCAGAGAATTCCAGATGGCTGGCTGACTGCCAGAGAGATCTCCATTCCAGACTACAAATCAACTACACAAGTAAATTTAGGGTACCCAGATTCTTCAAAGATGATGCAGCAGCAGCAGCAGCAGCAGCAGCCCAGAGATTGATGGGTGTTTTTTGTGCACAATTTTGAATGCTTTGGTGGGAATTAAGTCTCTGAAGTGACCAGCAAGTTCTGACTGGTTATATGATACTTCTTCTCCTTACTTGGACCAGAGTGTTCAAGCAAAACAACAGCCACAGCCAGAGTGAAGCAGCATCCACCAGCTCACCATGGACGGTGTGTGGACAAGGAAACACTTTTTCATCGAATTCCTCTGTCCTATAGCTAGTCATGGACAGCTATGGGACAGCTATGTAATAACCATCCACATGCATCTACCTACCTATTAGTCCTTGCCAAGTGCCTTACCTACTTAGATACTTACCTACATAGTAACCACTGACATTCCCTACCTACTTGCCTATCATACTCCCCCTCCCCTACTACATGGGTAAGTTACCTAGGTAGTGTGTAGGGGAAGGAATATGGTTAACAGGATAGCTTACCCAGGTGGAACTTAGTTGTTGTGATTCATCCATAACTGAGTCATATTGGGTTTCCAAGGGATGGTGCACTGGTGGGTGCTGGGTCATATAGTCCAACACCCCCCAACACCGCATCCCATGGGAAGCACAACTGACATATGGGGTTTTTAAAGGATGGTGGACTGGTGGGTGCGGGACATATAATCCAACAGCCACCAGCACACCATCAGTCGGAAGCCCATCGGGGTCTCAAAATATTGGTCTTGCAATAGATAGATAGGTAGGTAGGTATGAAAATAGGTGGTCACTATGTAAGTAGCCCAATGGAAAAGAGTTTCATGTATTCACCTATTCACCCACCATGAGGTCACCACCAGTCCCTGTTGGTTCACTCTAGCCAGTTACATGAAGCCAACAAGCAAATTAAGCCAGAAGTGGAGACAAGTCCCTTCCCACAATGCAAAAGACCTGGTTGGGGTTTTTGTAGTGTTAACGAGGTCGTGTTATAGGGTATAAATTTGTTCCTCTGCACATGGCAAACCCTTTTTTTTCAAAAAGTTCTCCCATTTTCTAAAGGAACTTTTCATTTTCTTGAAATCTTCCACCCTTTTAAAAAAGCTTTCCCCATTATGAAAAAGCCCACACCATCTTTACAAGAACATGTACCAGCCTCAGACCGGGGCCACTCCTGAAATAAGGGGCCCCTTGGGCCAGCCCTGATCTGAGAACACGTCAGAAGGGGCCCTTATTTTGGGAATGCCCCAATCCCAGGGCAGTACCCTACACAGAACCTAACTGATGTTGTGGAAGTCTCAGTTTCAAAATACCCCCTTGGTTCTGGTTGTGGGATCTGAGTCATCTTTTATATACCCTACCTGCATAGCAGGTTTGGCTTAAAATTATATTATTTTAGTAGTGTCAAAATTCTAATTATAGAGAAATTTTTCAAATTTTTATTTGGAAGGAAAATGAAGCATCTTCTGGAATATTTTATGTGCCAAAGGGTAATCGCTTCTCCCAATCAAAACTATTGATTTTTGGGCATTTCCACCACCTATTTTCCACTTTTTGAAAGGCAAGTTTTGCCTGTGTGCAAGTGTTCAAATGTTCGGGCAAGTATTCAATTAGGAGGGTTGGATCCCCTAGTTGCAATTCTAGTTAGTAAAAACTGAATTGGAATTAGATCTGATTTTTAAAATCAGGTTTGGAACCTGAATCAAATTTTCAGTTTTTTCAAAAAACCAGAACCAAACTGGAGCTGATATACCAACTTATTAGAACCGGATCCAGAATTTTTGAGAAAATGACTAGAACCATGGGCTAAATTAAGAGTTGGAAGTTTTGGTCTAAGTTATTGGAACCAGGTATCAATTTTAGGATCAGAACCAGAATCTTGGAATCTGGATTTTGATTCTTTTGAAGAATCAAACCGAAAACCAGAACTGGGATTTTGTGTTTTTTCAAGAAAAAAACTAAAAACTGGAATTGCTTTAAATTATTTCTAAGAATTGGAACAAAGGCTCTTCATAAAAAGTCAAGAACTAGGCCGAACGATGGTGTGTTATAGACAAAGTTGTTTGGAATAAAGTCCACATTGTTTGGTAATAAGAAGGATATTGTTCATGCATGAAGTCTGGCATGTCCAGTTAGAAGATGCAATCTAGTTGCACATGGAAGGATATGTGTTCACAAGAGGTTGAACTTTGTGTTTTTGACACCTCTATTTTGAGAGGATTTATCTTGCTTCAAACCCAAATGGAGGTCTGAAAATGGCTGTACGGGTGTCAGTTGAAGGGCTACCTAGACCCTTTGAACTCCATGGATGAAAGTGATGGGAGAACGAATGCATGCTCTTTTGAGAGCTTAAGTGTTTGCTCACTAGTTTACCTGTCCTCCTGAATTCAACAATTCCTCAAAGAGGCCGTGAGCAAGAAGGTGAAAGGACCAGTACTGTAAGTGGGCCAGCGTGTACCAGAAACCACAAGCACACCATCCACTGGATTCCCGTTATGACTCAATTGTGGATGAACCTCAACTGAGTTAATATCTGGTTTGACCTTGGTAACCGGTTCTGTAAGAATTAAGTCCTATATGTCGATAGATAGATGAAAGTAGGTGACTACTATATAGGTGCATAGTTTATACCGAGAGCAGATAAGGGCTGTCTTTACTAGCTACCCTGTTGGTAGGAAGTAAAAAATGCAACTGAGCTAACCACCATGGTTAGCTCAGCAACTGGAACCCAACAGAAAACTGTTTTCTGTACACTTACCATCCATCCTTCTTGGTGCACAGGTGGGGTGCTGGTTTACTCCAGCCATATAGGTGCCGGTTAACGCTTTGCTGGGCTTGCCTAGTGACCACTTACCGGCCCCAAAACGCCCACTACCGGCCTGGTGTCTAGTAGGTTAGTACCTCGACAAGACTTTTAGTGACAAGGGAATGGAAATGGAGGTCGAAAAAGAATATACTTGTATGTTAGTGGTTAGTACCTCTGACAAGACTTAGTGACAAGGGAAGGAAAAGAAGAGATTCTGTAGAAAAAAAGTGTGGGGTGGGTAAGTCTTTTACCCCATGGGTATATAACAGCATAAATACACTCCTACCTGGTTGGCAAACTTTTTTTCGTCATCAATTGAATTGCCCAACTGATTTTCTTTTTTTAAATTTGGATGTACACCTACTCAGCTGATATATTGAAATCAGTGTACTCAACTCACACTGGTTTGCCCCAGTGTTGGGCGGGTATTTCCATTGTTCTAATTAAACTAATTGTGGTAAGATTTTGTTAGAACTGCATTTATGCAGTTTAAGAACGGCTCTGATATCCGTCAGGGTTTGGCTCAGTTTCTAATACCCAACACCAATGCTTGTCTGCCCCTCCCCTGCAGCCCTCCAAAAGCTGGCTCCTAGGCTGGCCAGCGTAATGGTAGAAAGTAGACACTAGAAACCTGTGTGTTATGTTCTGGTTCTAATTGATTCCATTGCTTTTCCACACACACAGAGGTTGGAACTTGGTGGTAGAACAAAGATCTTGAAAATTGCAAGAAAGCTTTTTTTAAGTAAGTGGGTGGGCTTTCTGCTTCAGACATGAGTCATGTTTTGCAACTCTTCTTTTGGAGCTCAAGAGGCTGAACAAGCCCATCCCATATGTATATATATCTGTATTCCTAGGAATTTTGCAAAAGCCTCTCAGGCTACCACCAAGTAGTGCTTATAATAGCTTCACAATAGTAACTTAAACATAAGTTAATCCTGAGCTAATGCTGAGCACAGGGCTTTAACAATTAAAGGCCACTTGGCAGTCAGCAGTGATTACAAGTTCTGTCTCCAAGCTGAAAAGGCGGTTCTACTGCACGTCATCTCTCACTAAATTTGTCCAGTGGAGCCAGGAGTCTACAATATACCTAGGCTCCTCCAAATCTTATAGGTATGCTAAAGAAACACGTAGTGAACAAGGGATAGGTTAGATGATAGTACCTTGTATAGGTATACCTCTGACTGTTGATATTCTGAAATATTCAAATCGAGGGCTGGTGGCAGCTGGAGCCTGGACCCATATTTTGAGATAACCAATACTTTGAAATAATGAAATCTTTGAGACAAAATTTGGCGAGGTACCTATTCATGTATATAGCTTACCCTATTCCTTACTTGGTGAACAAGGAATAGGTGTTAGATAATACCTATTCCTGACTGTTGAAATTATGAAATATTCAAATTGGAACTGCTGGACTCATAGGTATTTTGAATTAATTCAATAATGTTTCAACAAAGTTTGCCAATTATCAGTGGCAGGTACAATACCGTGTTGTGCAGTTTCTTTGAATTTTTGGGAGAACCGTTAGTTGTGATTCTTCAAATATTTTGGAGTCACTCCGGAGAGAATTGCCAGTTTTTTATTCATTTGAAGAAAATAAGAATCCAAGAATTGTCAGCTTCAGTTATTTCAAAAGCCTTAAAGAATTGATAGTTTTCTTGAAAGAACCAACAGTTATTTTGAAAACCTTAAAGAATTGATAGTTTTCTTGAAAGAACCAACAGTTATTTTGAAAACCTTAAAGAATTGATAGTTTTCTTGAAAGAACCAGCAAAGAACCAGCGGTTCTCTGATCAGGTCTTTGACTTTTCATGTTTTGTGAGAACTATGGTTCTCACAAACCTAATTCTTTGAATGTTTTGAGAACTGGCAGGTAAGTGGGTATGTACCTGGCTTGATAACTGTTAGATATCTGTTAGATATCTGTCCCTCATTCTAAGAACCACTCAATACTGGTGTACACCTTACATGAGTAGTTACATTCCAAGTTCTTATGTACATATTTGCCTCTCTATCCCAAATCTAAAGCTCCTATCAGATCACATACATTCACAATCCTCCATCATATTCGTAGCCAATCCCACATCATTTGACATCACAATCATATTTTATAGTGTATCTAAAATGTATACTGGAATTCCACACTAATAGCATTGGTTTATGATCAACATTTTGCCTAATAACATTTATGGTTGGATTGTGAAATATGTTTTTTAGTTGCAAAAAATCTGGGTATAGATTTGTCTTTAAACTTTCATAATTGGATTCCTCAACCTTTTATCGTGGGACTTATGCATTTCAAAAATACCTAGATTTTGTTCATTTCATGTATTGGGTGGATTTTTTTGACAAGCTATGATTGCCCTATCACTAGCCTCTTTTTTTCTTTTTTTCTTTTTTTGAGTTTGTCAAAGTAAATAACTTTGCAACTTTGTGGACCCACCTTTAGAGCAAATGGATACTTGCCTTTTTAACTTGTTCTAAAGATATTCTACTTAGATTTTTTTTATTGTGTGTTTTGTGGTTCCACAACATGAAACAATGAATGGACATCCAATTCACTTTTACTATGTGATTAGTGTGCATCCAAGGTCAAAAACTTTATGAAAAGGCCATGCAAGGGAATTGAACCCCTTGTTCGTGTTGTCAAGAAATCAATTGCATGGCCTGTGATGGATGGAATTACCACATGTTGAATAGCCAAATATTAAACAAGCCATGATTATGAAAATAAGGTTCACCTTGAACCAACAATTTTGCAATGGAAGATAATGATTCCAAAGTAACGTTGTTGATCCCCATAACAAAAAAAACTACACAAATTGAAAAGTATGGTTCAAGGAAGATACAATTGACTTCAAACATGGCACCTATTCCTTTTACCATCACCAAATTAAACAAAATAACATGTGAAAAACCTAGAAAACAATTGATTCCAACTAATCATCACAAGGTTGGAGGGGCATGTGTATGAATGCCACCCTAAGTTTTATGAGGACTTCACAAACACAATTCAAAGTTATGTATCTTTAGCATACCACATGTTCATTCCTTTCCATTCCTAAATGACAAATTATAAGGAAATTTTTTTGATGTAAAATAATGTCAAAAAAACATGTGGATCATTAAATCAAGGTGGGTGGCAAATTTATTTCTTGACTTTGACTTCGTGAACCTAAAGGTACTAAATGTGTGATCATCGTTCACTAACCCAATGACTTGGACAATTGTAACCTTCACCAATTTGACATATTTTAAGATGTGGTGATTAATAATTTGACTTGTAATTAACCCTTCCAAAATTGAATCAAAGAATTAATGTTATGCAAAGGGCCCATAGTAAATTGAATATTTTTTTCATGGAGAACACAAAAGTGAATTATTGCAAATCCAAGGTGGTTGCATCTAAAAAAATGAACCCATTGCTCTTTAGGTTCAATTTTTCTAGGGGTACAATAGAAAGTTTTGATTGTGTTGAAATGCTTGCCAAACTTAATTTCAAGTTCATCTTGCAACCACTACTAAATGTACACAACCCCCAACACATCCATCAACTCTTCAACAAGAAATTGAATTTTCAACTCGATGATCTTTTCACCAACAACAAGTGAAGCTTATTGTTTCACCCCATTCACAATAGTATAATGGATATCATGGGTCACCCAAGTGATTGCACTTATTTCCACACATTTATGTTTCACCTAAATGTGCTTACCATTGAACTCAAACAAGTGATCAATTTGTGTGATAGGGTGAATAAACCACTTCATGTTCATCTCTTCATGAATAGTTGTTACAAGCCCATGAAAGCCATGAAATAGATCATCATTGAAAGTTTAAACCATATCAAAATGAAATATGTGAAAATCATCTTGGTAAATTTTCACAACATCCATGAAATTGCCAACAAAACCATTGTGCAACTAAATGAACTTCACCAAAACATTTGTAGTTTTCACAACATCCAACAATGGATGAAAAAATAATCGTTTGTGCAATTAATAGTGTGGCATATAGGTGATTAGACAACACCTTGAGTCTTGTTCGATTTGAATTATAACTATAGATTACAGTTACAAATGTAATGTGATACATAAGTGATTGACAAGTAAACATAACATTTTTAAAATCTTGAATTGAAACTATAGATGATAGTTGCAAATTTATGAATGTGTTAATGGCTACTTAGTGCATGCAACATGTCATGTTGATCATGACCTTTATTTTTTCACGAGATAACCAATAAAAGTTTATGCCCACCAATTCCTCCAATTTTCACTAGCCATAACAAAATTTATTCACAAGACAATTTTTTGAAAAATTCAACTCACCTATCCCAACAATGTACATAAACTAAGACATTTTTTTCACAAAACAACTTTGTTAAAAAAATCAACACCCCAATTCTAACAATTTCCATGGGCCTAAAAAATTTACCCACCAATTGCAACAATTTCCATTGGCTTAAAAAATATGCCCACCATTTCTAGGAATCATTTATGCCCATAACATTATTTCAGCAACATAATCACCACAAAGAACAACATAATTATCACAAAGAACATACTTCTAAGTTTCAATAGGAAATAGAAAATTTGGGTGCCCCATAACGGTCCTTTGCATTCAAATTAGGTTTGCACGCAATTGAAAAATGTTGACCTCAACACCCAAAAATATTGGCAACCAAATTGTGCCCAACCTTACATAGGAACTCTAATCCTACACTATCATGCATCATCTATTTTGAAACTACTCCTCAAAGCTTAACTAGCCAAAAATGTATCTTGTTTAGACAATTCAATGGCACCTGCCAATGTTTTACTACTATCTACATTCAAAAATTCTAGTGGGGCTTCAAGACCAAATGCCCTTCCATGTGTTTCAATGTAATCATCATACATGTTTGTCAAAACTTGTTGGCCTTTAGGCTTTTAATTGAGAAGGACAACCTAAAGGTTATCTGACAAAAAAAACAAAATATTCATCAACTGTTTGTTTCTTTGAATATTTCTCTTGACATATTTTCTCCACTCGGATATTGAGGATGATAGTTATTTGCATTCCAATTTTCGTTGTTTGTAACCTCATTGTAAATGCATGCCCCCTACAATGTCAATAATATAATTACAATATGCCTACCTTTCTTTCAAATTGAACCCCAACATTGTGGATCAAGAAGGGGTACCTACATTGATGTGATTTTGATACAAACATTTGCTTTTGATCAAATAAGTTTTTCCTACTTTTGAAACAAATGGAGTTATCTATAGTTTTTTGTTGAATTCCCTTCAACTTGTTAAATAAACCATAATGTTTTTGTTTTTGTTTTTGTTTTTTTTTTTCATTCTTATATATTTTGGGAAGGGTTTAAGGTTTCCACTTCCCTTTGGAACCCAAACTGAGTGTATTCCAAAATGTGTACACACACATTGAAGGAAAATGTGTACTTAATGATTGTTGAAGGAAAATGTGTGTGTTTCCTTCAGTGGTCTAAGTTCATAAAGATTGATAGTCTTATTCAATTCATGTGCACAAAAGCTAAAAAAGACATAATTACAAACCCAGAGAAATCTTGCACAATTCAAAAATCGTTTTATCATTCATCTTGAATCATTTCATGGCATAGTTTACAACATTGCTTTCTACCTCTATATATTTATCACCCTCTTCTTCTATAGTAAATTGGGGAGCCTTGAAGATTTGACACTATTTCATTGTGGATTCCCATGGATGACTCCACCATGTCTTATGGTGTGTCTTCGTCATTGTCACTCCAAGATTCTGTCATTAGAGGTGTAGTCTCAGTGCTAGTTCTCACCATTGGCACCAACGCATCTACATCTTTGTAGTAAACAATTTGTGTTGATTCATAAATATCCTCCTTTGGGTCAGTCTAGTTCTCTACCATTTTTTCCAATTATGATCTCAATTGTATACTCATTCTGGGAAACAAATCCTAGTAGGTAATTAGTCTATTTCAATAGTCGAGTTCTATAGTTTCAATTTGTCAGATATGCTAGCCATGAATTATCTCCTAGTGCTTGTCATAAGTTATTAAGTCTTTGTCCAACATGCAAATTATTATTGCATAAATTTTGTAATCTTACAAGCCATTTCTTCCTACCTAATATCCCACCTATACTTGGTATTCTGCATTGATAAACTTCATCTCTTTCTTTCCAACCTTAGTGTACAAGTTTAAATCTTTAAGAGTTTAACAAGGCATGTTTGTTTGTCTTTTGCAAGAAAGCAAGGAACTCAAAAAAACGAAATCTCACACATAATGTTCACAACATGGAAAATGTGTGGCTATTAATGTGTGGTATGAAAGCTCGTGGATTAAATACTCATCAAAATGTAATTAATGGTATACTAATCATTGAATCATAAAAGTTTGTTAAAAGACAAATTTCATTTTAATTTTAAAGTTAATTGTAGCCTACTAAGGTATTATAGACTTGGAGTCAATGCCTAGTCCTTTAAATCCTTGTTCATGAACTTGTGTTGTCCAAACTTTTCAACAAATAACATTTTTCATATATTTTACATCCAAAAAGTTCATTTATTGTTCATCCATCCATATGCACATGGCAAAATATTTTGCCACATTAGTAATATTTTGTCCAATGTGGTAAAAGATATTTTTGGCATATTCCATCCACATCATCAAAATATGCTAAAAGTATTCCATCCAGCTCATAGGCTCATGTTCACAGGCTCACAATATAACATTGTTGCAAGTTATAGTGGCTCACTTTTGTAACAAAACCATTTTTTTCCTTGGGCACCCTTTATTCAAATGCATATGGTGATTAATATATCCTTAGATCTACTAATTGGAATTTATATCTAGACTAATAATTTCATTATGAAGAGAACTATGTGATTACTCTTTGATAAAAAAAATCATTTGTTAGTAGTAATGGACTTTTGAAATCGAAAAACATGGACTACTTGTCTAACTTGAACATATGAAAATTTTTATATTGATTCACATTCCAAATTTGTTGTTGGGATTCAATATATAATGTAATATAGGATGATAAATTCATACGAAGAATTTTATTTTTGAACACCTTAACCGTTTAATAGTTAGGGACTTTTGAATGGTTAAAATTTGACCATATTTTTATAAGTCCATATGAGTTGCAATTTATTTATTTATTTATTTGTCACAAAAGCCACTATGAAAAAAGGGTCTTTTATAACTAGCCTTGCAACTCACCATATTTATTGTTGTGAATGTTATCAAATGAGTTATAAAAATTACAACTCATCATATATATGATGCAACTCATTACAATTCAATTACAACTTTCTTGCAACAATTCCTTTTCAACTACTATGCAACTTTCCTATGACTACAATCATAATGTCATGCTAGCATCATTTTTCATCCATCCATCAAAATTTAACACATGGCACTACGAGGATTTTTTTGTGATTTTTTTGAAATATTGATATCCATTGTCCATTATAATTATTTGTTTTAGATGGTCTTGGATTATGACATGTGGCACAATCAAAAGTTGCCACATGGCATATTAATTTAATTTTGGAAACCTATATGTACCTAGGTAGGTCAGTACATAGCCATAGGTAGGTAAGTTGATATAGTTCCAACCTACCTATTTACCTACCTACTTACCTAACTACTTATTTACTATTTAGGCAGGTAAAACAGTAGGATCTACTTATGTAGGTAAGCAAGTAAGTAGGTAGGAAGGTATAATATTATAAGAATATGTGAACTAAAAAGTGGCCACCTAAGTTTTTAAATTTGTTATGTGTTTTGCCTTTAGGGTTAAGCTTTTATGGACTCATCCCAACATGGCACATGTATTTTAATGTGAGAATGTAAGAGGAGACACCTCCTTTATATAGTTTGTGAAATGAGATATTGAAGACAAAACATATGGGTTAAATCTTTTAGTGGCATGCTAATTGCAATTGAGTTGTAATTACAAAAAAAAAATTCCCACGTGCTTTCTGTTTGATTTTAATTTTATAATTAATTCGAAATTTATAATTACTCATTTGACATAATTATGTTGAATATTTTTATTTTAATTAAATATATGATAATTAGTCATCTAGATTGATTATATGAGTTAATTAATAAAATTCAGATAATTAGTTAATTGATTGATTCAAATAATTAATTATCAAAATAAATATTAGATGATTAATTATTTAAATAACTATTAGATAATTAATCATGTTGATTATTGATGATCTGAATTCAAATCAAATTCAATAATTATTCACCTACATTAACAAAGTTTGTTATCGAGAATTATTTAAATTAACTAATTAAATTTATATAATTAGTTATTGAGTTTAAGAAATTAATTATTATAAAATAAAATAATCATTTATTTGAATTAATTAAATATTAATTAATAAAATTTGATTAATGAATTCATATGAATAGTTTATTATTTAGGTTATTTTTAGTTCATGGTAATTAAGTATATTACGTATTAATTATTAATTTAGAAATCAATAACAAATAATTCATTTTGATAATAAACATGAATTTGAATATATATGATATGAATTATGTCTATTTTTTAATTGAAATTAAAAGCAATGTGTATATTTTATTAAACATTCAATAAGTAAAACTAGCCAATTTAGTTGATTTTTAATTGTAAACAAGTTGTAAGTTCCAGATGTTATGGACCCTTACCTAATCATATATGTGGCAGGATCATACACATCAATGTTGTATGCCAGTTGCAAAGTAGTTGCTCACTTAGCATTAAAGTTACACTAGTTGCAACACAGTTGAGATTAACCACTTTGTTGCAACTTGTGATCATGGCCAAACTACAGTTGACTATCATTGTATATATTTTGCGTACATACGCTTGTGTAGAGTCCAAGTTGTAACTAATGTGCAACTAAATTACAACTATGAAATATTTTGAGGTGGCATTTTAATTATTAATTCATGGTATTTCCATATTGTAGTTGTACCCTAGTTGCACAGTAGTTTTCATGATGATCTAATTACATGCTAGTCTAGTCTCCATGAACACAATTTCTCATAATGAGCTATGTTTTTGAAAGTCTTACATGGGTCATCATTCATATGGACTTTGTGGGTTTTTCTTTTAGGGCTTCCAAAAATGACATCGATTACATTCAATACAAGTTTTCACATAGATTTGGGAAGGTTTCTAGGTGATTGAACATGTATTATTCAAAGATTGTAATAATAATACTTAAAAAAATAACAACCATGTCCATTTGAATCATTTTAAATAATCATATAAGGACTTATAGGGGGTGTAATTTCTATTGATATTGAACCACTATATCGTGCATTCACCCCATGATAAACTAATGCAAAACCAAAAGCATATGTTGACAATGATGGAAGAATTGTTGATGTTTATGAAACAATCGGTCACTATTTGTGGTAGTCTATTTGAATTTGAGGGGTAGAAAAAAAAACAAATGCTGCCAATTAACAATGTAATTATGGTAATATAGGAGTGGGAAACCACTATAATCAAGATATAAAATGTTCATGAATCACATGTAGATGCAAATGTTTGACTAGCTATTATGAACTCACGAAGGCTAGTTTGGGTGCTCAAAATTCAACAATTTCATACTTAGTTTTAACTTTAGTTATTTATTATAAATTGAGTTAGAATTTGCTATATATTGAACTTCTACCATGTGAATTATGTGACAAGGGAAAATTGGCTTGATTTCATCACTTGAGTGGAACAATAAGGAGGATGAGCAAATACAAAAGGAGTAGGAGGATATGGGTGGTTCTATCCTAGTTGCAAATGATCTATCAATAAGTGACATTCATGTTGTTGAGGACCAAGTTGTAGTAGCATTAGTATATACATTCGAATCATCTTTTGATGTTGATTTGCATGTTAATTTAGACATGAAAACATAATCAATTACACACATTAAGAAATTGACCATGAATGGCAACAAAATGTCAACCACTACAACTATCACCAAGGGTGGCAAAACATATCAACATGTAATTGCCATTAAAGAGGTGAGTTTTAAGTTATTAGTGGACATGTGTAACCCCTCTTCAAACCAACTAGTAGTTAGCAAGGTCCGCTATTTACTTGTATTAGATGTGATAGACTATTATGTGTTACAAAACATTTGAAATCTACAAACATATGGAAACCATTCATTTCTGAAGTGTGGTGTGGAAACAAATTAGTAAATCTTTCAACAAATTCAATTCAATTTTTGAAGTTGTGTTTTTCATGACTTTACATTGGGATTTGGTCATCATTAACTACATGACCCAACCTCATTCCTTTGGTTGATTTTTTGTAGAGAGATAGTTTAGGTCTAAAGCTTGTGTTTGTTTGGGGCACTAAAAAGTGTGATGCAACACATAATAGGCATTCATTGAATCCAAATAGGGAGCTTGTATTGAAAAACATGAATAAGGTGTTTTCTAAAATTAACCTTAAGTTTAGGCAGTTAGGTCCAAACAACACATTATTAATAAATGATTTCCTTTTTAAATATATGGGCAATGTGCCATGTATGCTTACATCCTACCCCATCCGTTTAGTCCAAAAGTAGAGGATAATTATTTGTTGGGCAATATGTGGCTATATTTGGTTTCGTTATCCAAAGGTCCAAATACTTTAAAGTATGTTGGTTGCAATCCACATGGGCAATAATAGCTAAAAAAATAGAACACACATTAGCAAACCATAAGGGCTTTAGCATGGTCTTCTGCTCTTGCTTAGTTGAATCGTAATGAACTTTAAAACCTAGGTATCTTTTATTGTCATGGATTTAATATACTTCAAATTTTTTGTATTGCTAGACTTATAAAAAATATGATTATGACCATGTTGTATTTTGTAATAATGTGTATGATCTACAAACAAACAAGGTTGTTAAAGGTGCTTCAAAGGCATCAAGACCATTAATTTTGGTAATAAATAGTTGGGGTATACAAAACTTAGTTGGTTATCTGCTAATTATAAGGTCAACAACAAAGGAGTTACTTGTTAGAATAACTTTATAGAAACCCACCCACATGTAAACCAATTACATTTAAATGTTTGAATTAAATGTTTAATTTTTCCTATGACACAAATTTGGGGTTTTGATTAACTTTGTTTGTGGTTTTGTTTTGTACTACCAAAGAAATGATGAAGTTGTCCTTTTAAGTTTTCATGGAAGGATGGATCGTGCAATTGGCAATTTTGTCAAGTTTGGGGGTGGTGCAACAATGCATCTTAATCATGCATTTCTATTGCCACTTCATCATGCCTTTTAATTGGAGCTCATATGCCATATCTAAAACTTGACCACAATCCTTCTTTTCATTTCACACTATAAACAATGTAGTGGGGTACATTATTTTGTGGCCTTGGAAACTAATCACCTTATACATGTAAGCATGTATGCATTTGCAATTTGTAGTATTTAAATATGATCATGCACTTTGTGATTTGTTGTTTTTATATTAGACCATATTTTTTGCATTTCTAGGTACATTACATTTTTAAAAATTAGTTTTGCAATAATGTGTGTATGTGTGGTGCAACTTTTGATTTTTGAATTAAGTGAACGTTTTAAATGATCTAGGTAAGTTGTTTGAGGATGTGAATTTCCTTTCAAAATACACATTGTATGTGATTAATCGTACCCATGTATATATGATAAACAATATAAGATTTAGGATTAAGGCTAGGTCAAACTATTGCTAGTTCATTAGAAAAAAGAAAGATAAACATATGGCATGCTACACAAACATACAAGTAGTCACATTATTCATAAAATTATCATAACAAATATGCCATTATGCACCAAATCAATTAAAATTATATAACAAACACGTTAATTGGCATCCATGGCACCTAAAATCTAAACTTCAACATGACAAACATGCCTTTGGCATTCACATGAATTGAAATGTTAAACATATTGGTCATAATAGACATACCATTTGACATCCATGTCACCTACAATTTAGATAGTTTAGACATAACATATATGCCATTTGGTATCATATCAATTGAAATGTTAAAAATATTAGTTACAATAAACATGCCATTTAACATCCATGTTAAATGTATTAATCACAATAAACATGCAATTTAACATTGATGCCACATAACATTACTAGAAAAATTAGTCATAACAGTCACGCCATTTGGCATTGACGCACCCCCAAGCTCCTTAATGGATTCAAATGTGAGTCCAAACTGAAAACATTGGAAGAATAAGGAGTCGGGGCACGCTTCCTGGCTCGTAGCACTTTAAGGGGGGTACAAGGTGTGTTGGAGCTCCGGGATGGGACTAGGAAGAGTGACAAGCATTAATTACTCACACGGACCTGCACAAAACCAACACAAGGTGGTTAGTGCATAGTTGGAGCACTTTTGGTGCATGCTAGGACAAGTCACGTGCAACTCGAACTCACAAGACTCACAACGGCCTGGACTTGGGGGAAGCCACCACCTTCCCCCTTATAGTATATTATGTGCCTCTCCACGAGGCTCACATCCAAATGGCTTTTTGTCATGGGACTCCTAAATTGGAGTACTGAAATTGCCAAAGTTGGGACTCCCGCGACTTTGGGGCCCCATAATTTTGTTTGTAGACCTCCGATTGAGATGAGGTCTAAAAAAAGGTTTTAGCCCTTGTTGAGAGCTTTCCAAGGTATGTTGCATGTCGCCTGCACGAAAGGAAATCGGGTTGATTCCCGACTTTTAATGGTCAAGAGTCAAATTGTCAATTTGATTCTCGACCTTTCTTTTGGCCATAACTTGTGTTTCAAATGTCCAAATGGGTCATGCGAGCCCATTTTAGACATCTACGTTTCAATAGCTTTTCAATTATATAAAGAACTCCTCGAGCCATTGGGTTTTGATCCTTATAATCACTTTCTGAACATTCGGGAGTCCACCAGGACTCCAACTCCCAACATGGGAGTTCACTTAGGAGTGTGAAGGTTCTTTCCCTCACACTCTTTTGCACTCATAGAACATGAGAATGTGACTCCCAGACTTAGTCTTGGCCCGCACCCTTGCAAGCCCTTTGCCTTGGTCGTGAGCCCAAGGCTAGGGTTGCGACAGGCATGCACATCAAATGGAAAACTAAGTAACTTTATCACAACATTCATGCCATTTGGCAACCATGTCAACGATAGATTTGAGTTTTGGTCACCTTAGACATAATATGCCTCACACACATTAGCTAAACACTAGGTCATACTTGTCATAATGGACAACTACACGTTAGGTATAACTATAGTCACATCAATCAATTCAAACATGATATGATGGACTTAAGTAGGCATTTAGTCAAGTTTGTGGCATAAACAACTGGTTCGTTTTGACTATAACCAAATTTTTTTAGTATCTAACGTGATTGAAATTTAGTCATATAAACCAACATAACAACCCATATGTGTAGTAGTGTTAGTTACATAATAACCATCCATGGCTCCACCTTGATTAACCCTCGCAAGCACAATGGCATCATTTGTTGCATTAACAAATGATAATCATGGGTCTTCATGGGTCCCAACTCCTTGTTTGCCACATGTTTGGCTAATGAAGCCCCATAGTCTATGGGAACTTTTAGTGAGCCCAACCTTGATAAAAAGGTATTCCATTCATCCTTAGTAAACACATATGGTGCCTATGGCTTCAAAATTTTGTGTTGATTGTTTAAAGGTGTTGTGTTAACCAAAGATGTTGTTGAATGCTTTAACTTCCATGTCATGTCTTACTTCAATTATGTTTTTTTTGACCAAAAAGGGTCCAAACAAAGCTTTTACAAATGTTTTTTTCAACAATCACATCCAACATGTGTTGTATCTACAAGTGTTGCCCAACATTCCATTACCTTTCAAATTAACAAAAAATCCCCATATGGGGTTTACAATTTGCCGACACATTAGCCTTCGACACCAACATGACACACATTTCTAGATTGTCATGTTTATGGACACATAGGCCTCCAACCAATTTGCAAACTTCATGAAGTAGGTGGTAAGCATAGATTTTACTCAAAATTGCTTTTTACTTATTAACAAACAATACAAATTGTACTTTCAATAGTACTTACAACACATACAATTTATTATTTTAACCCATTCAAGTTTTGTTGCAAACTACATTTACACATTTTATCATTATTGTATTGTTTCATTATTTCCCAAATTTTAGATTATATTCACTATTTCCTCATCAATATTCTAGTACTTTCTTTATTTATAATTGAACATATCAAATATATGTATTATAAAGTGTAAAAATGAAAAATGAAAAATAAAAAACTATGTGGTTCATAGCCCAATATAATTTTAAACTACATATTGTGTCTCTATTATATTCTCCAACTCCTCTTTAAGTTTGTTTGTGTAAAAAAAATCCCCACTTTCATCACATTGAATATCTAAATCCTAATTCCTTTACCTCCAAAAATAATTTGAAATTCAAAACTAAACAAATTTTTTAATATTATCTTGTTGAATTTCAACCATTCACTTGGTAAAAATAGGGTTAGGGCTCCCACCCAAATTGATTTCTAGAATGAAAAAAATAAAAAAATGCATGCATTACATCCATGGGTGAATTGCATTTTACCATCAAAGTTTTGAAAAATGCATTCCAAAATTCACATAATGCAACTATGGTGAGTAACCTCCCAACAAACCACAATTTTGCAAAGCTACCACGCATTAAATTAGCTTGAACATCTCCAATATAACATTTGTCCATGGTTTATACATTAGCCTTGGACACCAACATGACACACACATTTACATTTGTAGCTTTTGGATGAGTTAGCCATTCAAAAGTTTAATTGCATGTACACAAGATCATTAGGTATGTTCCAAAAGCTACAAAACCTAAAGAGGTTCAATTGGCCATTTAGAAGTTCAATTCCATATGTAAAAGATCCATTACATATGTTCCAAAAGCTACAAACCTTGAAGAGGTTCAATGGCATAGTCTTAAGCTCAAATGCATATCCATCAATAATCACCTAACAACTATAGACCTTAGAGAAGCTCAATTGGCTATTAATAAACATCTAACAACTATGTAGCCTAGAGAGGCATAATTAATCCACATACAAGCTCAAATGCATATGCTCTTAGTCCATTAATGAACATCTAAAAGTTGTAGGCCCTAGAGAGGTTCAATGGGCCACATACAAGTTCAAATGCATGTACAAATAGGCCATGGCTGATGTTCCAAAAGTTGCAGACCTTAGAGAGGTTCAATGGGCCAATACAAGTTCAACTGAATGTACAAATAGGCCATGGTTGATGTTCCAAAAATTGCAGACCCTCGAGAGGTTCAATGGTTCACATATAAGCTCAATTGCATGTATACATAGGCCATATAGGGTAAAAGCATATTAAGGATGAGGGACTTTTCACCAAAACTAACCTAATTTTAATTTTACAATAAGTACGTTTTGTATAATCAATTATATTATTTTTTGAATTTGGGTGCCAATCTTTTAAGCAATGTAGTATCAAGATTGTGTTTGAACATGTTTAGTTTCATAGGTTGCGAAGTCTAAGATGTAGTTCATTGTTACTCACTATGGTGGGTTGGAATACACAAGCATTCGATTCTTTCGACAAATCATTATGGTAGCTTTATGTGGTGATGTGAACTATTTGGTTTTTTTTTGCATCATTGTAGATACGATGTTCATGGGCTTTGAGGAAAAAACAAGTGTTGCATGTTCTAGTGCAACCTAAAAAGAGAGGCGTACCAACTTTATTTGTTACAAAGGTTAAGGTTGGCATAAACATTCATCTAAGAAAATGATGTAGAAACTTTAATCCTAAGACCTATTTGTAGAACTATAAGTAAATTGAAAATACCAACAACTTCAACCTAAGAACATCACATGGATAAGATCATTCTAGATCTTCTTTCAATTGGATTATTGTGATCTTCTGATGTGGTGAATTTGAAGAACAACTTGTGTTCATCCGCAACAACTTCCCAAAACAAATCGCACACTATGTACACATAATTAGAGCAAAGAAGGTATTGACAAACACAAATCTTAGGTTATTGGATCTCATAAAATAATTAGCTATTGACACCCTAGAAATTTTCTTACATTGATTTTGTACAAAATGTTTTCTTTGCTTTCTTTCATCATCATTTCTTCTATATATTTTGATTATGGTAGGCATTTTATGGTTGCAGGCTCAAGCTTATTTTGAATGCTTGCACAAACCACTAGGGTTGTAGTTTGAAGTGGCGCTTGAATTGTTATGCTTGGTTGTTTACAAGGACTGTTGTAGGGGAAGTTCATCACCAACACCTCAGTAATCCTATAATGAAGTTGTTTGAGGTTTACTTAGAAGGTGGGAAAAATCTGTCTCTAGCTTTAATTATGGTTGAAAATGAAATATAAGTGGACACCTAATTCTTATGAAGATCCCTTTTGTGAAGATAGTCTTGTGACCAAACTTATGTGAACATAACTTGAAAATGGGAGATCACTACTCCAATACCTATGTTAGTTGTTCTTCTTGTTTAAGAACTGAAAATTTAAAACCTTCATCCTCTCCTGCTGCTTGGGTAATGTGAGACTCGGTTTTGCAACAAGGGTAGTAGGGTTCTTACAAGGAAAATTCCTAACTCAAGCTCCACTGCTCCTTCCTTCTTCTCCTGGGATTTCTTGCAATCAATCCAAGATAATCATAGTAGGGATTCAACTGCTTGGATAAGCAAGACATGTATGTCACCATTGTTTAATGTGAATTTGTTCTTGTTATGTTAACCATGTTTCATGGAAATTGTTCAATACAATCAATAATTACATGGATCTTATAACAAATTTCCACTCAATTACCAAATTATGTTTGCAATTTTATCGAGGTTTTCACTTAGGGTTCACATCAGGGACCAGTAGTCGATGTACTGACTATAGTCTCCAACTATCTACGTAGATAGTCGACTAGACTACTGAGCAACGTAGATAGTCAACTAGACTACTGAGCAACAGTCATAATAGACTAGACTACAGAGCAACGGTCATAATCGACTAGACTACCGAGCAACGGTCATAATCGACTATTACTCAGTTGTAGTTGGGTCAATAAAAACTCAAAATAAACGTAACT